>FTCU01002959.1_pt1 | contig 16769 bp, 3 predicted proteins | sample 1639521 | NCBI WGS metagenome assembly FTCU01 (sample SAMEA3914864, study PRJEB12502) | metagenome | biome: forest; material: soil | place: USA | collected 2012-03-12 | depth 0.3 m
AAGTTTGGCGCAGTAATTAAAGATTCCATTATTGGGGGCCGTGGGCTGTGTGCCAGGCGAGACATGCGGCCCAGCTGCTGCCAGGGGCCACGCGGCGATCCTCCTCCAGGGGCCAACCAAGCGGCAGGCTGTGCCCCAATGCCAACGCAATGTCCACGCAAGCAGACCTGTGTCGGGATCGTGGTTGACGACGTCTACACAACCAGTCTCGTTCGGACCGCCACAGAGCGAGCGAAGCGGCAGGTCGATACGAGGGGTAAATAAGGTCGGTACCTATTTTCTTGAGACGTCTGAATTTGGGGCTCGTGTTTTTGTGCTGGGTTCCGTCACCTTCATCCAAGAACGAGGCTTTCACTTGGCCCTCGCTTGCACAGCTGTTCCGGGAGGGGCTGTGGGCTGCTCAAAAGCTCGGGACCGAAAACCCCAGCTGAAACCCAGGCAAAATAAAGCGAAAGGGCGCCCATTTGCCCTGCGACCTTCACCTGTCCCTGTGGAATCCGATCGGGTGCCAGTTTCTTCTTCCCCCATGCTTCTTGTAATTAATAAGTGATAGAAGCGTCTCAACAAACCACGCGCCGAGGCCCACAGCACAATGTGTATTTCGCTGGCGTTGATTTCCAGGTCGAGCTCCGATCCCGGGACATGAGGCGACTCTGATTTACCATGGGCCGCTCAGGGAGGACATTGTACCTCTCTCTTCCCAACTCTTTGTCCTTCCACCTAGCATTGGAAATCTAAACCAGCCGCTGCATCAACTCAACCACACCCTCGATCACACAAGCAGCCCCAGTCTGCCCCAACATCGAGCCCGGCCCAAAGATGCCCAACGTAAGCTGGTCGCCCCGCACCGCAACTTCGACATCAACAGTAGCCTGCACGACGATTAGCGACGAAACTGTTCGCATCAACACGTGCCGGAGAACCGAAATACCTACCGGAAACGCGTCTCTCACAGGGTTTCCAGCGATCCCGAAGGGCCACTCGTCACCGTGCTCGGAGTCCAGGCTCTCACCGACGACAGCAGATTCCACCGTTTCCTCTTCCACTGCCTCCAACTTGACCTCGCACTTTTCGTCCGAGAAAGAACGGGCATGGGCACCCAAGAAGTTGACGGATGAGTTGACCGTAATCCCCGTCCACTCTTGGACCTCCCACAAGCCAACCTCCACATTGGTAGGCTCTGAAATGACTTGGATATCCCTTTGTATCCTGGCCGCGGCAGCAAAGAGCCCTCTTTCCTCTTGCAAAGAGACGCACAACGGCACCAGCCGCAAGCAGGGATAAAGGCCCGCGCCGGACGTGTCGTCGTCCTCAATCCGGTTGGCCAGGTAAACGCCAAACACCACCCGCCGTGGTTTCTCCTTGCCACCCTTGACTGCCGTCGAAGCCAAAAACTCGGCGTATGTGGCAAAGAAGAGAACTTGCAAGCTCACACCCTTGGCTCTGCAGAGATCGAGTATGGAGGAGACGCCTTGGAGAGCAGCCCGCCTGACGACGCTGACCCGAGAGTTGCTGCTCTGCTTCTCGTCCTCTGAGTGTAGCGACAAGGACTCGGCCTCAGCGAGGTATTCAATCCAAAATCGTTTCTTCGCGGCCTGGCTTTCCTCTGATTGGCGTGGCGCAAGACGTTTCCTCCAGTCGAAGGCCGGGTTTGTCGCCTCAATGGCCTCGTTTGCGGAGCAGAGCGTGGCGAATCTGCGCATCATGGCCGGCAGGCTGACGGCGTCGTATAGTGCATGGTGGATGGTCAACCGGAGATCCCATGTGTCGCCATTCTTCTCTGCGTGCAGCGAGTGGTAAGGCTGGGCGAGAGAGTTCATCTCGGCGTGGCTGCTCTGGTGGCCTGCACCGGATCGGATCACAACTTGGAGGACTGGGCTAGCTCGCGAGCTGGTCGAGAGAAAGACGGTTCTCAGAATGGCCTTCTCACACACCAGAGAGTTCCATGCCGTGTTGATTGCCTTGACGTCGACTGGAGCTGAGAGTTTGTACCGGAAGCAGGGGTAGAATACCTTGCCTTGCGTGTTTTGCCACACCGAGAGCATGTGTACCTGCATAGGCGATGCCGGCAGCACCTCTTCGATGGCCGACTTCTCAATGCCAGCGGAACTGAGAATAGAATCAAGGTCCACATCCTCGGGAACTGCGGCCCGCCCGGCAGAACCCTTGAGGCCGTTCGTCGCGCCCGGAAGCGTCATCGACTCATGGTCTGCCTCGTGGACGAGTTGAGCCATTTCCGAGATGGATCCTGCCTTGAGCATATCTCGGAATCCAACCGAGATTCCCCGTCTTCGCAAGAGCGATCGCGCCTTGATTGCGCTGATAGAGTCCAAGCCGAGGTGGTAGATGTTGTTGCTTCTCCGAATGCTCACAGGAGGTACCCCGGCAACCTCCGCAAGCACCTGTCTGATAACCTCCTCCAACGAAGACCACTCATCCTCATCATCTGATTCATCGGACCCAACCCGGCCCAGAGCCGTGGCCGCCGGGTTCTTGACCACGACCGGAGGCAATCCACAGACTGAAACCCCCTGCTTCGAGAACTCAAGGACATCTGCATCGGGGGCGCAGATAAAACGGCCGAGCACTTGGTCCAGTGCTTGCAAAATGCGGGATGTCTGGTCATTTGACGAGTATGCCGCATCGCATGCTACTCTCCAGGTGAGGTAGCCCCCCAGGAGCTCCAGCTCCACGCACACCGGGTATTCCACTGCCGATGCCCCGCCAACGGATCGCATCAGGGAGATATCGGCTTCCTTGGTGGCTTTGAGAGAACCCCGTTGCTGGATGAACAACGTATTGAACAGGGGGCCGTCGGGCCCACACGACTTCTGCACGTCCCGGAGCGGAAACCTTTGGTGGTAGCTGATCTTGGTCATGTTGTCTTGCATGTACCGCAGCCAGGACGAAACAGTGCCGTGCAATATGCTCCGGACCACGACCGTGTTCATGGTCGGGAACACGAGTTCTTCCAGAGACTCCGTGTCTCGGCAGGAAAGAACCACGCCGAAAGCAACATCGAGAGATTGCGTTTCCGCAGCCAGGACGGCCGCCCAGCAGGCTTGACCGACCGTTTGGAGAGTTGTCGCATGTGCTTTGCAGAACGATGCAATCTCTGATACGGCGACGGAAGAGATCGCTTCGATCCTGTGGATCTTGTCCCCTTGAACGGAGTTGAGTTGGTCCTTCGGGAACATGCTCGGGGCGACATTTTTGAGAAACGAGGACCAAAAACGAGGGGAATCAGGCTGTCCGGCGAGAACAATGCCTTCAACGTGGGCGACATACGACACCAGGGTTCGAGGCTGGTATCCCCCTTCGTAAGCAGCCTGCACGTCCTGGTGTATGAGGTTGAGGGACCATCCGTCGTACAGCGCGTGCGCGATGGAAAGGACCAGGAACCACTGCGTGTCGACACGGGCAAAAGCCAATTGCAGCAGGTCGTCTCGTCCAGCTCCCTTGCGACCCCGGAGCGTCGCAGCGTTGCAAATCTTTGCGAGCTCGTCGGTGCTGCTCAAGGTGAGCTCGGTTATGCAGGGCGAATACTGCTCCCGGATGACCTGGCAGTAAGACGCATCCAAAGAGGGGTCGTCGACTGCTCGAAACTGTGTGCGGAGGATTGGCGAGCCTCCGATGATGGTCTTCCAGGCGTCCTTCAGTCGTTGGATGTCCACCGATGGTGCGATTTCGAGAATATCGTGATTGAAGTAGAGCGCAAAATCAGACGCAATCATGCCCACGACCATCGACTCTTGAAGGGGAGTGGCTGGGAGAACAATGTCGTGTTCGTCGAGCTCGCCGATTTCAACAAGATGCGCTCGCAGAGCAGAGGTGACCTCGTCGAGCTCTCGCTTCTCCGAGGCCCGGTATGTTCCGGTACGGTAACCATTGCGAACACTGTCGTCCAGGTGTTTCAGGATGGCAGTAATGGTTTGGGCCTTCATCAGGTCGCTGGTCTTGATGTGGATTCCCTGTTTCTTCAGCCGCGCAGAGAGCTTGATGACATCGATGCTGTCAAGGCCCAGGCCAAAGAGGGGCGTGGTCTCCGTGATAGTTTCTGTGTTCATTTCGGCGAGAGCGGCCATCTCATGGCGAATCAGCAGGGCTTCCTCGGTCCACTGAAACGGGGACTTCATGAGTTGGTCTACAGTGGAGGACCAATCTGTGCTGTCTTCGTCGGCAGTGTCGGGACGCGTGGCAAGGCCGCCATTTAAAACGTGATCCTCCGAGCTGTCGGAAGCGGCGAGTGCGGTTCTGGTTGCCTTTCTGTCCCGGCAAAAAAGAAGGTTTCCAGGGTTCTCTTCCATCATGGCGAACACATGCACCAATTCGTCCATCATGGCTGAGAGTTGCAAGTCGCCGTGGCCATCGCCGACGTCTTGGGCGACGAGCAGCAAGCGCAAGCACCCGTCCAAGTCCAGGGAGGCTTCCAAGGCCAGGGGATAATCGGCGTTTGGTTCCGAGTCAGCCATCGCCCACAGCCTTCTTTGTTCAGCCGCTTCCGTGTCTTTTCGGTGAAATGAAAATAGAGTGTTGAACAACGGCCTGCCCCCTGAGCACCACTTTTGGACATCCCTCAGCGGGACGTGTTGGAAGGAAAGCACCTTCGTGTTGAAGTCGTGGCATTGTCGAATCAAAGATGCCCAACTCGTTGCTGAGATGCCGTTGTCTTCAGACATGCGGGCGTGGAAAGGAACCGTGTTGAACAGAGGCCCAACCACGGTCTCCACGCCATCCAGCTCGATATTGCGCCCAGAGACAACGATCCCGATCGTGGGGTCTTCAGGGAGGTGCTTTCCCAGAACACCCACCCAGGCAGCTTGCACCACTGCCTGATGGGTCACTTGGAGACCGGTCCTCAGCACGTCAAGGGGCTCGAATGGGATGGTTCGGGTTGCAGTGGCGACAGACAACCCGAACGAGCCAGGCGAGAAGGACTCGGCTGCGCCGCCCAGATGCTCCAGCCAAAAGTCCTTGGTGTGGCTGAAGTCCTGGAGCGGTCCGTAGCACATCGCGTCGAGAAAGGACGGTCCGGGAATCATGTCTGCTTCCGGTTGCGCGATGGGCTTTCCAACCAACGCGTGATACTCGCGAGCCACACGACCGAGGACCAGTTCGAGGCTGTTGGCGTCGTAGAGACCATGGAAAATATGGAGGACGAGTACTGCCTCACGTTCTCCTCTCAAGAGAACAGCTTCCAGCGGGTGAATCGGGCTTCCTTCGTTCCGGGCGATCCAGGCTTCCCGTGTCGTCTGGATAACAACTTCGACCGAGGTTTCGTGAAACACTGGTGTCTCGTTCCACGGGAGTGGGAGGCCCTTCAGGGCAACTTGGATGCAGCCGTGAGTTGTGCTCACGAACTTGGTCCTAAGTATTGGCAAGGCCTCCCATGTCTTTCGAAAAGCGTCGCAAAGGGAGTGAGTGGAAGTCTCGGGTAGGAGGTCAAACCGAAACGTGTTGAAGTAGGCGTTGTCCGTGGCTGATCTGGATATCATGCCTTGCTGCAACGGGGAGCAGGGGGCGATGTATTCAATCTGTTCTGCCGTGATCCCCAACTCGTCGCAAACTTGTGGCTGATGTCCATGGGCGCAGGCTTGGATCAATTGTTTTGCTGCCTTCACGGACTCGGAAACGGGGGCTGTCACCTCTCCCTGCTCCAAAGCCCCAACCAAGTCGCGAATCAGAGGATGCCGCAGGATGAGGGAGGGGGTCGCATGCGCAAATCCTCGGCTCTTGAGGGCGCGCGAAAACCGAAGGACCGAAATTGAGTCAATGCCCAACTCGAAGATGCTCGACTCCAGGATGATAGAATCCAAGTCGGCGCGTTGTGTTTTCGCCAGAATTTGGGCAATCGTCCTCCCTGAGGCACTGAGCGGCTGGCGTGTCCTGTCAGCGGAAGAGGACAAGGCCATGAGTTGCTCCTTTCCAAAGGAAGCAAAGAGTTTTTGCAGTTCCCTGAGCTCGGCCTTGTTGTTTGCCGACAGCGGGATATAGGGCAATTGGAGGACATATGTCGGAACCATGTAGCCAGGAAGCTTGGAGCGGCAAGCTTCCCGGGCCTGGCGACATCGTTCGGCTGCCTCTGGGCCTTCGACAACTTCGAGAACGCCGGTGGCTCTTTTTCGGCTGTCTTCGTGATCAGGCACAACAAACGAGACGAGGAGGTCCTTTTGTTGCGCCTCGTTCCGCACGACAAGGGTGGCAACATCCTTCACAGATTCGACGCCCTTTCGGATGGCATGGTTGATCTCCCCGATTTCCAGACGCTGGCCACGCAGCTTGACTTGGTCGTCGGCCCTGCCAAGAAAATCGAAACATCCGTCGTGAAGAAGGCGAACCAAATCTCCGGTGCGGTACACCCGCTCCCCGAACTGGTGCAGGGTCGGAAACTTCTCCAGAGTGAGGTCTTCGCGCTTGAGATACCCTTTGCCAACCAGTCGTCCGGAGACACAAAGCTCACCCACGGCGCCCCGCAGAACAGGCTGTTCCGTGCCGGGTCTGAGCACGTAGGAACCAACGTTGACAAATTGTTGGCCAATATTGGACGCGCGACCGATGGCTGGCACCCTTGGAAAGACTGTCACGCCGATGGTCGCCTCGGTCGGGCCATAAAAGTTGTAGATGACGCCCTTGGAGCCCCACGCTTCGAGGATCTCTTGTTTCAGGGGCTCGCCGCCCGTGATGAAGACGCCTCTGCAGAGACTTGGCACGTCATCTGGGTGGAGCAACCGGGCGAGACTCGGCGTGAGATCGATGTGAGTAATTCCAAGGCGAGAGATGGTGCCGGCGAGATCTTCCAGAATTAAGTCGCGCTGTGCTGAGACGAGGGTGATGCCGACGGACCAACTCCAATACTGCTCCAACACGGAAACGTCAAAGTGCAACGAAGCAAACTGCAACCACTTTGAGTCCTGCTGCCAATGACCTGTAAAAATGTGCTGGAAGGCGAGCATGCACTGCACCGCGTTGTCGTGGGTGATCTCACAGCCCTTTGGCGTCCCCGTTGTGCCCGAGGTGTAGAGGCAGTAGCACACATCGCTGGGCTCCAAATTTCGGTCGGGGGTGAGAGAGCTGACAGCAGGGACGGCTTCGAGAGATACCGTTGAGATGCGGATGACTGGAACAGAAACAGAAAATCCGAACCCTTGCCCGCTTCGATCCAGAGTGACCAGAACCGAGGCTCCAGAATCGCCAAGGATAAACTCGTTCCTGGATCGAGGCGCCCTGGGGTCCAGGGCAAGGAACGCGCAGCCAGCCTTGAGAATACCCAGAATGGAGAAGTAGGCTTCAGGGCACTTGTCAAAATAAATCGCGACGATGTCGCCAGAGTGGACATGGGGAAGCAACAGCTGCGCAACCCTGTTGCCGTTGTCGTCCAACTGCTTGTAGGTCCAATGATGCCCAACAGGCACGTCCCCGTCAAATCCTTCCACAAAATGGAGAGCCGGGGTGTAGGGTTTCTGTTGAGCTTGGAGTTCCACGAATTGATGAAGGAACCGGACCGTCGTAGGGATCTCTGTCATGCCGGGAGGGAGAACCGAAAAGAGCTCAGGGCGGGTTTTGAAAAGATCCGCCTCCTGACCGGCTGGGTGGAAGGCAAGGTCTTGAACCACGGCATCAAATTGGGCCAGCAGTTGAACGGCTTGCTCCCGCGATAGCACGTCGCCGAAAAACGAGAGCTGATATCGCAGCTGGCCTCCTGCACTGGGCTCGATCTCGATTGACACTGGGTAATCGACATTTGCAGCTTCGTCAACAACTCGCCACGGCCGCTTGTCGGACCCCTGAAACTCGAGCTTTTGGTACACCATCAAGGTGTCAAAAAGCTTGGAATCCGGGCGTCCGAGCCATCTCTGGATGCGGGGAAGCGGTTGGTGTTGTTGCTTGTAGAGTTCGGTATTGTACTGCAACAAACGATCCAACAAAATCTCGTTGGAATGGTTGTTGGCGGCGATCACCGGGAGCGTCGTGATGCAAGGAAAGCTCGCGCTGCGAATCGCTTCCGTGTTTCTCCCGGAGAGAACAACACCAAAAACAACCGACTCTTCCCCAAGATAAGCTGAGAGGACCCGAGTCCAGGCGGCCTGAAGGATGACGTGAAGCGTGAGGCCTGAGATCGCCGCGGCTTTCTCGAGTGATGCCAAAGAAACGGAGCCCGTCACCGACTCGGTTAGAAGGCTTCGAGATGTCTCGCGGAGTGGCGTCAGCACAGGGAAGGCATTGGTGACCACTTGGTCGGCCTGCTTGCTCCAAAATACCGCCGAGCTTTCCGCCGCACTTGAGATCTGGCCAAGAATGGCCCCGACAACATTTGCGGTGCGACCCCCAGGAGCGAGCCTGTGGCCCATGACTGCTCTTGAAAGGTCGTTCAAGATCATCTGTAGCGACTGGGCGTCGTATAGGGCGTGGTGGATGGCAAGCCGCATTGTCATCGCTTCACCTTGGTCCTCGACAATGGCAATACGCCACAAGTGAGCATGAGGTACCCTGGCAGCAGACCGGGCAGCCGTTTCCCGCCAAGTTTGGAGGTCGAACGTCTCGGCTCGTTCATTCGAGACAACTGCAGATGTGTCGAAATCGGCTGAATGGTATTGGACCATGGCGAATTCGCAGTCATCGTGCTCAACGGGCACGATGGTGGTGCGAAGCATGGGATGCGCAACGAGTACGGCCCGCAACGCCTCAGCCAGAGCGGCCGCGCTGAGGCCAAGTTCCAGCTCGAAGTCGATGTAGTTGAAATAGTCTCGACCTCCTGACTTGATGAACTGAGCCATCATGGCCGACTGGAGTGGCGTGCAGGGGCTCACATCCTCCACCGCGTCCATAGTGATGCCGTGCGCCAGAACCTCGGATCGGAGTTGGGTTTGACATTTGTCGACGTCGAACGTGACGGGAGTGCTGGACGCGGTGGTGCGGGTATCGAGATGCCGCGCAAGGCTTTTGCACGTCGAGTGCTCGATCACGTCGCTCGCAACCACGTCATGGCCGATCTTTCGGAGCATCGAGGCGATCTGGACGGCGCTGATACTATCGAAGCCCAGTTGGTAAATTGTGGTGCACCGCTGGACACGCTTCGAAATATCAGGCAAGAGAGTTGTGAGCACCGTTTTGACTGCGCTTTCCGTTGCTGTCCAGGATTCTCCCGTATTGTTTGCCCCATCGCCTGCATCTCCTAAAGCCTGCCGGGGTTCTTCCTGTTTGAGGCGGATTTGGGACAACCTCTCCCCAAGCTTCTGAGGGATGTTGGCGGAGGATGCCTGTGATCCAGGGAATTGAAGACAGTCGTGGAAAGCGTAAACAAAGAGGTCGAAAGCCACCGCGGCAACCCCAGGGGGCAGGGGTTCACTAATTAAGTGGCAAGATGATTAGCAAAGACTCTGGATACTAAAACTAAGTTGAACACAGACCTTTCCATGGTGTGGATGTTAACGGTAAGTCGATCGCGCCGGCTGTCGGGAATCACCTCGCAGACAAGGGGGACCTGTTGCTAATATCAGCCGCGTTCTAACCCCTCCCTGCTACTTGATGTGAGCCAACTTACATCCATCTCTCCGTCGTCCCGTTCAAGCGTCCAAAGGGACTCGTCGAGGCCCCGTGGAGATTTCTGTAGAAGTAAGAGGGTATCAAACAAACGCCGGGTGTCATGCCGAGAGTACAGGGATTGGATACGTCGAAGCGGTGTGAATTGGTGCTGCAGGATCTCGGTGTTGACGCTCTGAAACGCTTTCATCAGGTCAAGCCTTCGTCGGCTCCGGCTCAGCTCCATGCGTAGGGGTATCGTGTTGAAGCACGGTGCCACAAGCTCGTTAATCCCTTCGAGGGGCAAAGATCGGCCGTTGACAACATTCCCGAAGCAAACGTCTCGGGCATCGAAGAGGTAGCCCAGTGTGATAGCCCATGCCGTTTGAGTGAGCGCTAGCAGTGAGACTCCCAGTTCCCGGGTTCGAATTATGACTTGGGAAAGGGGCATGTCGAGCTCCAGGCTCAGGGGGTTGGTCTGTATCGCAGTATACTGGAAGCTGAGGTTCGTGGCTAGTTTGGGTTCGTAACCAGCCAGGTGGCCAAGCCAAAAGCTGTCGGTAGATTCTGGCAGCGTCAGCGACGCTTGCAGGAATTGGCTGTAGGATGGGACAGCGGGGAGCAAGAAGCCGAAAAGATGCTGTTCAACTTCGAGAAGAATTCTCTCCATCGCCACGCCGTCGTAGAGCGCATGATGGCAGACAAACGAGACATAAGTCTTACTCCCCTGTGTGACGGTTGCAAAAGATGACGTTGGCTCCATCGAGTCGACCGCGTTTGGCGCCCTTCGAGCATGCTGGGAGACACAACCCTCAATGTCGGACTGGGATGCATCAAAGTCGTGCCAGGGGGGTTGCCAGTGGTCCAACACGACTTGGAGGATCGGCCATTGGGCATCTTCGGTAGCCACAAAGCACGTCCGAAGGATGTCGTGTCGAGTGCAGATGGTTTTCCATGACTCTTTCAACCTCGCGACGTCCCCATTGATGCGGAACAGCATGCAGTTCAAGTACCGACCCTTGCCACTCGACGTCGCGAGCATGGCTTCCTGGAGGGCAGTGCATGGGAGAATCTTTGAGAACGGCTTTCCAAGGTCCGTGAGCCGCTTGCTGGCGGCCTCAACGATGTGCTTCGGCAAAAGCTCTGGGATCCCTCCTCCGTTCTGTGGAGCCGAAATATCCGTGACCGACAGCACCTTTGCGAGCCTCGCAACGCTCGGATTCTGCAGGATGAGCGAAATTGGGAACCGTTTGCCGAGTTGGGTGTGCAGGCACCGCGAGATCTGGATTGCCGAGATGGAGTCAAGCCCCAGCGTGGCAAGTGGTGTCCATCTCTGGATGTCGCGTATGTTCGCCCCGAGGGCGTCAGAGATGGCGTGGGCAATCTCGGTCTCGGCGGCAGACCACTCGCCGTCGTCCACATCGTGGGCGCCCTGGCTGACCAGTGCGACGTCTTCATTGCCGAGGTCCTTGAATGCCTGTTTCAGTCGAGCTCTGTCCAGCTTCCCGGAGGCCGTGGTAGGCAACACAGTGATTGGAATAATGGCCGAGGGCACCATGTAAGTCGGAAGCCGGGACTCGAGATGTCGGAACAAGGACTGTATCTCCAACCGGAGCTGCGCGTCGAGGGCGGGGACGCAAAACGGAACTCCTTGACTGCTGTGTTTCGGAACCAAGTATGAGACAATTTTCCCCTGGGCAGCCAGCCCTTCTGCCCGTAGGAGAAGGGTGGCGCAGTCGACAACTGTGTCTGACTCTCGTATGGCCTCGGTGATCTCGTTAAGTTCCACTCGCTGGCCTCTTATCTTGACTTGCTCATCCGCACGGCCGACGATAATCATCGACCCGTCCGGCAGCATGCGCCCCAGGTCACCGGACCGGTAAATCCGGCCAAGAGTCGGGTGGTGGATGAACTTGGCCGCGGTCAGCTCCTCCATCTCGAGGTACCCAGGAGCCACCTGGTCACCGCCAAAACAAAACTCTCCCAGGCACCCAACCGGGACGATTTCGGTGCCGTTCCTGGACAGGACAAACGTCGAAGTGTTCTGAAGCGACCAACCCAAATGCTGGATCACTTGGTTTGGTCCCATCTTCTTCACGCTGCAGATGTTGGTTGTCTCCGAAGGCCCGTATCCCTGGTAGAGCTTGTCACCCCACTTCTGGGCAACGGCTTCAGTCATAGCCTCGCCAGCCGTGACAAGGAACTCGACACGAGGGACATTGGCGGGGTCGATCAAGGATGCCACAGTGGGAGTCATGCTGAGGTGCGTGACGCCGAGTTTGCGAATTGATCGCTCCAGATCCTCAAAGAGCGTGTCGTTGGTCCCGGAGCAGAGGCACATGCCCTGAGTCCAGGCAAAAAAGATCTCAAACACGGAAACGTCAAATGCCTGGGAGCAAGACTGCAGGAGCCTCGAGTTTTGCTTGCTTGGGTAGATGCGTGACAGCATGTCGAGGTTGCTCATAATATTGAGCTGTGTGAGGCAAACGCCCTTGGGGACACCTGTGCTGCCGGAGGTGTAAATGACATATGCCAGCCGGTCTGCATCTGGCGTGGGTTTGGCGCTCAGAAGAGGAGTTGAACTCATGTCGACGGTGTGAATGTCGACAAAGCTGTAAGGCAGCTGCTGCAGGGTTTGCTGTGTGGCCGCGTCCACCAGGCACACCTTGACTTTGGCCTGATGAAGGATTGTCTCGATGCGGACACCGGGGGTGCTCGGCAGAAGGGGTAAGTACGCGCAGCCGGTCTTGAGGATTGCCAAGATGCCAGCGTAGAGGCGGATCGACTTCTCCATGATGATGGCAACGACTCCTCCCTCGCGCACGCCACGTTGGCCCAATGTCCCAGCAATCCGGTCAGCGATCCTGTTCAGCTCGGCAAACGTGATCGTGCTGGTCGTGAGAACCCCAGCTGAGATATGGTCTGCGAAGCAGATCGCATCCTTCTCAGGAAACTCGGCGGCAATTCGTTCAACAGCATGCGCCAGGTCGGGGATCCCGTTGAAGGTGGTCGGGCTCGGGTTGAAGATTGAGAGCAGAGAGTTTGGGAAAGCCTTCGGAACCGAAGACACATCCGAATCCAAATTTTCGAGCATGTAAAGAACGAGGTGTTGGATTGAGTCTGCGAGAATGCCGATCTGTGCGTCCGGGAAAACACCGGAGTGGTATGTAAATCGGCATTCGAACTTCTCCCCCGGCTCAACTTCAACCAAAAGCTTCGTTTCCAAATAATCCTGTGAGGCAAGTTGTTTGAACGGGGCGATACCTCGGTCTTGGCTGTGGAGCGTCTCTTGGTAAACAAACAGCACATCATACAAGGATTGCCCAGAGCGAATGCCCAAAGCCTGCTTGATTTCCGAAAGGGGCAAGACGCTGTGTGGGAGAGCTGCCCTGTTGCCAGTGTGGACGCTGACGAGCAGGTCGCTGATGGTCCGCAACTGAGAAAGATCCGTTCGGAGAGGAACAGCAGCGATACATGGTCCAATAACGTCCTCAATGCCGGAAACGGGTATCGCTCTGCCAGACTGGATCGAGCCGACCACCACATCCTCGCTGCCCACCATCGAGCACCAAAGCCACGCCAATGCCGCCTGGAAAATTGTCTGCGGCGAACAGTCCAAACGCCGCAGGTGTCTCCTGAGCTTTTCCGGGTTGATGTCCAAAGAGATGGCCTTGCGCAGAATAGTTGAATTGTTGTCGGTCGCGGTCCTTAGAATTGGGATCGTTGCGGGCTGGAAACCTGAGAGGTACTCGGCCCAAAACCCTTTCGCGGCGTCACAACTGTCCCTGAAAGCCAAAGATTTCTGATACTCCGAGAGCATCCGAAACTGGGGTCTCGCGTTCAGCGGCTGCCCTTGCGCCAACCTTCCGAGATCCAAGAGCAACAGATCAAGGGACCAGCCGTCATACACAGCGTGGTGGAGCTGCAAAACAACCGCCGTGTCACCGCTGTCCGACGTCGAGATCTGAGCTCGGAAGGCAGAAAGAAATTCTCGATCGTTTTGCATTTCAAACTGCCTGACGAGAGAGCTCGTGATCGAAATGTTGGACTCGCCAAAAGTCCCGAACACGACTTGCAGAAACTGCCCGTTGGCGTGGATGAAGCCAGTCCGCAGAATTTCGTTCTCCTGGGCAAGTTTCAAAACCCAGGATCTCACCAACTCCACTGATTGGCCACCAGAGAAACCGAGTTCAATCCAATTGCAGTAGGCTTGCGGGTTGGCCACCGTCTCTGCGAGCATTGAAGCTTGAAGCGGTGTGCATGGTATGACAGCTTCGATTGGCTGTCGGTGCTCTGATAAGAGCGAGTGCTTGCTCGAAATGTCTGAGATGTCCAGCCCGATCGGATCGCAGGCATCTGGCGCCAGCTCCTGAGCGCCACGTCGAATCTCGGGTTGTGACTGGAGACGGGAGGAGAGCGCCGAGATTGTCCGGGTTTCCAAGACCTCGACCGCGCTGACATCAAAACCGGCCCCGCGAAACACAGACGCGAGCTTGATCGCGGTGAGGGAATCCAAACCCGCCTGAGACAAGTCCTGGGATGGGTGGATATTGAGTCCGAAACTGGAGCTGGCAAGCGCACAGAGTTGTTCTTCCAAGTCGTCCTTGTAGGATACAGTTCCCTGTTGTGCCTGGGCGATTCGTGTCTGGTAGTCCGCAACGAGCTGCTTCCTGTCGACTTTCCCGGACGCGAGGCGCGGGAAGCTCTCAACCACCACAATCTCGCCCGGGAGCATAAACCCCGGCAGCCATTTTTTGCAAGACTGCATAATCGTAGCAGCCACGTCCTCCGTCCCGTCCACAGCGCAAAAGAGGACGAGTGTTGCATCGGTAACGGCAGCCACAGCGCTGTGGCATCCCGGCGTTTTCAGGGCGGCATGCTCAACTTCACCAAGCTCCATCCTCTGGCCGCGAAGTTTCACTTGCCCGTCCGAGATGCGTCCAAGGCACTCGAGCGATCCGTCGGCGAGCATTCTGGCCTTGTCCCCAGTCCGATAGAGGGGTCCATATGTGCTGTCGATAAAAGCCGATGATGTCTGCTCGGGCTTGTTCAAGTAGCCATCGGCAAGCTGGTATCCCCCCACGACCAGCTCGCCGATTTCTCCTCGAGGCAAAATCTCAATCGGTAGGCTCTTCTCGTCGTCCAGCATAATCTTGATGATAAAGGCAGAGACCGTGTCCAGCGGGATGCCAATGTTCCGGACGGTCGAGCCACAGGCAAATCCTGGCTGCAGCGTGCAGTGAATCGCCGCCTCGGTCGGCCCGTACATGCCCCAGAGCATGCTCGGCCGCTCCTCGTTGCCGCCAAACTCCCCAACCACGGGCTGCGTAAGCATCTCCCCGATGGTTAAGAGAAGGCGCAAGCCCGGGGCGTTTTCCCGCTTGCGGAGGAGGCTGCCGGCAACGCTCGGCGTCAGCTCGCAGGCGTCAATGTCCAGCCAGTTGATGACCGCCGGCAAGTCGTTGAGCATCGTTTGGCGGGAGCAGCCCACGAGCGTTTTGCCCCGGAAAAGGGGAAAGAAGATCTCGAAAACCGAGACGTCGAAAGTTGGGGCCGCAAACTGGAGGAAACGCGAAAAGTGGGGGATGTGGCGGTCATGGGCGAGGAGACTCTGAGCCGCTGCGCCGTGTGAGACGCCGACACCCTTTGGTGTCCCGGTTGAGCCTGATGTGTACATCACGTACGCCAAGTCGGTTGGTTCGGGTTGTCTATGGTTCGTGATTGCGGGCGCTCGGCCGGGCGCCTCCCCGTCCAGGAGCAAGACGGCCTGGTCCCGTTGCGGGAGCTTCGATGCCAGGTCGGAGGTGGTGATAACGACTTTGGCTGAGACATCATCCAAAATAAACTTGGCCCGCTCGAGGGGCACATCCAGATTCATGGGGCAGAAGGCCCCGCCAGCTTTCAGGATGGCCAGTAACGCGACATACAGCTCCGGGCTCTGTGGCACGAGCAAGGGCACCACAAATGGCTTCGACCCCTGAGGACCGGCCAAGGCCGAGATCCTCGCCGCGAGAGCGTCGGCGGCATCGTGGAGATGGGCGTACGAGAGAGAGACCCGAGTGTCGTTCGAGGTCAAGAAATCAACGGCAAGCTGCCCGTCTGCAGAACTGGTTTGAACGAGAGAGTGTAGCAAGCCGGGGCCCGGTAATCGTGTTGCTGGATGGTTGACGATAGACAAGGCTGTCTCCGTTTCCGAAATAGGAGTGTCCATGATTGGCTTCAGATTTAATTCTTGAGACACGGACGATTAGTTGATTGGTCGCCTGAGCTGCTGTTGGGCCGGGCGTCAGTGAACCTCTGGGCAGGTTGAAGCATACCGCAGCCGTATCTTCCAACCGTGGGTGGTTCTGATGCCCGACGCGCTCAGTGTTGACTTACTTCCGAGATGGGCATGTACCTTCGTACCCTCCGGCGCTTCAATAAGCGAGTGTCAGGAGGGCCACTTGACGGCCAAATCGGGAGTTGCTGATTGGCCAAGCGAAGAGGGACAGGCGAGTTGAGAGCGCGCGATTTGTTTCTGGAAGCGGATAATTGGTCAAGACGAGTGACCTCGCCCTCTTTGGCGTTTGAGTTGGCGTTGGGGGGCGTGCGAGCTCAGCCCAAGGTTGCACGACGTGGAGTTCTGTGATGCAAGGGGGTGGAAATGGTGTTGTTGCCCTGCCCAACCATCCGGGTTAGCCAAACACCGCATCCAGCTTCCCGAGTTGGCGCCCCCACTTTCTATTCGTCCTTCGAGTACGAGCACGGCACGGGGGCTTGACAAGTTGGGTGTGCGCGGGATTTAACTGGGCGAGAGCCAGCTACGCACCTGACGATCAAGGCAGGACAAAGTGTCGAAGGCGGGTGACGGTGGACTTCGCCGGGCCCCTCAAGCTGCAGAGACCCAGTCTCGTGCCAGGTCGACCCTGAGCCGCCCAAGGTCCCTGGACTCCCTGATTACATGATGGACCGCCGGAAGAGACATCGGATGCTGCCACGCGCTTGGCGGAAGACCCCCCCGGATCGGACCGTGTTAGTCATAACGGGCGTTGTGATTGCGTCATGGCGCGACGAGCCCCCATTCTCAGTCATCCTCCGCCTCGGTCTTCGAGGGACAAACTTCGGCCGAGGAGGCAGAGAGGAGACCCCTCCCCGCTCTTGAATGCGCTTGCGTACTAATATTTTGACCCCTGCCAATGTACCGAGAGTGAAGCTGGCCCCTCTTCTCGATCAAAGTCGAATCGTGTCTAGACAAAAAGAAAGATATAAAG
>FTCU01000873.1_pt1 | contig 16759 bp, 13 predicted proteins | sample 1639521 | NCBI WGS metagenome assembly FTCU01 (sample SAMEA3914864, study PRJEB12502) | metagenome | biome: forest; material: soil | place: USA | collected 2012-03-12 | depth 0.3 m
ATACGAAGCCAGATTTACCTCGCCTTATCCAGTTGGTGATGATATTTGTGGAGTTTGTCATTTGGCAAATACCAAACAAATAATTGACAAATCTTACATAATACATACAGAACCCCAACCCTGGCTTAGCACGTGACCTCCTTTTCCTCAGGGGCTCTCTGGCGCTCGGCTCGCAGCCAGCCAGCTGGGTGGTCTTCCAATTGCTCATTAGCAATAACTAGTGCTAGGTGGCTGGCCGCCCTGCATGACGACCTCCATTAGATCCACTCGCGTTGGCTGGGGGCTGGGTGGCGCTTACTGCTGTAGTGTGGGCGGGGATACCCCTCTGTCCGACCTGTCGGTCAAACGCCCAGGAAAAATAGGTCGGTGTGGCTATTTGGGCGGCGTTTGCAGTGCCTGAGCCACATCTGGGGCTCAGGCAAATAAGACAAATAAGCCGAGGCAAATACAGGTCAGTATTTGTTATGTGGGAGACAAATTTGTGGTGTATTTGCGCCTGTTTGCGTAAATTTACTTACAAATATTTGCCTTGTTGGGAGCGCTGATCCAAGGTATCTTAATATGGACTGCAACTTGTTTTTTTCCGAGCCAGGCCAGGGTGTTCCACACGCCAGTAAATCTAGATACCTACATGCTTCTCAAAGAAAAACAATATCGAGGTCAACGAGAGCACTCGCGTAACGCTGCAATGGGTTCAAATGTGGAGATTTGCTGCTGCCCCTGAATCGCACGTGCCAGGGCGCCAAATGCCCTGGCGGATCGTTCCTGGGCCACCAGTCTGACAGACCTACCTAATGGGTAACAGGCAACTTTTTCACGTGCAATGCAACGGAACAAAACGCTTGCGGTTGGGCATATAACGCGGGTGCGGCACCCACAGAGCGGAAACGACATCCATCTCCCATTCGAGACACCACAGCTCTTCCCCACTGCACCGACAGGCATCAACATCGCAACCTTTTCAGTTCAAACCCACAGATTCTTTCCGCACCCATATCGACTCGCACCCACGATGGCCGAGCTCACAAGGCCTAGATTCTCCTCTTTCCCCCTCCTGCCTCTCGAACTGCGGCGGCAGATCTGGGAGCTGAGCATCGAGCCCCGTGAGGTTGTCATTGGCGGCAACAAATATCGAGATCACGGCCGCCAGCCCACACCGCCACCTGCTCTCCTCCATGTCTGCGCCGAATCCCGGTCCTGCGTTCAACGGTTCTACACAAAGTGCTCCATGGGCAATCATCGCAATCCCTCGGTTCCCCTCCAGTATTATTGGATCAATTTTGACATTGATTCGCTCTACACGATGGACTACCATTTCAAGGACTTCAGCCCTATCAACCTCATCCGGCGGCTGACGCTGGTGTCAAATGACAGCGAGTTCTTCTATCGCGCCTATTTTTTTCCCCACGCATGGGAGGCAAAGGCTCTGGAGACGCTCACCGTGATCGATCAAGAGGGCGGGCCAGCGGACCGTTGGTTTCTTGATTGGGCCGACGTGATGGAAGACCTCTACTTCAGATGCGACTCGGCCCACTTCTATACCAAAATCGTGTACCGCGACCTCGTCCTGACCCCAGACAACTGGCTCAAAATTGACCGCCAGTGGCGTCGGAAAGAATGGGGGCCGGAAATGGAAGAAAACCCCCACCTATACGGGCCAGATGATGCCGTTTCGGAAGACGACGACGACCCCCGGGACAGCCGCTATCGGCCCGGATGGCACCACTCTGAGGACTGCAACTGTCCGCAGAAAAAGGCAAGGCCGTAACCTACTGTCGTCGAAGCCTCTTTACTATGTTTCCCGTTCTTATGTACCTTATCCCTCTTCTCTTACAGCCGCGTTTGTATAATTACACTCCTCTTCTCGCTTTACCCTTTCTACCCTCTCTCTCACCTACTCTTTTCTTACGAGCGCAGTTCCTCTGTAGCAGCTTCAAAGATAGATGTCTACCTTAGGCAGTAGAAGGACTATGATAGGTGCTGAGACTACAAATACATGACCGAGTAAATCAACTCAACTAGTACGGGGGCAAAGATGGTAACTGAAATAACCTGTCCAAACCCCCAATCATTCCCGGTATACTCTCCTCGAAGCGAAATCGTGAGTTCCTCCTGGATCGATCGGAGCTCGAACAAAAAGCAAAGTAAAGCAACTGCCAAGGCAGTGGGGAAAACCAACACTATCCCTCGAACAACACCCGAGTGAAGAGCTCTTTGCATCCAGCCCGTAAGGCCTCGCGAGAAGAGCCTCCCCTTTCCACCATGCATATATGAGACTTGTTCTCGTTTTTCCCCTTGAGACACGCGCCGGAACAGAACCCAGAAAGTGAATAGATAGACGACAAGAGAAGAAACCATCATGATAACAGCCAGCGCCCATCTCCCGCTCTCCGAGAGTTGCCGAACGCCCCCCCAACAGGCATCATTCAGGTTGTCCCATTCCCTTTCGTCGATAGTATCCTGGCCCTCGTCATTGCCCTTTCCGATCCGGGTGGGAGCCCATGTGTGTATCCCCTGAGAAAGAAAGGGATAAAAGAACAAGAGAGTGGCCAAGTTGAAGAGAAATAGATGCAAGTTTCTTCTCTTGTTGGCGTCGTCGTCTCCGTGGTCCATTGGCAGCAGGCCAATGGGATAGAGTAGCGGGAGCATGCAGAGGACGGATGTGATGAGCGATATTTGCGTCTCGTTGGCTCCAAAGCCTTCTGGTGCCATGCCAAAGTCTCGTTTCGCGAGGAAGACGACGCTCGCTAGCTGAATGGCGAGAGAGAAGTAGATGGCACACTCAAAGAAAGCTGCGAAGCTCCGGTCCACGGCTTTCCACCATCGTGTTGCTGTCTGAGTTGGGTCCGGGGCTGCGCGGTGAAATGTGCAGGCGAGCAGAGCAAAGAGAAAGGCCAGTGAAACCTCGAGCACGTAGCCAACGGCTACCTATCACATTGCCATCACTTAACAAAAAAACGCGTTGATGCGAAAGGCAATGAGCGAGTTTACTCACCCCGCCCCCCGAGATATCCGGGTTGTCTTTGCCCCACAGCGCAGAAGCCGAGCAGATTTCGGAGCGGCATTGAATCAAACGAGCTCTCTCAAAGGAAGTTTCATCCCTAAGAAGAGAAATATAGTCTTGAAAGTTTCTCGTTTGTGCTAACGCCGAGCAGTTGACTTGAGGTGTCCCGCTCATCGTAGCGGCGTGAACGGGAATCTCGTCCTGCGGGGTCAGGGTGTGTTTGAGTTATGTGTTGGCGGAGAGACGATTCCACTGGCAGGGACGGTAGCCCGTAAGAGAGTGTTCTGTAGATTGGGTGGCTATCTCGCGGTGACTTTCAACCCTGTCTTCTGCCCAGATAAAACTTGCTTGAGTTAATCAAGCACCGCTCACTGGCCGGGGGAGATCCATAGACCCCGAGAATGCCAAGGATTCAACGCCTTAAAGGTTCGACGCAAGGCTGGGTGGAAGGGTGCTTTGCCACATTGAGATAGTGGCTCGGCTCAGCCGCATGCATGATCGGCATACATCCCCCCAATCAGTCATCGAAAGGACGACGTTACTAGGAATGGGTGAGGGGGTTTTGGCGGCTATGCCATCACGCAGAAATATCACCAACTGGCGGGGGCTAGATTCACAAGACTCTCAGTGTCAACCTCCGCTGCTTATCCCCAAACTCCAACGTCAACCGATTGAGGAAGGGAATCATGGCTCCGAATTTATGGCGGCTTCTTAGCTTTGCTGTTCTCGCAGGGTTCTGTGCAGCAAGCATTTCTAATGACCAGTCAAAGCCCCTCGAAAGAAGGCGAACAAGCGGGACACAGACCTGTGGTTTCGAGCATGGCGATCCCAGTAAGCTGAGCGTCCCCTAGAACTTGGGGAGAGACAGCCGACCTAACGTGCCCCCAGAGTCTCCTGTTACCTGCCCGTCAGGTTCTCACTGTGTCATGCAAGCGATTCTCCCCGAGACAACCAGCTTCTATGCAGGATGTTGCCGAGACGCCAGTCTTGGTGGTGGAGGCTGTTACTTCCCAGAAGCCTGCCTGGCAAAGACAACTATTACACAGAGCATATCTTCGAACTCGGCCACGTTAACATGGTAAGCGTAAAGAATTAAAGAAAAAATAGATTTCAAGCATTAGAAGCTGACTCAAATTAGCTCAGGCAGTCTGCCATCGTGTGTAACATATACATGGACTCAAGCAGGCATGATGTCGTTCGGCTGCGATACTAGAGGCGGCACAAAGACAATCGAACTAAGCCCTGGTCTCACCTCTTTTTCTTCGTCTTCGTCGAAGCCAACCCTCGGAACCTCTGCTGGCACCGGCACAGAGCCAAGCGCTTCTTCCGATGGCCATCCTCCAGGCCAAGGGGTCCTATACGGTAAGTTCTAAATGGGGGTTCGCTAGAGGTAGACTGGGCAGAATACGGCATGAATATCTAACATGCGTGCCTAGGTTTTACCCAAAGCCAACGAATAGGTGTTATCATCGCCTGCAGCCTAGCCGTGTGTGTATTTGGCGCTGGGATTACGTACTGCCCTCCTCTACGATGAACCGCTTCCGGGATATTGCTGACCAAGACGGCAGTTGTTGTCTTTGGCTTTATCGCGATCAAGCGAGAAATGCCCGGGCAGCCACATACTCTGGAATCCCGCAGGGAGGAATATACACAAGCAAGACGGAGCCACAGGTGGTTGTCTCTGGTTCTGCCGGTTGAGCGGATAAGGTTCAATTCATCGCCATCGCGGAAGAGCCGGGCCGCCACAGGTTCGATATCGTTGACGGCAACTGTTTTCAGGTGCTACTGTGTGGTGGCGACCTGGTAGGATGAGTAAGAGAGTACATTTGTAGTTGAAACCCGACAGATTTTCTTAAACCGTCTCAAAGCTCTCAAAGAAGGAGAATGCCTCTGCTAGGACTGACCGCTCTCACCCTCCATAGCCCATTTCTCAGCATCCGAGGCGAGTCTAGCCCACCATCTCTCCTTATTTTCGCCTCTCACATCTCTAGTGTTCCTCAAATACAACGGGCTCAGAAGTTTCGGATACACAAATATCTCGAATTCCGCTTTGAGAGAAAACTTTGGATAGGCGCCAATCGCGAGGCGAATGTCGGCTTCGTGCGCGAGCAGCCAAGGATGCACGGCCGTGACGTAGTCGTGGATGGTCACGAACCCGGGGCCCAAATCGCCGCCGCCGGCCGTCACGGTGAGAGAGGGGCTAGGGCCTGGCCGATCCGTACCGCAGCAGCGCTCGAGGTGTTTGGTGCCATCCGGCAGCGTGGTGACGCGCTCGCGCTCGGGTTCTGCGCAGTGAATATGTACGTCCTCCCAGCTCTCGGCCCAGTTGTCGAGAAGCCCTACCGTAACGGTGATGGACGATACAGGTGGGTAGGATATGGGCGACGTCGAGATGGAATGGAAGGAATCCGAGTCGGGTGATTGTTGGTATGGGGACTGGGGAGATGTTGCGTCGAATGCAGATTCGAGGACGTGGATCTTGGCTAAAATCGGGCCCGAGAGATACCATCGTAGGCGGGCAAAGTCGACAGACGGGCGGCATCGGCCCGACTTTTGAAGCCATTCGTATGTCGGGTATTTGGTGCTAGACATTTTTGCTATTTTTCTTGTTGCCCGTTGGAATTGTCAGGGCAAACAACGGGAATGGTAAGAAAGAATGAGGGGTAAGAGAGTCCAAAGGTCTGCGGGAGCGCACCTCCATTTAATGTTCTAATGATACTTATATGCTGAAATTACCTACCTAACCAAACGGCCCGGGGCCCGATTGTGCTTAGAGGAACATTTATATTCCGGAAGCTTCCTTTTACATTGTCTCCCAACACCGCGCCGAAAGTTAATCCAGTCTTGGCTGTAAGGTGGCTACAGGGACTCCTCACCCTCGCTCCCCTAGGTGTCCGCCGTAGCTTTAGCATTTCGAAGCCGACAGTTAGCGCCAATCATTAAATCATATAGTAATCATACGTTTACAGACGAGAGGAGGGCTTCGGTGATTCGCAACACCTCAAGAGACCAGCCCATCGAGTGTATAGAGGTCGAGTATCGACTGAAGTACAGTGAGGATCGAGTACAACCCGGCCGAGTGTGACGAATCTCTCTAACTTACAGACCAATTTCTAACGCCCGAAATGGCAGAGAGCCCGGACGATACAACTTTTGGTAAGTATTATCTTCATCGGGACCCTGTCTCCCTTCACGCAGCAAGGTACAAGTGTGAAGTAAGAAAGTTAACCTCTTCCTTGTTATGGGTCCAGAGCTGGGCTCACTCACTCGCGCGACCTCGACTCCGACCGCCATGGCAACCGCCCAGCGCATCCCAGACCCAACCTTCGACGACCTCCCGTGGTATCGTTGGTGGGTCCTCCAACAACTCAGCTTCCAGCCACAACGACCGCTCCTCTGCCTCCCGACGAACAACAAGTGCGATGATCAGACCAGTTCCGAATCCACCGACGCATTCATGGCTGTGTGGAACCAGACCCGAGAGCTTGTCTTGGCCCCTGGGCCAAAGACCATCGATGGCATCGCCAGCTCGCTCCTCGAGCTCGGCCTCGTATCCGCCAAGAACAACTACGAAGCGACACAATCTACCAAAGACCTCGTTTTTTCCATCCTAGGGTGGCAGACGATGCTCTACAAACCCGACTTTGTCTCGGCAGAGGCGCAGGTGCCGGAGTACTTCAACATCCTCGATGAAATGGATGGATATCACGGGGAGACACGGGCCTGCCTGACCCAGCCCGCCGCGTACGCGAGCAAGAAACCGCTGCCGGACTTTCTTCTTGGGTTCGGCATGATGCTTCCGCCGCCAAACTACAGAGCCTTTGCCGATGACGACGACCAGCAAAAGCTTTTCTGCCGAGTGCAAGAGAGTCTCGCCAAAGGAGATGAACGCCCACGTCCTTAAGAGTATCTGCGGCCTCAGGTTCCGCTGGGTGGACTCACTCTCTTGCCACCTCGAGATGGACAAGCGCTCTGGAACCGTCTTTCTCTATCGGTATCCTTCCTTTTGCCTGTATCAGCTTCGCCGCCAGCATGGCGCACAGGAGGGACCCGAGAGCAAGACGCAGAGTAGTCTCAGTGACAGTCAGAAGTGTGTCCTACATTGCTGCGCCTTTGACACGCGCAGCTCGGTACCATGGGCAGACCAAGAGGACACGACTAAGCTCCTTCAACAAGTCCTGCTTTCCTACCGCTTGCTGTTTGGGCAGAGTAAGAAGTCCCGAGAGGTGTTTCGAAGCCTACGCCCATTCGCACGGATTCCCGCCGACGGACACGACCAGTTCCTATCACAGCTCTGCGGCCGGAAGCGCCCACCAGACGAGTGTGCGATGGAGCTCATCGAACGCGACGAATACGATTTGATCGACGACTTCCCCCACCTCCGGAGCAAGCTCGTGCGACTGAGCAGCTACGCTTCAAGCAAGAGACCGCAGTCAATTCTGCAGCTGTGGGCGGACCGGCGCAACTCGCCGGCGTGGCTGGCCTTTTGGAGCGTGCTCATATTTGGATCAATCGGCATTTTCCTGGCGCTGGTACAAACCGTGTTTCAGATCCTCCAATACGTGGATGCCGTCAAACATCCCGGTAATGGCTGAGGAAGCAAACCAATGTGAACAGCTGCGAACGAGAAAGAAAGAATGATGACGACCGACCAGACACGCCGCACTAGGAATCCCGATTAAACCCCTCTCTCCGCCCAGCTCTGAATCACGCCCTCGACCGTCGGCTCGTACTCCCTGAGCATGACTGTGTCGCCGTCGAGGAAAGTATTAGCCTGCGCGAAAATCAAGGGCGGAGGCTTCGTCACCAGCACCGTCTGCCGCCACTCGATGTATTCGCCCTCCACTTTGGAGAGCTCCCTGTAGTACGCGCGGCAGCCCTTAATATCGGCCGTGCATCGGAACATGTGCAGTTGCAGAAGCATTCTGCCGAGGGCTGGTTTCCCGTGTGTCGATATCTTGGACCGGTCGACTTGTACGGTTAGGCTCTGCTTTGTTTTGTCGTGGATGACGGAGACACAGCCACCGCCGTCGAGAAGGAGGCATTTAAGAATGGCGAAGTGGGCCTGCCATGAAACAGATGTCAATCTATTAGGCTTAGGTGTCTTCGTGCTTCGCATGATGGAAATGACTGACCTGACTGTGGGCCTGCCCCCATTTCTGTCGAAAACATGTCAATCAGCACGGCGGACTCGATAATCGCAGCGACGCGAATAACCTACTCCTGTGTCGACGTTAAAATTGGAAAGCCCTCGCAATCCGTCCACTCCAAGTTGCTGATACACGTTGTACGTCACTGGTGTTCACGTTAGCAGATTGGCGATGTCATCCCGGAGGAGAATAAACCTACAGTCTGCGGCTGTGATATCGGATGCCTTGGTGAAACCAAACAACTCCAGGAGTTCTACGTCATCCATTAGGTATGCTCCGACAAGCTCGGCTCTGCACTCGTCAACGGTGGTGGCGAGCTCTTCAAACTGGCCGGTCCAAGTCTGGCCGGGTTTGTACCAAGATGAGATTGGCTGTCCGGTGATGGGGTTGATAGGGGGTTTGTCGATATCAAAGTTGTATTTGCCTTCCTCAGTCTCGACCATCATTCTTCCGGTGCCGTGGCCGAGCAGCTCGTGAAGCACGACCCACCAGTAGTAGGCGGGGAACTTGCACCTCTTGAACTCTTGAGCTTCTGAGGTATCGATGAAGGGATACTGTTGGGCTTCGCTTTCCACGGCCATTCTGTTGGCAATGATCACATTCTTAAAGCCCTCTTCCTGCCGGATGTCGTTATACTGTCTCGGAATTAGCACTATAAACTGGTAGAGTATCATTTGGCAGGGACTAGGCTTACGTTTGGAAGATTAATTCCTGGAAAAATGATACTGGAGCAGTATGCAAGAGCTTTAAGCCCATGAGTAAACAAAGCAGAACATAGAATGTTAGGGCTTTGACGTACCGTGTATGCTTGAGAAGTCCGGCGGCTCGAACAAATTCTTCTCAAACGGTCCCTTCCCATCGTTCTCTGCTCCTGTTGCCCAAGGCAACCGACGGATAAACCTCGCCGAGTTCTCGACCAACTTGGCGAGCAGTGCGGTCTCCTTGTCGTCAGCAATAGCCACCAGACCCTCAAACTCGGATCGTATCCCGTGAGGGTCGCGGTACGGCTCCACAAAACCAAAGATGTGTTCGACCCTCGGCGTCTTGTCTTGAGCCCAGATACGTAGTGCGTCGCGGTACGTATCCAGGCTACCAGTCCTGAAACTCTCGATGTAGGCGTGCAGAAAAGCTCTCTGTCTGTCGTTGGCAGCATACTTGAGGGCCTCAGAGAGCTCGGCGCACACGCGCTCGAGGTGGGAAGAGTGATCTCCGCGCATCAGCGTCACGACTGCCTTTCCGTCGGGAAGATGGAAGCTTCGGTCGAGGTCGGTGTGGTCGACAGACGCGAGGAGCACCTCGAAGTTGCCGCCCTTCTCGGCTTTGCGGATTCTCGTGTTCTCGGGAAAGATGGAATTCCGCTCGAGGACCTTGGAAACCATCTGAATATCGTTCTCCGTGATATTGGAGCCTATATAGTACGCGCTTTGTGTAATTTCGCTAGGATAGCCGAGGCCGTAAGGGGGGATGGAGGTGATGCACAGTGAGATTTTGTCGAACAGCTCGGACAACAAGGGCGACTTGGCGGCGAGGTGGTGAAGAAAATCAGTGGTTACATCGGGCACAAACTTTTGATCGCCAGAGCCCTGTAGGTCAAGGTAGGCAGGTCAGCACAACTTCACACAGATCCAGGACGTGGTTGTGGCGTACAAAGTAATTCCCAACATTGGATAAGAATGTCGCAGCGTAGGTCAGAAAGCGGTGGAGCTCCTCGCTGCGAATGTGAGAATTGACGAGAGACTCCCAATCCCCAGAGCAAGTTCGGTAAAGTTCAAGCACGAAATCTAATATGGCTGGGGATTCCGGAGAGACTTGTTCCAAGACAATCCTCGCCCCGAACCAAGCGGCGCTTCGACGTGGTCAATTCGCCGCCCTCAGGCGCACAACTTGAGGTTAAGGTGACAAAAATATCGTACCGAGCCATATGATGGGCATATCGCTTTTCTGTCGCCGTCAGGCCTTGAAACTGAGACTCGACGGCCAATCTGAAGGCTTGGACATTGCGAACTGCCATTTGGGTGGCGACACTGGGAGTCTGTGATAATCCAAGCTCATGGCGTGGTTTTGCTCAGGCAGACTCACTTGATGGCAGAAGATTTGTTAGAATGCGTGTGCGTAAAACGGTCGAAGATGCACCAATTTCCCCGCCTTTTGGGCATCACGTGTTAGACAGTTTCAGCCGCTGTCATGCTCAAACCGCTGATATCTAAGGAAGATCTGCTGTTCGCTAGCGATTTGACATACTGAAGTGCATATCAGCTCAACCATCCCGAAATTGAGGCTCAAATTCATATCTAAGAGGTTGTAGGTAATCCCTTCCTCTGGTAGAACTGCTGTAGAATCTCAGGACATTGCTCGAGAGGCGTGGTTCCTAAGTATTATGCTTATACGTACACCCTGCCTACTTAAGTGTTCCGAGGACTTTGAAGTCGGGGTGGTACGATGGGTGGTGGGGTAATTTGGTGAGGTGCTTCGACACTTTTGCTGACCCACTGTAGCATCACAACCAAACATGTCTTCGCCTCCACCACCTACCATCCCCGGCACGGCCCGCAACGGCTCTGACGGAGGCGCCAAGCGCAACTCGCGCCCAGATGTTGATGGGGGCGATGTCGGGAGCAGCGACGCTCCCGGAACGCCGTCCCCAGCTGAGCCGGCTGATCTTGATGGCGCCGACTTCGCCAAGCTGTTTGTGCACAGTGTCCCGACCCATGCGCGGCTCTCCGAGATACTGGATTGTCTTCTGTCACCAAGCAACCCGTCAGCCGACTTCGAGGAGGGTTTCTTGGTTGATTGGATCTCCCGGAGATATTCAGGCCGCCACACTCATCAGTACCCCTTCGAGTGGACTATCGACGGGAAGGAGGGATACCGCAAGGTTCCGAGGGAGCAGGTACAGCTGATGTGGCCGACGTCCTTTGGGAATCTCACCCTCCCAACCGATGGTTCATCCCCCAGTTTCCAGTGGGCTGGGGATTTTCCCACTAAACTTTGGGGTGCTTTCTACTCTCTTGACCCGGAGGGCGAGCCATGCAGAAGGATTCTGTCTTGGAAGGGGCAGTCCCACGCCGATCTGCCCAACGCTGACGGGAAGTCAACCTCGCCCAGCGACAGATTGCCGTCTACACCTTCTTCGTCGCTTAGCCCCGTGGAAGTTCCTTGCCACGGCAAAATTTGGTACGAATCCCCAGCCTGAGATCAGCCTTGAAGAGACAATCCCATCCTAACACGGAGACAACCTTCCTCTAATAAGGATTGTGGCGATACCGCAGGACACCCCGCGCAACATGATCGCATTTGCCATGCCTTTCAACATCGCGGCGTTTGTTGCAAACTGTTGCCTGGCCGTTGGGCGATTGACCGAGGGGATCAATGTTGAGCCGCCCCTTGGGCAGTTTCACCACGGCACCCAATTCCTGCGAGCCTTCATTGACCCCAATATCGGAGGTTCGTTTTCCTCATCTCGGTGTCTCGCACTCCGTTCAGACGCGCCCTCCCATTTTGATGGCACCGCGAAGCCTATTGAGCTGGTGTTGCAATACCATGTCCGCCACTTGGACCGTGGTGGGCCAGTTCTGCGAACGGACGTGGAGTATATTCCGGACTCACAACCCGGCATCGCATGTACGAGACAAGTTGCCCGCTTTCAAGGAAGCTGGCGGGTCACCAAGGGGGTATCGGGAATCACCATGTCGCTATGTGAACGTATGTCATCCCTTTCGCTGTCCATCTGGAACACGAAAGCGGCTCCCTATACTATTCTTCTACTGGCCGACAACGGCGAGAAGTTGGTGTCTGTGGATCCGAATTTGGAACAACGAGCGCGTGAGGGTATAAACGACGCGGTATTTCCAGGCACACACAGCTCGAAGCTGCTGGGTCTACGGCCGAGCGGGCGATGGTACCGGCCTGTCACAGTTTTTGGTCATGGTACTCACAATATTTAGGCAATGGGAGAAAGACTGGCTTGGTGTCTTACGCGCTATCGAAGACTTGGTAAACTTTCATGTAAGTTACACCCCCGGAATATCTCACCCCATATCTCGATGTGCGCTGAACAGTGCATTGTATGGCCAGTTGTCGAGTACGCAAGACGATAGCGTACTCGATGCTCTCATGTTTGATGAGTCTTTCAACCTATCGCGGACATATTTCAGCGTTCTTCAAACCCTACGTCTAGCCTCCAATATGGTCGACGATGCGATGCAGGACTGGGCTTACCTCCGCCAGGAATGGGACGCCGTCGTTGTGTCCAGCGAGATGTTTTCTCAGGAGGATTTGGACGCTGCAGCGCATAATTGGGACACGGCAACATCATTGCTGGAGGTCAGGGTCCAGCGGGTCCAGGCTCGTATCGCACGGAAGTCGGAGGACGTGAAGAGTCTCAGGGACGGGGTATGAAGAAGCCCCTCCACACTCTCCCATTGGCTTGACTGACGTGCGCTCCGTCTCGCATCTAGTTGTTCAACGCCACTTCACTACGCGAAGCCTCTAAAAGCATTACGATGAACCGAGCTATCTACGTCTTCACTGTGGTCACTGTACTATATACCCCGATTGGGTTTCTCGCTGTACGTCCATCCTTCCCCGGGCACAGTCAGGTGTCTTTCTCTAGCTCAAGAGCCACGGCGTGCTAACGAGGACAAAAGGCACTATGGGCTCTCCCGGTGTTCTCTAACTCCGATTCTGGTGACGCCAACGGCCCCCCTGGATTGCCCACTGGCTTCATCCCCAGCTTTGTCGTCATTCCCTTGCTGACATACGGTATTTGTCTTGCTGTTGTTTGGACACTTGGCTTTAACGACGGCGAAAAGGAGGCTGCTAAAAGACGGGCTGATATGTTGTTCGACCGCACTGGGATGTATGCGCTTTTGCGTTATATGTCCAGGTTGCGCAGGGCGTTGCGCAGGGCACTATCCAGGGCATTGCGCAAGGTCAAACATGCCATCGATGGACTGATCTCTGGGGGCTAGGATGTGGAGATGGAGGAGGCTACCAATCGGTCAGGATTGTTCAGGTTGAGGTAGTCGCATCATGCATGCATTCAATGGTTTCTCTGCCAGCGAGCTTGACCTAGCCCTGACTACAGGAATCATGCCTCCAAATGTTTAGTGAGGAAGTTTCACCACTTCCATTCCATTTACATTGTCCGTAGATGCCTTGTAAGAGGCCAAGTTGACGGGATCTGAAGCATTCAGGGATTGACATTCGGAAATGGGTGTGCCTGTCAATGCATGTCCTCGGAGTTGGCTTGGAAAACTCCACATGTACAGGCATTGTTGATAAAGGTATCCATTGAAAGTTATGATTGTCTGGCGCGAGTTCAGGCATTTCTTTGTTGCTGTTTGGCTGTTGTTGATTGTGGTGCTCAGGGGTTCAGGGGCTCCGGGGCTCCAGGCGGCGGGGGATGCGGCACTTCGTTCGACAGCGATAGGCAATGCACCTGCACACAGAACCATAAATCTGCCGAACTAAGATCAAATTCAAGAGCGAGATCGAGTCAAGCATCATTCCGGAAGCACTACGGTACAGCTTTATCGTCCTTGACGACTGAACGCGCCGGATTATGGCACGTCACAGCTCCGACTCAACCATCAGCACCCTGATGCTAGACGTCGCCTGTCATCGTCCAACGCAGCTCCGAGCCAATTCTCAACCGCGCAATCCTCGACCGCCCAATGGCGCGTCATCTGATATGCTCAACCCTGAAGGACCTTCATGGCGGCCTTCAGGCCCTGAATCTCGGACCCGAGACGCTCCCTCTCCCGCCTGGTCGTGACGTCCTCCCCAGCGATCATGTCGAGCTGGGAGTCAGTCAAGGTGGCGATGAGCTCGGGGCTTAGCACTTTCAGCGGGCTACCGCTCCCGTCGAGGAGAAAGTGCTCGATTGCTTGACGGCAGATGGCATCTACAAATCTCTTGCGGGAGACTTTGTAGTAGCTCTTCAAAATGTCATGGATGTCCTCCTTGACTTGCTCAGTGTTGCTTTTGTTTGCAGCAGGTTCAAAGCCAGGCCGCGGTGAATCCCTAACACCTTGCGTCATTCGTGCATTTCTGGCTTTCTGAAGGTTATCGGTGAAATAATGGTTGTATGTGCTCGGCCGGCCATTGAGTTCGATGTCGAGGAGAAATTTGGCCTGGCGCTTGGCTTGAGCATATGCGGTTTGCAGCCTCTGAGCGAGAACCGATTTGTACAACTCATCTCGCATTCTCTGGTCACCAAAAGTTTCGGACAACAGCGTCGTGATGAACCGGTGGACGACCGCGGACACGACACCGACGTGAATTATGACGATGTTTCGCCACTGCGACGCTTGCGCGCGGAATACCATGGCGAGAAGTGACCCTCCGAACTTGATGCGGTTAGCACATACGATTTGTCGCCATTATGTAACCACACATACCGTTCCCAACTCTGGTCCACGGCTTTCTTCGTAGTACTTCTCAATGTGGCCCATGATGGATTCACTCGAAGGCGCGCGGTAGTGGACGGTTTTACCAACGAGGTGCCGAAGCTCCTGAATCGAGGAGATAATAGAGGATTGGATGATGCTGGTTGCCCTTTTCTCGTAGTTGGCCGCAATTTGAGTAGGTTCGCGGCTAGATTCCGCCACGAACTTCCAGGAGTGCCCTTTCTGCCACATCAGTTCTGAGAAGCCCTCGTTCAGAACCCTTATCTCAGTGGCAAGCTTCAACTCGACATGCTTAGAGAAAAGCGAATTTCCCTCGTACCGGCCATCCAGAGCATCACGGACGATTCGCTCGAACTTAGACGCAAGCCTGATGAGACATTCGCGCTGGCTGGCTGATGTATCCCTCGACGGACCCATGGAGTCCAGTCTCTCGCGGCATTTGGAAAGCCGCTGCTCAATCTCGAGCCTCTGCTTTGGTAACTCGCGTTTCGCGAGTTCGGTCAGCAGAATCTGGAGTTCGGCTCGCAGGGCTGCCACACCAGTACGGCCCATCGTCCCAAGTTCGGCCCACAGCGACTCTGCAAGCTTCTCCCTTTCCTTCATCTGGCATTCGGCGATGCTCAGGGAATCCTCGTCAGCGCCCCGGTTTCGGACGATGTAGTAGCCCAACTTGAGAGTGTCGCCCTTGACCAGTTGGACGATGGTCTGCACGACAGCCTGCTCCGTCACCAGGTCGGCTTTGGTGAGGACCCCGACCGTTCTTACGCCCTCAGGATCGGCCGTCTTTGCAAGCTGCAAGACTCCCTCGGTAGCACGATCGGAGAGGCAGCTCAGGACAGCCAGGACGCTGGAATTGCGGTCAGGTTCGCGCTTGCTTGATGGGCGACGTGTGGAACTTACATGGTACGCTCGTTCTCCATGTATCTCCGTACCATGTTCTCGACCTTGATCTTGTCCAGTTCGGTGGTGATACCTGTTAGGGTCAGTAGAGAACCGGGATCTTGGGAAACAGACAGAAATACCTTCATCAGTCACCTGGAACAATCCAGGCACATCAATGACAGTGAGGTGGGGTTGCTGTCGCAGATGCAAAGTCAATACCCTATTCAAGGGAATCATTCAGTCGATCAAGACCACGTACATCAGGACCTGAAATCTCGATCTTCAAGATATCGTCGCTCAACATCGGCAACGTCATGTTGTCCTTGGATGCGCCGGACCGAATTCCCATGGCGATGTTGGCCTGAAACTGTATCAGCACATCGCGAACGACTTCGAGAAAATGGGCCTTTTCAACGCACCTTTTCAATGACACCGCTAAGGGTCTTGCCGTCGAAGTCGTTCAGCTCATGATGAAACTCCCTTAAGAGATCCTTCCGACCCTGGTCGGAATCACGCCACGGGATGATGGAGATCACAGTGTTCTTGGCCGAATTGCGGCGGAGTGTAATCTGCGTCGCGTACCGAGTGCAGAGGCCCTGTCCTCGCGGGAACGAGAAGCCGGTCAGGCTCTCGAGGAGCGAACTCTTGCCAGACGATTGGCTGCCGACGACGACAATCTATGAAATGCTTGTGGTCAGTCTGGGTCATCGCTTTCCTCCTTGTATTGAACGAGGTCACAGAGGCTGCAGAACAGTCTGAAAGAGAGGGAGAGGAGCCTGTCTAATAGACACAGAGACATCCAGCTTCCCACAGTCCTTCCCTGTTCCACCAGGGGGGCTTGAAGCCTCTGAATTTCAACATCTTGATGCTCACTGACCTGCGATGTCGGGATATCAACGCCGATATCGCGAAGGTTGTCCTGCTTCTCGAGATAGACATGGTTGCCGAGGCCGTCAAACGGCTCTCTCTTTGGTAAAGTGGTGCCCATTTCCGAGTCAAATTGGTGGAAGCTTTGGCGCAGCGAGTGAATGGCAGATCCGAAAATCGATGTGCAGAAGAAAAGAATTTTTTTGGCGGAGAGCAGGTCCAGACCTTTGTTTGTAATGTTGCTGGAGACGGGAAGGCGCACAAATCCGTTGCACCCGGCTGGACCAACTTCATCACGCCGTGACTTGCTTCCTATGCAATGCCGTTAACAATGCCGACGCCGTTGACGATATCGATGTCGTTGACGAGATCGTTGCGAGGTCCATGTCGTGGGCAAGGTCCATGTCGTGGGCAAGGTCCATGTCGTGGGCAAGGTCCATGTCGTG
>FTCU01002308.1_pt1 | contig 16753 bp, 23 predicted proteins | sample 1639521 | NCBI WGS metagenome assembly FTCU01 (sample SAMEA3914864, study PRJEB12502) | metagenome | biome: forest; material: soil | place: USA | collected 2012-03-12 | depth 0.3 m
CCACCACACCCACCCCTAACCCAACCTCACCGCAGTAATCTGGAACCCCGATTTCTTCACGACCCCCTCCTCCGGCACCTTCACACAAATCTTCATCCAAGCCGACTTCGACGCCCTCTCCCCCACAAACGACCAAACCTCAGGCTTCACCTCCGGCGCCCTCGACCCCACCCTCGGCACCTTCGCCTGGCCCATCCTCGCCTCCTACCTCCCCACCACAACAAACACCACCACCGCACGCCTCTCAATCGCCGCCCCGCTCGCCAACCCCCCCTCCAACACCGGCAGCTTCGTCCGCATCGGCGCGGGAACAGTCCGCTTCCCGGGACCACAAGTCCACATCCTCCGCGCCAACACCTCTCCAAACTCCAACTCCAACCCAAACCTAACCGCCCTCACCCCCGCCACCACCACCAACCCCACCACCAACTTCGCCCAAACCTCCTCCTCCGGAGCAGGAGGCGGCGTCAACCCCTTGGCAATAGTCCTCCCCGTCATCTTCGGCGTGCTCACCGCGCTAGCCATGATCGCCTACGCGCTCATGGCGCGGCACAAGCCCGGCTGGCTGGCCGGCGTGCGCAGACAGTTGTGCTGTTGCTGCTATGGTGGGGGCAGGGGTGGGGATCGGGTGCGGTTGAGGGGCAGGGATGTGGAGATCAAGGTTGTCAAGACTGATTTGGAGGGCTTGAGGGCTAATGCGGGGAGGTTGGCTGCTTCGGGGAGGTATGGGAATGGGGGTGGTGGTGGGGGGAATGTGTTTCGGGAGGAGGTGGGGAGGCAGGATTTGGAGAGGGGGAGGAGGTTTTAGGTTTTAGGCGGGTTTTCAAGGTTGTTTTATTTGGTTGGGGTTTTTGTTGGTTGGCGCAAGGGGTTGTGGGTGATATCTTTGTGGTGGTTTGGTTGATACCCTTTAGAAAGGGGTGTGGTAATTTGTTTCAGGAGTTTAAGTGTCAAGGAATAGGGTGTGGCTTCATTGGTTTTGAATGTCATGATGGGTCCAGAAAACAGGGACGTGAAAGTCAGCGCTTGAGGCGGCCTATCCGAAATATTCTGGGCTCACCTCTGACGCATAAATCACGTCAAATCCCAAATCCTCTTCCGAGCCCACAATCGTCCAGTCGGAATCCGAACAATCACCATCGTTCGTCTCCAATAGCGGCGACGACGAAGGCTCCGTCCTGGCCCCTCGACTCCTAGCTTGCGGCGTCGCTGCCGCTGCCGCTGCCGGGTCCGCCCCGATCGCGTGCCGTCGCCCGTCCCAAAACACGCCGACGGGGCGGCCGGCCCCATCACGTACCTCCTGGCCAGGCCCAGTGTAGGGCTTGACCGGCATGATGGGAACCAGGAACAGGATGCCGCCGAGGATGAACATGCTAACCGCAGCTAAAAGGGTAGAAAGGGCAGCGAAAAACAGACTGAGAGCAGTGACGATCATGATGCTGCCGACGATCACGCACGACCACGAAGTGCAGTCCATACTCAGCCCCCCTGGTCCGACGAACTGGAGAGATGGAGACATGGCTGTAAGGTTTGTTGTCATTGTGGGCTTCGAGGTTGTGGCGAGTTGAGCGAGGTGAGGAGGTCGTGGCGAAGTGAGCGAGGTGAACGAGGTCACGGCGAGGTGAACGAGGTCGAGGTGAGGTGAGCGAGGCAGCGGCGAGGTGAGGTGAGCGAGGCAGCGGCGAGGTGAGCGAGGTCGCGGCGAGGTAGGTGAGGTCGCGGCGAGGTGAGCGACGTTGAAAGCGAAGGGTTGCGTGCTACAGGGTATTATAATATATGTGTGATGAGAAGCGGAGGAAGAGGAGAAGAGGAGCGGTTAAATAGGTTTAGAGGAAGTAGAGGGCGAGTTTGTGACATTGGGATATGTGGGAAAGCCGGCCTGATGTAATTGTTGTTGAGATGTGGCATCGGGAGGAGAAGCTGTTGCATTTGGTGTGATGTCAGCCATGCACGAAGTTGCCAAACCACTACCTGCGAGACAGAAGAACTGCTGTGCCTAGCGCGGTTGGGTTTACACGCCGATCTATCTTGGTAGCTAACCAGCACCAAGCGTTGACTTTGTGTTGTGTTGAGTTCCCTGGCAAAGGGCGCCTGGCGATCCTCCCCCCGAGTCCCTCATTCCACTTGGCAGTTCCATATGATGCTCACGGGTTCGAATCTCAGCAGTACTGCCGCGCCTGCCGACAGTGTCTCTGCAATTATTGTGCAATTCTTGCGTGGCAACTGCCACAGGCGTTCATAGAAGGTCATTCGGACCAACCTCGTGTGTAGATGGGACCATGCAGCCTTGTCCTGCAGCAACAGTCTTCTGTCCGCTGCATCAGTTTTCGGCATCATCGATCCGTCACCCGCGCCCATTTTTACCACTTGCAGAACGACTTTTGCGACAAAATACCACAAACATGAAGCTTTCGCTCGCTACGGTTTCCTCTGTGCTTTGCGCAGCACAGGTTGCCGCTTCGGTATGGGCTCCCTCCTGGGAATTTCTGGTCACCTTGGACAGTACATCAGCTAATTGTGTTTAAACACCCAGCCTTTTCCGCATGACAAGATGCAGTACACGAGGGATGCGGCCAACGACCAAGAGCTCCGGATGACGATCGGCCTAGCCGCCCGGGACCCCGCCCGGAAAGTCGTGCTCAAGACTCCCGTGTAGAATGCGCACCCAGTAGCCGACACCACACCGCTCTTCCGAGGTCTCGGCCCCGTCGTATCGGCGACAGTAAACAGGGCGGTAACTTTGTGGGTGAGTCACCCTCGAAAACTCCCGGAACATTCGAGTTTACACCCAGCTACCGAGAGTTCTTCTGCTGACCGCACCACCATACCAGAGACCCGAGTGCAGCGACCAGTTCGGCGACCGGAAGTTCGCAGATGCCGTGCAAAGCCAGGTCAAGACCATGGGCAAGCGAACTAAAGACTGCCGCGTGGCTGCAAAGACGTGTGTAAAGCTGGCGTGTGGCCTGGAGGGCGGAATCAGCTGGTGCAACGATGGCCCTGAGCCCGTTGCACGACCCTGCACCGACATCGCCAAGGACGCCATGCGGGTCGTCACGCACTGTAAGCAGCAGAAGAAGCACTCCAAGATGTGGGCTCAGGGAGAGGTGCGTGACTCTGAGGTCTCTCGGGTGGTTGTGCACCAGGGCGGCTGCTGAATGGGCCGACGTTCCGTTTTGCGCGAAGGGTGAGCTCAGGCGACGGAGAGATGGGGTAAGACGAGCAATGGTAGCGAGGAGGAAGAATAGAGTAGAAAGTATGCGGAGTGCATTCCCAAGACCTTGGATTTTACCACGAGCGCCACGAGTGCTGCCAGCATGCAGGGGTTTCGCCTGCAGCAGTCGCCTCCGACTCGCTCATGGAGACGATGGGGCAGAACGTGCGAATGCAAGGATTACGTTAGACGCAGGGACTGGACGTACTCGGCGGTTGCTCACGAGCAAAAACTCGAGATCACCAAACTCCCCACCATCACCTCACCCCCAATACCCATCCTCCCACAACTCCTTCCGATACCCCTCGGTCAACCGCTCATCCGTGCCATACACCTCCTGCCACCCAACAAACCCCTGATCAAGCACGTACACCTTCTGCTCCTTCCCCTCTACCTTTCCCTCCTCCCCGACACCCTCCCCGCTAGCACCGGCAGCAGCAGGTGCACTTCCCTCCCCTGCCGCCTTCAACCGGTCCCTCTCCCGGATATACCTTAGCGCCGCTGCCGGCCCACGCTGCTGCGACAGCGCGCAGTGGAACACGACCGTCTCTTTGTCGGCGAGCTGGCGGATCAGGGTCGGGAGCATGGCGTCGAGGGTGCGCGAGGGTACGTTCTGCGAGCCTTTGATGTGGCCGCCGATGTGGTCTACGTGGAAAATGGGGGTTAGTTTAGGCGAGGAAGGGGTGGTAAACGGGGCAAGGGAGGGGTACCGTCGTCTCGGACATCGATGATGGCTATTTTTGAGGTTGTTGGGGTGGGGTGTTCTTGTTGAGCGGCGAGAAGTATTTGGGAGAGGGAGGCTGCTGTTACGCGCTCGAGGGAGCCGATTGTGACCATTTTCGACGAAAATGGAGGGACGTCGTGGGGAGAATGGTGTATCGTGTTGATGGTTGGCCTTCTGGACGAAGGTGTTCGAGGACAGTGCGGCATGGTGTGGAGGGTTCTTGGCTGAGGATGGTGGGGTTGGGCACCTTGATGGCGTGGGGGCGCGATGTGGGGCTTAAAGGATGACGGCTGGCCGCCGACTGGCAACGGCTGGAACGACGCCTGTCATGCAACTGCGAGAGAAAGTTGATTCAACTATATCTGGACTTCACCTTCCTGCCCTTATTGTTTTTTCACATCCTCGCTCGCGCCTGCTTCCATACACTCCTTGTCCCGCCAGGCAATCAGCCATGTGCTTACCCGCCAGGAGAATTTGTAATTCTCTCCTCATCTCATCACCTTACCTGGAAAAGCACGTCGCTGAGCGTGCCAGTTCGTCTTGTGGAAACATTGTCTGTTTCAAGAGGCGCGTGCCATGTGAATGATGCGATGACGTCCGAGTCATTGCCGTCGCCTACCACCCGCCACTCGGGCTTCGCCGACTCGCTGAAGCGACAGTTGTGCTCGGCGCTGCCAAAATGTCTTACTATCACTTCTCTGGCTACCACATCCGTGGCATCGAGGTTCGCCGTCCTGAGTCGAGATGCGCGCGCCTTGGTGCCGAAGGTCTCCCTGGATGAGAGCACATGGTTGTCATCTCAAGTTCCGGCGCTCTGACCGTGTCAGCATCCCACGGAGCTCGGCCGCTGCTTTTCGGTGTCTGACATAGTCGAGCCCACCCTCAGAGGCAAATGAGGAGTTCAGATGGCCACTCCCGGGCCGCTGCGTGTTTCGAAGCGCACAGTCCCTTCGCCAGGATCACCGAGCAAGAAGCGTTGCCTCTGAGCGCAGAGGCGGTAGACCCCACCCAAAACTGCTCTGCGCTTGGTGTGTCGGCAGACGTCGGCGGGATGGGCCCGGAGAGAGCTCGGTAATAATTCGTTCGTCTCGTCTTATCGAGGGTTTCCTCAAGCTCTCTCGCCGCCGACGTGTGCTCGACATCCGAGTCGAGTTGCGAAGACCTTGACTTTGTTTATCCCGGCTGATCCCGGGAATGTGTCCTTGTGGCGGACACCTCCGCACACCTCCCTGCCGCTGCCGTGGATGACCCGGCGACAAAGCGGTTTTGTCAGGATATTTCGAGCGCGCTCAAGCCTGATCTGCGGGTCGCCACCGTATATTCAACACCTTGTCCGTGGCTGGGCAGAGCAGAGATGGATCGGGTACCGACCTCAACACTCGAACTTCCGTCCACGCTCGTGTACCGCACCGTCGGGCAGCGGTGTCGGCCTTGCTCGCCATGCTCGGTCATAACGAACGGGGAACCCCGTCTGAAGGCCCCTCCCGACCAAGGAAACCGGTTACAAAACATCACTGCCCTCCGCATGGTGCTTGTACCCGTCAGCGCAAGCGCAGGACTGTTGTCACGCGAGTTAGCCGCATCTCCGGAGGACATCCGTGCAGCCACCGCATCCATCGAAGCACCGGCGTTCCAGGCCGACCTCGCTGCTCGGGCCTCGGCCCCCGAAACCATCTCGCCCACCCGCGACCCGGCCGCGGGCGGTTCTTTCACTCCAGAAACTCATGAGGTGGGTGCTCTCGTCTGGTGTGTTCATGCCGGCCTTTCCACTCACACAACATGGCAGGCTTTGACCAGCAACGTCGGAATGAGCAACGACATCTCCGTCCCCATCGCCATTGCCGCCATCGTTAGTACGGCGGTTGGAACGTGCTTGATATCTCTGCTCCTCTACTACCTTGTCATCCGCCACCGCAAGGCGAAGCAGCGAGCCCACGAGGAGGAGAAGGAGGTCAACGCCGCACTCGACCGCGCCATCGTCAGCTACATCGTCAAGGGGCTCCCTAGCCCGCAGGGGTCGGACGCGCCGGCACACCCTCCTGCACCGGTCACAGACGAGCCTCCGCGTCTCGAGCTGGAGATGACGGCGGCACTTGGCGCGACGATGGACAGCCTAATGGGAGAGGACGTGCCCGGAACCTCGCGCCGCTCATATCACGAGCCCCCAAGCTCGACAACCCCACACCACTCACACCACGGGTCCCCAACTTCGATAAGCCCGCACCGCTCAAACTGCGAATCCCCGATTTTGCCAACTCCCATGGGAAGAAGATTGACCTTTGACGACCAACAACAACAGTTCGCCGGGAGAATGGGACTGCCAGAAAGAAACAAGCTGATGCCGCTGAGGAAGACGGTATCTTCGCGCCCCGTGGACAGCGCCGAGTCCGTCTACGCCAGTATCCTGGCGCGGCCGCTTGAGCATGTCCGCGCCCGGTCCGAGCCGCCGATGGTGACTCCTGTCCCGGCGCCTAGGGACGATGTTGGCTGGCCTTTGACGTCAAAGGATGGTTGGCTGTGAGGGATACCCGGGTTTTGGATTTTTGACAGGCGTTTGGGAGTTGGGATAGTGGGACGACGAGGCTTTGGCCTTCGACCACCGAGTCCGTTTGGTCGCGCTTATGAGAGGTTTGCATTTCTTGTGCCCGTCGGGTATCAGCTGACTCGAGGCCGACATCCATAAGAAACTGGGAAGGGCTGTAGGGCGTGGAGTCCGATCAAATATGGAGACGATCGATCGATCATGGAGGAAGGTCCAGGACTACAATATTATCGCATGGCTGGGTGGGGACCAGCGAATAAATTGTTCAGCCTTGTAACGGCGGCGGCGGGCAGAAACGGCCAGGCAACAAGCAAGTTGTGGTTTATGGTAGGCCCACACCAGATCAAAGAGATGTCAGACATATGCCGGCCTTAAATTTCCCGCCTCCATCTTGATGATGAGTCTACGTACTCGAATCTTGACGTTGACAATCTGGCGGGCTCTGCTCTTGTTGCCTGGATCCTGGCCTGTTCCTGTTGCGCCTCTGTGGGTCACACGAGCTGGGTCGCTCAATTGAGAGCCGGGTGATGACGACAAAACGTGACGACTTCACATGATAAGCCAAGGCAGCTGCCTTTGGCCCTCGAGAAAGGTGTCAAGTTGCGGCTGTTATTTGCCTACTCGAATTTATTCAAATTCCTTTTCCTCCTTCATTAGAACAGCCTTGGTGTCTTGTTCAAACACACAAAGCGATCGAATCCAGACAAAGTGGCAGCGACACTGTTCCAGAGCCCCGAAATACACTGTGCCGCCCGCCGCACCCAGCCGCCGAAGAAGCGACGTCACAACCCCTGCAGGGCCTTGTTGGCAGTGACGCACCGACCAACTCCAAATTCCCGACCCCAGAGAGAGAGGCACCACCTTTTCCCCATCCCCACCGCACGCAAGCTTCGCCAGCTCCTTCGACAGCTCCCTTCGAAACCCAAGCACCGAACAAAGCTTCTCCGACGCTGCTGCGACGAAATACCGCAAAACCACCAACTCACCACGATCGCGTTTACACAATGGCTCCGCCGCCGTCAGCTGAGATCCCGCTGGCCCAGAGGGTGCAGAAGGTTGCCACGACCTTGCAGTGTACGTCCGCAATTGCAGCTCCCGATGCAAGACCCGCAGGATTGAGAGATCGCATGGCTGACTTTGCTTGTGCACTACAGTTGCCTGGTTCGTTGGGTACGCTACCTTCCTCCGAGTCCCTCGACGACGGCAGCTTTGTTGCGCTGCGTGTGGGCACACGAGCTGGCGGGCAGCGTCGGGACGGAAACCACCTCGTGAACTTCGGCTAACATTTCCCTGCCCAGACACGCAACGCTCCTCTTCTGCATCGGCCGGTACTCGCTTTCTTGGCTGCGCATGAACTACTATGGCGGCGTCGCCCAGTTCTGCTACCGCCTCGCCTTTATTTCGGCTGCCGCCACTTATGGGATAGTGGTCTACAAGACGCGGCGGGCTCGCCAAAAGACGGGGACTAAGCAGCCCGGCGGTGCTCTTGGCTATCTCGCCGATGAGAATGTCCAGTATCTCTGTATGTGCTCCTTGTGCTCACGGTTGTCGACCCATGGAAGAACGCTTGGCTGACGTCCCAACCCCCCTCAGTGATGGCCCTGGTCTGGCTCTTCATGCCCCAGAACATGCTGGCCCTCCTCCCCTACGGCATTTACTCTGTCTTCCACGTCGCCACATATGTCCGCGCGACCCTGATTCCGACTATCGTCCCGCCCCAGAAGGTTAATGCCCCCGCTGGGTCCTCGCCCACTGCCAAGCCGGTGTACACCCAGCACCCGGCCGCGGATGCCATTGGCGCGTTCGTCAAGCAGTACTACGATGCGTCCATGTCGGTGGTCGCGAGCCTCGAGATCCTCCTCTGGATCCGCCTCTTGCTGTCCGCCATTCTCTTCCAGCGCCGCTCGTGGATCCTGATCGCCATCTACACCGCCTTCCTGCGCGCGCGCTTTGCCCAGAGCAGCCACGTGCAGAGCTCGTTCTCCCAGCTCGAGGCCCGCATCGACAACCTGATCGGCGCCCAGGGCACCCCGCCCGTGGCTCGCCAGGTTTGGGACGGCGTCAAGGGCGGCGCGAGGCAGTTCCATGCCGCCACCGACCTCAACAAGTACACCAGCGGTGCTGCCGCTCCCAAGAAGACGTCTTAAGCGCACGCACCGGCTCAACCCCGATGATCAATACGACAAGCATGCTTTCCGCACACTGCGGCCATAAGCCTTTCGCCGAGCCCGGCGGGAAGAATTGCGAATAGGAGTGCCACGACGGGATGAAGGCTCGCATTCTAGAAAAGAGGAGTTGTGAGACGTTAGATGGGATCTCAGGGGCAATGGCGGGTTCGCGTTGCGTTTCTACATATATTACTGGTCTTTCTGGTGCGGATGCGTGGTGCCGGGTTGGAAGAGTTGAGGGTCTCGACGAGACAGGAGCGGATCGGTTTCCCTCTTACGAATAGTCTTATTACCCTGTACTGTACCACAATCTCTAGCCTGTATCATTGGACCAGCTCCCGCCTCGGTGTCATGCGTCCCGTGTGTTTCACGTCTTTGCCAGCCCAGAGCAAACCCGACCAGCTGCTAGGCACACCGCACCCTGCAGGGTGCCGAATTGTTGCACCGAGCTGCAGCGGCTGAAAGGCGCAGAGAGCCGACAACAAACGAACGCCAAGCACCCCACTTCAACCCTGAGCTGAAACGATGACGTCGCATCTTCCCGTCCGATCGCGAGACAAGGCAAATTCGGGGTCTCGATCTCGACTTTAAATAAACACATCCCACTCCCAGACGCGCGGCCGGTCTCGACACTCTCTCTAGCCGGCGACTGCTACTTTCGTTTTTTATACACGCATCGTCATGCGATAGCGACATTGACAGACAGACAGACGTATAATTACCAAAAAGACACACCCCTTCAGCAACCCCCCCAAATCCGACGACCAGGCACAGCAAAGAAGCAATAAACATGGCCTCCTTCCTCCGCCAAATCGTCGCCGGCCCCCGCACAAAACACCAAGAGACCGGCCTCGACCTGTGCTACGTGACCTCCGACATTATCGCAACGTCTGTTGCCCCTTTCACCCTCCTCCCACCACCCAAACCAACTCCACCTTTCCTTTCCCTCCTTCCTATCCCCTCCCAACCCAACAACATACTAATTAATTGAGGAAATAGATCCGGCCCCTCCCAAACCTACCCCCAACTAGCCTACCGCAACCCCCTCTCCCGCCTGGTATCCTACCTCGACACGCGCCACGGCAAAGACTGGGCGATCTGGGAGTTCCGTGGCGAAGGGACGGGGTACCCGGACTCGGCTGTGTACCACCGCATCCGCCACTTCCCCTGGCCCGACCATCACCCGCCGCCGTTTGGGCTGGTGCCTGGGATTGTCGGGGGGATGAGGAATTGGCTTGCTGGGGGGGGGCTGGATTACGATACTTCTGGTGAGGCTGTTGCTGGGGGTGGCGGTGAGGGTAAGAAGGGAGAAGGGGGGGAGGGGAAGAGGGTGGTGGTGGTGCATTGCAAGGCCGGGAAAGGCAGGTCGGGGACGATGGCGTGCAGTTTTCTGATTGCCGAGCGGGGGTGGAAGGTGGAGGATGCGTTGGCGCGGTTTACGGAGCGCAGGATGAAGCCTGGTTTTGGGGCTGGCGTGTCGATTCCCAGTCAGCTGCGGTGGATTGGGTATGTGGACCGGTGGGCGAGGGGCGGAAAGCGGTATGTTGACCGGCCGGTGGAGATTGTGGAGGTGCATGTTTGGGGGCTGAGGAACGGGGTGAAGGTTGCTGTGGAGGGGTTTGTGGAGGCGGGGAGGAAGATACGGGTGTTTCATACCTTTAAGGGGGCGGAGAGGATTGTTGTTGAGCCGGGCGCGCCGGGAGGGGCGGGGATGGTGGATTTGGTGCAGGATATGGCGGGGTATGGGGCGAAGGTGGTGGTGGATGATAAGGGGGAGGTGGTGGAGGATGCGGACGGCGGGGAGGCGGCAGGGCAGCCGAGCGGTGATGATGGGAGCGGCGAGCAGGGCACGATTTCAAGGACCAAGTCGAAGTCAAAGAAGCCCAAGGGGCAGCGGACGACCGAGCTGGCAAGAAAGCTGACCGGTCGGAAGTCCGGCTCGTCGCAAAGCCTCCAAAAGCTAGCCAGAGATGGCGCCACAGACAGCTCTCGAGGCAGAACCATCGCCATGCCGTCGAGCGACGCGTCCCTCCCAGGGAAGGAGGAGTCCCGGTCACAGTCGGCAACAAACCTCCCCGGCGGCTTCGCCTTCGCCGACCCGTCTGAACCAGGCGGACAGGCCGTCATCTTCAAGCCCTCAAATCCGCTTATTCTCCCGAACAGCGACATCAACATTGCGGTGGAGCGGCGGAACCGGGGACCGGCCAGCATGGGCTTAACCATGGTCACGGCCGTGGCACATGTGTGGTTCAACACATTCTTCGAAGGGAGCGGGCCCGAGCAGGACGGCAAGGCAGACGAGAGCGGTGTGTTTGAGATCGACTGGGACAAGATGGACGGCATCAAGGGCTCCAGCCAGAGAGGCACTCGGGCGCTGGACAGGCTGTCGGTGGTCTGGCGTATCCCGGGCACCGGCGAGGCTGGGGCGGAGGGAGGCAAGGCCGCCTCAGGGGTGGTGATCAACGAGCCCGGCGCGGACAGCCCGGTGCCGCAGGTGCAGCCTGCTGACTGGAAGGGAGGCAACGCCGAGGATCCGACGGCTGAGAAGCACCTTGGCCTGAGGGTGGAAGATCCCGAGAGCCGGGGGGTGAGCAAGGCCAGCAGCATCAAGAGCCAGGAGCTGGAGGAGAGCAGCAGTGCAGCCACGGAGGAGAAGGGCGGGAGCGACCGGGCCTCTCTGGCGGGAGTCAAGGTGAGCGGCCCGACGGGAGAGGAGGTGCTTGATGAGAGGCCGGGGCCTTCATCAGATGCCAAACAGGAGAAGTCATGACGATGCCACTGCGGAGTCGGTGTTGGAAGCGAATGAGGCGACTACCCGATTATTCAACAAATAATACAAGGCCTATTCTAAAATTACCTTGTATCTCACCGTCTTTGTCTCTGGCTAACAGCAACAATTGTTGAGTTTAGTTCCCATTCCGGCCTGTTGTGTCTGGTCTCTGAGATGTTCCGGCAGTAACCGCAGCCAGTGGAAACATTTTGTGACTTGTGCTGCAGGTCAAGCTCCGTTGGCCCGCAATGCCGGCCTGCACTCCAACCACAAAGCAAAACATTATGGAGTAAATGCCGGGGCACTTTCGGGAACCTACATTGAGTCTGCAGGCTGCAGGCGAGGTTTGCATAAAAGTCTCGAGGCAAAAGGTAACAACTTGGACTCCAACCTCAGTTGTTTGGCCGTGCTCAAAGACAAAGATGGAGAACGAAATGGACAATGACGACACAGCAAAAGTCAAGCTCTCACATTCACGTGCAATGCGACCCTGTCCCTGCTATCGATAACGGCGGTCCCTACGAACAGCCCTGGAGCAGGTCGGCTAGCGGGTACACCGACCAGGTACCTGGAGGAGCGCGGCCTGGACCCAACTCCACTCGTTTTTCTTTGAACTTTTCTGCGGAATGGGAGTGTCAGCCTTCCTGGTCGCCGACTGAGCGTTCTCCCGCCGCGAATTGGACTCGTAGCAACCTCGTCTTCCCACCAACCGTCGGTCCTGGGCCCGACAGCCGCAAGAGCACTCTCTTGCACCGACCCTCCCGGTACGCGCTGCAGCCCTGTCACTTGCCCCGCAGCCGGGTTCCCCGCTAACAGATCAGCTGCTGCGCGCTGCTGCAGCCGAACAAGCAAAGAAAACCTGGTACCCGACGCCCGGCGCCGCCGCCCGGAATCTCTCTCACCATGTCCGCCGAGATGGCAAACGAGATCAAATTGATCAGCGGCCGCAGCCACCCCGAGCTGAGTGGCAAGATTGCCAAACGGTACGGCCGACTGCGCTCCAAGACGGACCAACCGACCCGACCCGACCCGACCGAAAACCGTTGGCGGGGAGCGGTTGGCCTTTCGCTGCAGGATGTTCGCTGACATGCGCTTGATCATGGCAGGCTCGGCATCGAAGTCGCTCGCACAATCTCCCTCAACTACTCCAACCAAGAGACCTCCTTCACCGTCGGCGAGTCGGTCCGCGACGAGGATGTCTTCATTGTCCAGTCCACTCTTACGGGTGACGTGAACGAGGGCCTGATGGAGCTTCTTATCATGATCTCCGCTTGCCGCACCGCCAGGTAACGATCCTGCCGGCCCCCGCTTCTCCCTGCCAGCCGCTGACTTGGACACAGCGCCAGAAGGATCACGGCCGTGATGTGAGCTCCCCGACGAGCCTCGACCGACATCGCTTCCCAGATGCTGACTTTGGCAGCCCGAACTTCCCGTACGCTCGACAGGACAAGAAGGACAAGGTGCGGCGCAACATCACGGATGCAGACAACGGGACGCCATGCTGACCGGGCACAGTCGAGAGCTCCCATCAGCGCCAGGCTGGTCGCAAACATGATGCAGACGGCCGGTGCTAACCGTACGCCGCCCTTGCCAGGATGCTGAATAACCACCATGCTAAGTTTCTGCGCAGACATCGTGACCGTGGATCTCCATGCTTCTCAGATCCAAGGTATGCCAGTTCCGGGAAATCAGGATTCTGCAGCACTATGACAGACTGACAATCTTGTCAGGCTTCTTCAGCGTCCCAGTCGACAACCTGTACGCCGAGCCGTCGTTCCTGCGCTACATCCGGGAGAACTTCAACCCTGAGGAATGCGTCATTGTGTCTCCTGACGCCGGTGGCGCCAAGCGGTGAGTGTCTCGGCTGAGTTGCAAACAAGCTGCGCTTGCTGACAGCCCTGCAGTGCGACATCCATTGCGGACCACCTTAACACGGCGTTCGCTCTGATCCACAAGGAGCGCCCCAGGCCCAATGTTGTCGGCCGCATGGTAAGACGGGACCATCGCCTTGAACCTAGAAACCGCCACTGACAGAATTTGTAGGTTCTTGTCGGTAACGTCGAAGACAAGGTCGCCATTTTGGTTGGTAAGTAGCTCACATCCCGCCATTCTACTTGTCCGAGAAAGAGAAAATGTTCTGACCAAACAACAGACGACATGGCGGATACCTGCGGCACTCTGGTCAAGGCCGCAGCCGTCCTCAAGGAGAACGGCGCCAAGTCGGTCCTCGCCCTGGTCACCCACGGCATCCTGTCCGGCAACGCCATCGAGACCCTCAACGGCAGTGTCCTCTCCGCGCTTGTTGTTACTAACACGGTGCCGCTTGGAGATAAGGTCGAGCGGTGCCCCAAGCTGCGCGTTATTGACATCAGCCCCACCATCGCCGAGGCCATCCGCCGCACCCACAACGGTAACGGCCCACCACCCTTCCTTCATCTAGTCCCTTTCCCATGCTTGATACTAATTCCCGCTGCTACAGGCGAGTCGGTCTCGTACCTCTTCAACCACGCTCCGGTCTAAGCCAAACCGGCTGGACCACGGCAGCCGACTCTTCAGACTGCCTGTGGAGACGTAATATATGAAGCGGTAGATTGAGGCAACAAACGATCTACCTGCAATGGGTATAACAGGACGATCATTGCGTTTGGAGTGCTTTTGGGCGAGGGCTCTGGTAGGGTACGGAGTCTCTTAAAAGCTTAGTGTGTGTGTGTGTGTGTAGGTATATCAAAGGTTCGGGTTGGAGGAGTTTAGTGGTTGCGGGATTTTACAAAAATGGGTTTTGCTATTCCTCTTGTCTCGCCACGAGTGACAAGACAGGCGAGTGATGTGCTGACTTTGATGTTTGCGGGAGATGAAGCGAGTTGGAGGGGGGTGGTTTGGGCCAGTCGGACGGGGTGCTGATGCACATGGGCTTATACCCCCGTCAGCTTGGTGGCCTTTCCCACGTGCTCGTCCTTGTGGGCTGGAGCGCGCCGTCACCGTGTTGCCTTGAATTAAGCCCCGCAGCTTGAGGTTGTGGAACACGGAGTGGAGTAACGGGTGGATTTTGAGGGTGAAGGCATAGTGAAGCTGGCATTAGAACTTGTACCAGGTAGCCAGGCCTGTGAAATGGATGGGATTTCGCGGATGTAGTCACTGCCCTCGCTGGCCGGGGCTTTACGATGCTCGTATCCACCAGAAGAAGATATTTGGTAGGCACCACGGTGTTGTTCTGGACAAACCAACTTGTTCACTCAACCAAAAGAGGTGGCAAATAGAAACAAGCGAAGACGGTGACATGCTCCTGGAGGCCAAGATCGACAACAAGTGGGAGGTATGCTCAAAGTCTAGAGGGGAAGACAACGAGCTCGCGGCTAGCGGTAGCCGTGCCTCAGACAGCTCCAGCCGCGTTTCTTCGACGCCACGGGTCGGGCCGTAGGGTCGGGGTTAGGGAGGCGTAAGTTCAGCCGCGACGTCGTGGTTAGGGAAAAGTACCTTAAGTTCAGCTCAGCGCTAAACTCGCACAAAAGAATGGAACGGGAATTTGACAATCGCCCAGGGGTTTCCTGTCCGGCATCAATTTTTTGCTACCTAGGTAGGTACTCTACATACCCCTTACCTTGACACCCAGGCACATATGTCCATCTATTCCTATTACCAGAGAACTATCCAATACCCCCATTCACAGGCTACACTCCCCTCTCCCCCTCCACGCCCCAAATCCGCCTCCTCGCCCTCCACCCCCGCCTCCTCTTCTCCAGCACCATCAAATGCACCCTCTCCACGGCAACCCTCTCCTGCCCTCCCCCCGAATATGAAGCCCTCTCTCATCTGGAGCAGCCCCGCCGACCCAAAACTCACAACCCTGAAGAAACAGCCCTTCCCCGTAACCCAAAACCTCCCCGTCGCATAACCACCACTCACCACTTCCCACGCAACGGGCGCCGACGCAGACGCAGCCACCATCATCGAGCTCGCCCGCCACAACCCCTCTCAGCTCATCTTCACGGCCGGCAGTGAATGAACGCGGTCGTGAACGAAACCGTCAATCCCCATTCCGATGGTTTTGGGTTGACCATCCTACCCAAGTTGGGAGGTGCATGTTATGTGCCCGTCATGCACACCTTAACGCTCAAGACTACCAGGTAGGGTTGGAACGCCCTGCATGCATCCTTCTCGGAGGGTACCGCTCAAGGCCACGCGAAGTCGACCTCGGGTTGATGGATCCCGACCATACTGATGAATGCCAACATTGGCTCGATTGGTCCGTTGCCTATTCTGTACCTGACGATGAAGCCGAGGCAAAAACGTCATCGCCAACGGCCCAGCTCGCCCAAGGTACGAGCCGTTTCACTTTCCGGACGCCACCACTTGGCTTTTCAGACCGGCTCCCGCCGGCAACTACTTGCGGTTACGAGGACGGACTAGTGTATTGAAGGACAAGAGGTGCGATTGGTCACGGAAGCGTTCGTCTGTGCGCATTGAGAGGTCCGAGCACAGGAACCGGCTGATTGGTGCGTCGCTGATGGTTGTTCATGCACAGAGACGAGAATGGCTCGAGAATGGCGCGGCTTGTGTCGATGCTGAGAACGGTTCGACGTCTTCGGCTGGGCCTGTGATACTATTAACGTTAACTACGGAGTACAGCGTGGACTCCACCACTGGTCTCGACGCCTCTGGAAGACTGACAGGCGCGCCGGTGAGCCAGGCATGGGCGTTTGCTCTGGGGCCTCATCGGGACCCTGGCGACGCAGCACTTGGTGTCCCGACAGGCTGGTCCGGGCCCTCCCCGAACTCCCCATCGGCCCACCTCCATGGGCAGGGTCCCGGTCCCCCGGGTTTGCAACCTCAGCCTTCGGGCTCCCATGTCGGCTTCAGCTGTGAGGACGGACCAAAGGGTCGAGTCGTCGACACGAGTTACGGAGTCAAGTACAATCGTGTGCCTGAAACTGGGCCTGGCTGGGCCAGGTAGACCTTTGTCTTTTTCTCTTCATCATCCGGACCAGACAGCCATCAATTGAACCATCGCCTTTCTGGGCCAGCGCCTTTCTCAGCCATCTTTCTGAACTGGGCCCTTTCTCCAATCTCGCTCTCTTGGCTCAGGCCCGTTTCTGCATGGCTCGGCTCCCGGGCTTGGGCGGGGCTCGCCGGATGTGGTAAGGTGCGTGAGTGCAGAAGACTCGACGAGGGGCCCCAGGCACCCCAGGAACTGGGCTGCCACCCCTGGCCCGCGCCGTTCCAGAACTTTAAATATCTATCAACCGGGCGCTCCGCATGGCATGCACCAGAAAATGCAGGCCCAACCAGGGTCGTCGTAACATCCACCCGTCAACACCACACTGGCGGCTCCTCAATGCGA
>FTCU01002056.1_pt1 | contig 16744 bp, 13 predicted proteins | sample 1639521 | NCBI WGS metagenome assembly FTCU01 (sample SAMEA3914864, study PRJEB12502) | metagenome | biome: forest; material: soil | place: USA | collected 2012-03-12 | depth 0.3 m
GGCCATACCTCTCGGACGCTCTTGTTGGCAATCGGTGGCAGAATTCGAAGCAGCTGAACGGATAGCGATGGTCTTGCGGAGGTATGAGCCAACAATGGCAAGCGTCAGAATCGAGTCATTGCATCCAGCCCCATTGACACCGCCGTTGATCGCCTTAGCCGACCAGTCTCGTGCCGTTGATAGGTCGGTTATCCCGTCGCCACTGCAGCATGGTGGTTGGCAACGAGCACGTAAGAGGCGCCAAGGGCGCCAGGGGCTGCGCGCAGGGCCCGCCGGCATTCACGGAATTCCATGAACTCGAGGAGAGGGTAAACGGGAAAAGCGGATTAGTCTGCTGTTGGTAAGGTGAAGTGGCTGTAGGTGGGACTTGGGAAACATGACAGAACTGTGTGGGAACTTACTGATCCAGACAAGTTGTTGAGCTTTTGGCTCGACCGAAGGCATAGTTTGACATCAGCCTACCTCCAAACCATCTCGTGGACCAGACCTTTTCCGCGCTTCTATCCACAGAACGTTACCACAATCCATTTCCATGGGAGCTTGGCCGGCGCACTTGATCTCAATCTCACCGACCCCGCTTCCTCGGCCGCTCTTACACACAGGCCCGGGCGGATCGACGTCCAGTCAACGTTGGTTGGGTTTGGATTTGAATTTGATGGCCTGCCACGGGCTTCCCAACCCATAGCGGGAAACTGAGGTATGCAACATGCTATGTTACGGCCAATTCATGTCAAGATTAAATGTCATCGCAACATCCAATGTCGCCTCGCCCATAAATTCTAGCCAATCAACTTAGACTATTTTCACGAGAGTTTCAAGAAGGAAAGAAGGAAAGCAAGAAGGAAAAAAAGAAAGAAGGAAAGGAGGAAATAAAGAAAAAAAGGAAAGAAGTAAGAGTGACTTAGTCTGATAGACCTTGATCTTTTTTCCTTAACTCAATTGCTCAACCATCCAACTTCAACCACTCGGCTACCCAATCATCAACTCAGCCACCCGACTGCCTGCTCGACTGCTTGCCCGACTTCCCGGCTGCCCTCGACCCGATTCCTCGGCTGGTGGCCGCGTGTGTGTCTTGGCTGGGTGGGTGTTCTCCCTTTGCTAGACCCAGCCTGTAGTCGTAGGAGGCTCGCCGACTACTAAACTCCAACCTGGAGACAGAACAGCTCGTCCCCACTCACACGACTCCGAGTCTGAATGGAAATCAGAGAACGGCAATTTCCACCACGTACTATCCATTTCTTCTTGCCAGAAAAGAGCAGCCACCAATATGTACAGCATTCATCACCTCGTCATCATCCACCCCTCCTCCACAACCGGAAAACTCGCAACTTTTGAAAACAAATCATGACTCATCAGCCCCAATGCCTCCCCCTTATCAAAAGAAAGCGCTAGCCCCCACATCATTCTGCCCCAGGTTCCCCAGCCCCCAGTTCAGCTCCGCCGTCTTGGTCAGGCTGTAGTGGTTGTACGCCGTCGAGTTGGTCGTGCCGACCTTGGCCGCGGGGACCGCCGAGCCCAGCAGCACGGCGTAGATCTGGTTGGTGCCTGTGGTGGTGCCCTCGTCGAAGGTCAGGATCACCAGCGTGCGCGCGATGTTGAAGTTGGGGTTGGCCAGCAGGGGGGTCAGCCAGCCGCGCGCCCACTTGCCGGCGACGGCGATGGTGGAGTCGTGGGCGTCGTTGGCTGGGGGCGGGTGTCAGTTTAGTTCGGTACTGGGTAGAGGAGCAGAGGTTTGGACTTACTCATGTTGGGGGTGATGAACATCCACTGCGGGAGTTGGTTGGCCGCTAGTTCCTTGTTGAAGACGGTGAAGTTCTTGCACTTGGCCAGGCGGTTCACGTTGGACGTGACCGAGTCGTAGCTCATGACGGGGCTATCGGCGAAAATTCAGGGTTAGTATCTATGCTGGGCTGCTCCGACTCGTTGCGGGTGGCTGTGCTTACTTGTGCTTGCGGACATAGTCGTTGGCGCCAGTCTGCTGGTTGACCCAGTTGCCCTCGAAGCCGGAGTAGGGCTGGTCCTCGCCGTAGACGCTCCAGCTCACACCCTTGGCCTCGAGAAGATCCACGATGGTCTTGGTGGTAGAGCCAATGCGGTGGAAGCTGTCGTCGGTGATGCCAAAGGTGCTGGCGCCAACCGCGGCGACATAGTTGGGCTAGTCCGGGAATCAGCAAAACGGTCTTGACCTAGGCAGTCACCAATTGGTTGAGGCGAACGACGGGCATACCTGCGAGGGGTGGGTGATGGCCTTGTAGTTGGTCAGGCTGATGCCCTGGCTTGCCAAGTAGGCGAGGTCCGCTACAGTAGTCGACGGTGTCAGAGAGTGCCCGGCAGGTAGTATGTAGTCCGTACTCACTGTTGGCAATGGCCTTGCTGTAGTCCGTGTTCTCGAGGAAGATCTGGACATAGCGCTCGAACTTGGTACCCGCCACGTTGCTCGTCGGGGACAGAGTCAGGGCCGTGGCGCGGGCCGCGGCCACGGCGGCGGCGGCGGTGCTGGTGTACTGCGTCTGAGCAGCCACGCTGCCGACCAGCCCCAGGAGCGAAAGCGAGATGAGAGTCATGATGTCGAGGTGGGTACTGGAGTAGGTCAATGTGGAACTTGGGATCCGGTGGATTGAAAACCCTCGAGTCTAGAAGCGGCCTCCTCCTTTATACCCAACCAAGAACATTCACCAGTCTCCCCTAGAAGCTACCGTAGCGTTTACTCGTGTACGTAGACCCATGTCTTCTCGACGCCCAGTCGATCTTGGCAGGGGGGTACATGTCAGAGCCGGCGGCTACGCAGAGTCTTGGTGTTGCTCACATCATGGAGATTGGTGGACACGTGCTTGAGATCCTTCCCATTGCAATACCGAAGCTCGCAAGATCCATCCCGCAAGATCCCGCTGGATGTGCAGGCCGGGTCTCGAACGTCGGCCTGCACGTGGGGCCGTCAATTTGGGACATTGGCTGTCCGCCCGCTACTACCAGCCTTCTTGGGCTGTCTTTGCGCAACGGTCAAGCTACCAGATACTGCTTGCAGACGCAACGGCGGGGTGTCGTGTCTCTCCCCTCACGGCACGCATGCCAGCTAAGACCAAAGCGACGACCGAGGAGGTCTGGGGGGGCGTCGGAGCAGATCTTCGACCTTGCAGTACCGGTGCTGTACTACCTGGGGTAGGTAGGTTGACACGTGCGGTGTCCGGCTTGGCGATTGGCGATGCCAAACGCCGCGACAGGGGGGCGCGTTGAATAAGACAGGGACGAGCCCTCCCCACTTTTGTACTCTGTAGCAACTTGGTGTGTATCGGCCGAAATCTTGGTTTCCCCCTCGTTTAACGTTGTGGTTTTGGTTGTCAAGTCAAGACGGTCTTGTAGCAACGGGACCGCTTTCCTGCATTCCGCAATGCCCAGCGCAATGCTCCCAGTTTACGAGATGTTAGCCAACGATGCTCCTCAGAGCTCGAGGTCTGCAGAGCATCAGCCAGGCACACAGGAGCTCCATGACGATGCGGACTCTGCCTCATCCATATCAACCTATGTCGGAGTACCGGGCATATCGCGGCGCCCTGTGCGTTCCTGGCCCTCGCTACAAACATTCCTTCCCGACTTCACCCTCGGCTTTGCGGATGGCCTGACGGTGCCCTTTGCCCTCACGGCGGGGCTGTCTTCTCTCGGCCAAACAAGCACCGTCATCTATGCCGGGATGGCCGAGATCTGTGCTGGGAGCATCAGCATGGGAATCGGAGGCTACCTGGCTGCGAGGGGAGAGGCGAGGGCGGCATCGGCGTCTTGTGATGGCCAAGAACCTGCGCGAGACGGCGAAGACGGGGTCAGCCTTCTCTCGAGCGATTGCGGCGATCTGGAAAAGCGAGGCAGGTCGAGCGACGACGGCGAGGACATGTCGGCCATCAAGCGCCGCCTTGCCCCCTTACATCTGCCGCCAGACTTGGAGGACGCCATTTTGGCATACTTGAGACGGCACGGATACGACCGCAGCGCCGTCGTCGGGATGACTTCGCCAAAACCTTCGGAAGAGGAACCCGGCAGCTTCCCAATATTGACTGGTTTGTCAGTATCTCTGGGATATTTGGTGGGCGGCATCATCCCGCTGTTCCCTTATTTCTTTGTGCGCGAGGTCGGCACGGGTCTTCTCTGCAGCTTTCTGGTGTGCATCCTCGCCCTGTTCATCTTTGGGTTCGGGAAGGACTTCGCTGTGAATGCGGGCAATGGCTGTGAGATGGATGAGAAGCGCAATCCGTGGACTAGAATTCGCTCGAGTCTATGGGAGGGTTTCCTCATGGTTGTGCTGGGAGGGACGGCGGCAGTGGCGGCAGTGCTCTGCGTGCAACTCTTCGATGGAGTGCTATGACATTAGCAGAGACTTGTAATTCAAAACATGACGATTGGTTGATTTCCGGGACAATGCCATGTCGTGAGCGGGGACGAAGGTCGACCTCTTCGGAGTCTTCGCGGCATGGCGTGCGGGATTCTAGCTGCATTCTGTCGTCGGTGGCCGAAACTTGGTGAGAGAGCACGTTGGCGAATGAAACGTAGTGGCTTCGGCACTTGGTCATCGAGAAACACACTTTCCCCGGAAAGTTCACTCCGGGGCGCTGAGAAAGGCCTGGAACCGCACCTCGGGGGTGGGGTTGACGTTGAGGCTAACTGCCCGCGCTATGGTGGGGTTCAAGAGCCCGAGCTGCACCGTTCCAGGGGTGCAGCAGGGGTGCACTGCATCTGATGCCGAATGCGAATCGCCGAGCTCCCAATTGGTCGCCGCAAAAATTCCAGCAAAACGGCCAAGACAACAATCGCCGACACTCCGACCGACCGATCTTGGAGCACTCGGCCGAAGACGAGGGCAGCGAAGACGACACCCACCACCCACCCCCACGGCCCACCCATCCACCACAAGGTCGCCGAGGCCGGGGAGCGAAATAAAATAAAAACCAACAACCACGTGGACCGTCGACATGTCGAAAGCCACCATCGCCGTCATCGCGGCGGTCAGCGCCGGCGCCGGTGCGGCCGCCACAGCCGCCTTGTTCTCGATGCGCTCCGACAACAAGCCCGAAGCCACGGCCATTGCCGCCAGGCCCTCCTCCGCTCCGCTCCCCGTCCCCGTCCCCGTCCCCGTCCCGGTCCCAGCCTCCCAAGTCTTCAGCGCCCCGCCAGCGCCCCCCACTGCCAGCCCACCCCCCACCTCGGCGCCCGTCAACCCCTCCGGGCTCTTCGAATACGGCTTCCCTGGCCCCGTGGCCGACCTCGCCACCCGCCAGGGTCTGGTCTCCTCCTACGACCGGCGCACGCGCAACCCGCACTGGGTCGCCGAGCACTTCACGCCCGCCTCCCTCGCCATCCGCGGCGGCGACCGCAAGCACTCGACCTTCCTCGAAGACCCCCTCATCCCAGAGAAGTTCCAAGCCAAGCTCAAAGACTACTTCCGCTCGGGCTACGACCGCGGCCACCAGGTGCCCGCGGCCGACTGCAAGTGGTCGCAGCGCGCCATGGACGACACCTTCTACCTGAGCAACATGTGCCCGCAGGTCGGCGAGGGCTTCAACCGCGACTACTGGGCGCACTTCGAGGACTTTTGCCGCCGCCTGACGGCGCGCTACCCCAGCGTGCGCGTCGTCACGGGCCCGCTGTACCTGCCCAAGCGCGACCCGGCCGACGGCAAGTGGTACGTGCGCCACGAGGTGATCGGCAGCCCGCCCAACGTCGCGGTGCCGACGCACTTTTACAAGGTCATTTATGCCGAGGAGCAGGCGGGCGTGCCGGGCGGCAAGGTGGCGCTCGGCGCGTTTGTGCTGCCGAATGCGATGATTCCCAATGAGAAGCCGCTGGCGGACTTTGAGGTGCCGCTGGAGGCGGTCGAGAGGGCGAGCGGGCTGGAGTTTGCGGCCAAGTTGCCTCCTGCGAGGAGGAAGCGGTTGTGTGCCGAGATGAGCTGCTCGATTGTGGTCAAGGAGTATGCGGATAGGCAGAAGGCGTTTGCGAAGAAGTAGGCGTAGCGTGTATGTGTGATATTGTGTAATATTGGCATCTTGCGTGGACATGCCGGACAGCTCGGTACGGGTGGGCAGCCCTATAGTGAGCGAACTGGGATGTGTGTTGTGTATATACTGCATGGTCTGTACCATAAGAAAGGATTACCAACAAAAATCGAGACACCACCACCGTGTCCGGTCGATGACTGTTCAGGCATATCTCAACTCCACCAAGCAAACCGAGAACCCCGTCTCCCGTGCCCATGCCCATGCGAACATCACCGCCAACCGTGCTGAGACCAACAGAAGTAACAACTACAGCCCACCCCTAGCCCACCCGACATTTTCCCTCCCCAACCTAAACAAACCCGGATCCATCCCTCTTCTTAGATCACCAGCCAATACATCACATAGCGCTCAAACACACAAAGCCCATCCCGCAAACCCCTCTCTCTCCCGTTCTCTCCCTCTACCGAACCCTCGTATAATTCCCCTTAGTCTGCTCCATCTTCAAACTCTCCTCCTGACTCGGCAACGGCGCCCTCCGCCTCCCACCAGGCCCATCACCCCCCCTCCCGTCAGCATACTCCGCACCCGGCCCACCCGGCCCACCCGGCCCACCACCACCACCACCTCCCCCTCTCCCAGCACCAGCACCACCACCCGCAGCAGCAGCAGTACCGGCAGCAGCGCCAGGAAACCCGGGCGGCGGCGGCGGCGGGAAGCCGTGCGGCAATCCGGGAAAGCCGATCGGCGGGATCAGGCCGGGCGGCAACATGCCCGGCGGCGGGGGCGGCGGCGGCATGATGCCGTGTTTCTTCATCAGCTCGGCGATGGCGGCAAAGTCGGGCGGGTTGTTGGGGTCGATGCCGCCCGGGAGGCCCGGGAGGCCCGGCATGCCGGGCAGGGGGAAGGGGAGCGGGGGCGGGGCGCCGCCGACGCCGACGCCCGGGATGAGGGACGGCGGGGGTGGCACTGCCGGGTGGGAGAGGAGGCCTGGGAGGCCCGGTAGGCCTGGGATGGCGGCTGCGGCGCCGAGGCCCGGGAGGTTGGGGGGTTGGTGCTTGAGGGGCATTTTCTGGTCGACGAGGCCGTCCATTTCGTCTTCGAGTTCTTGTTCTTCCTCGACCTGGCGCATGTGGCGGTGGCCGCGGCGGTCCCAGGTGCCTTGGGCCTCGGCGGCGGCCTCGCCGATGTGGTAGCGGTCGTTGAAGGACTCGGCCTCGCCGGGGCGGGCGCGGGCCCAGAAGCGCGTGATGCGGTCGTTGGAGCCCGACGCGAGGATGTGGCCCAGCGGGTGCCAGTCGAGGGACCAGATGGCGAAGTCGTGGGCGTAGGGGACCCGGTGGGCCGGGTAGATGGTCTGGGCTGGGGTGGAGGCTGGGTCGGCGCTGTCGTAGGGCGCGATGGAGGCCGAGTGGCCTGGCGGGGTGTTGGGTTCGTCGAGGAGGTAGTGGAAGAGGGAGCCCTCGGAGCCGCCGGTGCTGAGGAGGTTGGGGTGGACGGGGTGCCAGGTGAGGGTCGAGATGTCCTTCTCGTGCCCGCGGAGGAGGCAGATGTCGCGCATCATGCGGAGGTCGAACACGCGGGCTGTCTGGTCGCGGGCCGAGGTGGCGAGGCACTGTCCACGGACGCGCTCGAAGAGGGTCTTGGTGATGGTGTTCTTGTGGCCGTGGAGCGTCGTCAAGCACCGGCCCGTCCTCGGATCCCAGAGCTTGACGAGATGGTCTTTGGAGCCTGAGACAATGAGCCCCTTTGTGGGATGCCAGTCGCAGCTCTTGGCGTCCCAGCCGTGGCCCGTCAGCGTCGACTCGGCCGCTCCGCCGGCAAAGTCAAAGACTCTCAATGTCGAGTCGTCGGACGCCGTGACGAACTTGGCGTCAGTCGGGCTGAACGCCAGGTCGCGCACCGGATCTGTGTGGCCGCGGATGCTCTCCACGTTGTTGAAGTTGGGCTGCCAGTACTTGATGACGCCGTCGTGGTCGGCCGAGACGAGCCAGTCGTCGCTGTGCGAGTATGCCAAGGCGCGGATGGCCGAGTCGTGGGCCTGCATGATGGTCTCGAAGTTGAAACCGGTGCCGTTCCAGAGGGTAAACTCACCGCTACTGGAGGCGGTCAACAGTCTCCTACCCTCGGGAGTCCACCGTACGACGTTGATGGGGTGCTTGATCTTGTTGAGGGAAGAATGCAGATGGCGCGAAGGAACTGAATCTGCTGGGCTTGTCGCCCTGGCGTGGGGCGGCAGCATCTAGATATGGTATAAGCTAGCAGCTCACAGCAGAACGGGACAGGAGACTCACGTCGACTATGTAGCTGTTGCTGGGTCGCTCCGTCTCTCCGACGAACGACCCTTTGTAGCGCGGCTGGCGATGGCGCATCCAGTGGACGATGGTGGCGCCATAGTCGGTCACGGGGCCTTTTCGTGGCAAGGTTAGTTTGGTCTTCTGCTCTCTATTTTCCGAGTTGTATGGAAATCTCAGAGAGAAAAGCCTGGCCATTGTTGAAACAATTACAAAAAGGAACTTGGAGTGTGTTGACGATGGGGGGTGGGGGATGGGAAGATGAAGAATCTCATGCCGAGAATCGTGGAATGGCCATGAGGAAGGAAATCCACGAAAGAAGGACAAGTCTCATACAGCGGCATTGAGGTTGCTTGCCAGTGTAGTTCGACGATGCAACTGTCGCAGGGAGGGAGGTATGGATGGATGGACCTACGTCGTCCTCTAGCTCTCGGCGGTCCATCCCGATCATGGCCACCGCCGCCGCCGCCAAATCCAAAGCCCTTGTCGCCGTGGCCATGCCCCCGGCCTTCATAGGCCATGATGGATGGCGAGTTTCGGAGTCGTGGCTGAGGTTCTCACGTGCAGTGATGGACGCTGTGATGATGGCTCAACACTTCAACTGTGCTTGTCGCGGACTCCCCAGGCTGCTTTTATTGATATTTTGCGTCATGCGGGTGAAGACGGGACGCGAGCATGAGCAGAAATTACAGAACGACTATGTCTGCGCAGGTTGGTGGGTTGTGTGATGGATGCTCGGTGCTGGGTATCGTTATTGTTGGTCGTTCATGAGTTTCCACCAGCTGAATGAAGCCATTTCCTCTTTGTCGCGTCTGGCTGCCGCGAACTGGGCCATTTCGGCAATGTGGTCCGTGCATGGGTTGATTGGCCGGCGCACTGGCTTGGCTGGGCATGCTTTTGACACGCCCCTCTCAGCACACCTTACCCAGGGATATGCTCGGGGAGCTTGCAGCAGTTCCCAACAGCCACTAGAACTCTGATGAAATCTATTTCCATCTCTTCTCCCGGTTATTTCCATTGTCCACGGGTGCACGACTGCAATTGACTTTGGCGCTTTACAAGGTGCTACCAGATGCGTAAGGTTGCTGCTATCCGGGTGCAGCGCCGCGGCTCACTCCGCAAGCTTCCCTCCCGGCCTGCTGGCACAGACTGCAAAATGTTCATCCATGCGCATGGCGGCCTGCTCATCATGCTCGAACGGGTCAAAGTTATGTTTTCCAGTATGCACGTTTCAAGATTTCCTCGGGCCTCGAACAGACCCACGCGAGCTGTTCGCTGCTCGTATTCGACAGCGCCGTTGACAGTCCGACCAGATCGGGGTGGTTGCATGCAGGCATGCATGAGTGGTTGGCTGGTGATGGAGCTCTCCATGTTCCACAGCACCACCGTTGGAAGCAGCCGAGCCTGAGTCAAGACTCGTGTCAGTGTGCGTCTCTTATCTCGAATTCGCCAGGTCCGGCAGTTCTACTCGATTGTTCTCGGCCCGGCTTGGATTCCAATCTTTGGGTCATCGATTTGCTCATTGCCCATTTCTTTCCCATTGCGTTCATCTCGTTAAAACATTAGAAAGCGACGGGCCCAATTCAAACCGGAAAAAAAACATGTGCTTCGCCAAGCCATGTCTCGGCCTCCCTTGCTTGTCTCGCTTGTTCCCTGGGCCCGCCCATAACCGCGGGGTCGGGCATTCCTGATTCGAGAAGCCCTGAAAGCATCGACCCGGTGGGCTGGGAAGCCTGTGTTTCTCATACCGGCCGTGCGAACAGCTGCAGATCGATAGGTTATCTCATCCTGAGCTGCAGCATGTTTTAGCGGCTGCCTGTGCCTGATGACGGACGTCTGCGTCTGCGTCTGCGTTGACCGGTCGAGCCGTTGTAGTTAGTTGGTGGGGCATGCCAGGACCCGACCGCGGCTTCGGGGTTGCATCCGGCCTACGTTATCTTCCAGGCCTCTAACTTGGGTTGCCTTAGCCCCGAAGAGAGAGCCGCCGTCTCTCCTGCCCGTTGCCACTTCGGCTTATTATTATTCTGTCAGGGTAGACCAAAGGATTTTCCACCCCTCCTTCTCTTCTTTTCTCACAATATTTGGCACAAGAGCCGGTGTTGCACACAATCGAATGAACACGGCGACGTCAGCTTTGGCCACGATGGAGTGGACGACGGGTTTCGAGGGCCGCCCTGACAAGGGCAATGGCAACGGCCATGTCGACGCCAATGGGATTGCGAGTGCCACTGGAAACGGGAATGGGAATGTCGTCACCCGCAGGATCCCTGTCGGCAGCAACAACAGCAACAACCACCACAGCAGCACACAACCGTCTACACCAGAAACGCCCACCCTCATTACCCCGTCCGACACGCCTGCCAACGGTTCAGTGGCCGCCTCAGTAGCGAGCTCCGTCGACGGCTCATCGACTCGCTCCACCATCAGCACCGCCGAGCTCAGGAAGGCATTCCGCAACAAGTATCGCCATGTACAGGCTATCCACTCACAGGTCAAGCCGTCGTGCCTCAGCCATGACACCACCGAGACCCCGAGCTTCATAGGCTTCCGGAACCTCATGGCTATTGTCTTGGGTAAGGCCTGCATGCCCCTGCCGCTGACGCCTCGACTAACATCAACTGACCAGTTGCCTCCAACCTTCGTCTTGTCATTGAAAACATACAAAAGGTTGGTTGGCTCACTTTCTCCAAACTGGCTTGACGTGAGACGGAGTCAGCATGGACTAATCCGTCTCCACGATAGTATGGCGTCCTCATCTGCATCAAATGCCATGACTTTAGGAAAAGCGACGTGCAGCTGGGCCTGCTCCTCTTCTTCCTGATCCCATGCCATCTCCTGGTGGCCTTCCTCCTCGAACTCGTTGCTGCCGCCAATGCAAGGGACCAGCGAGTCAGGGCCCAGAAACGAAGCGGCAGAACCAGCCCGACCGAGGACCAGTCAAAGGCCTTCCAGCGCACCTGGCGGACCCTCCGCATTGCTCACGGCATCAACGTCAGCGCCGTGTTGCTTCTCACAACCTACGTCGTCTACTACCACATCCACCACCCCCTGATCGGCACCCTGGCCGAGATCCACGCGCTCATCGTCTGGCTCAAGACGGCCTCGTACGCCCTCACGAACCGCGACCTGCGCCACGCCTACCTGCACCCCGTCCGCGGCGAGCTCGACGCCCTCCCGGAGATCTACAAGGAGTGCCCCTACCCGTACAACATCACCTTCTCCAACCTGGTCTACTTCTGGTGCGCCCCGACTCTGGTCTATCAGCCGGCGTACCCGCGGACCGACAAGATCCGCTGGGTGTTTGTGTTCAAGCGCGTCGTCGAATTCCTGTGCCTGAGCGCCTTCATCTGGTTCCTCAGCGCGCAGTACGCGACGCCCGTGCTGCGCAACTCCCTCGAAAAGATCGACTCGCTCGAGTACATGTCGATCCTCGAGCGCCTGCTCAAGCTGTCGACCATTTCACTCGTCATCTGGCTCGCGGGCTTCTTCGCGCTGTTCCAGTCGCTCCTCAACGCCCTCGCCGAGCTCACCCGGTTCGGAGACCGCGAGTTTTACGAAGCCTGGTGTATGTTTTTTCTCCTTTCCAGCATTATCCGGCACATCTCATCCCAACTGAATGTCTGACCCATCCAAACAGGGAACTCGGAAAGCCTCGGCGCCTACTGGCGCACCTGGAACAAGCCCGTCTACAGCTTCTTCCGCCGCCATGTCTACAGCCCTCTACGCTCACGCGGCTGGTCCCACCAAGGCGCCAGCCTGATCGTCTTTTTCCTGTCCGCCTTCCTCCACGAGCTCATGGTCGGCGTGCCAACCCACAACCTGATCGGTAACCCCCCCCCTTTTCCAATGTGTAAACACATAACGCTCCCAATGACTAACCCTCCGTGTCTCCACAGGCGTCGCATTCGCCGGCATGTTCCTCCAGCTTCCGCTCATCTTCCTGACGCAGCACCTCGAGCGCATGCGCTCGCCGCACGGCAAGCTGGTCGGCAACGTCATCTTCTGGGTGACCTTCACCATCCTGGGCCAGCCGTTCGCGGCGCTCATGTACTTTTACGCCTGGCAGGCCAAGTACGGCAGCGTGGGCAAGGCCATGAACATGGCGCAGCAGCAGCAATTAGCGGGGACTTGCCCTGTCTGATTTTTTCTTATTTGTATCTTGTCTGGGTTGGAGGGGGGGATTTTAGAAGGGATTTGTACCTGGGAAACATGAGAGGCTGTGTATTCTACACTGCGTTGTAAAAACGGGATGGGATGGGATAGGACGGGATGGCAAGGTATCGTCGTAAACAGGGAATATACAGCCAACTCTCGCGAGTCAACGCAGTTAAAATACAAAAGGACTTGGTACCGACGGTATATGCAAACAGCCACCCAGCCAACCGAACCAGCTCTAATAAACACCCCCCACCATCTATGTCATCCATCCATTCCATAAATCCACATCCCCCCATCCAAACACCCACCCATGCTGTCCACCAAACCAACCAACCACCCACCTACCACACAAACGGAATCTTGGTCCCGACCCTCGCCCGGTAATCGACATACTCAACCCCAAAAAACGCCACCAGATACTCCTCCTCGTGCTCAATCCTCGTGCTGAAAAACTTCCACAGCACCCCCGCATACCCCAAAAAGCTGAGCACATTCCCCATGACCATCTGCGTGCCCAGCGCCCACCAAAAGAAGCCAAAGTAGCTCGGGTGGCGCAGCACGCTGTATATGCCGTCCGTCACCAGCACGTGGCTCGACCTGCGGCGGTACTGCACCGTGTGGTTGAAGCTGCGCCCCGCGTGGATCATGGCGACGCTGCGCACCGCCTGGCCGAGCGCGACGAGCGCCAGCCCGGCGGGGATCAGCACCGACCGCAGGGCGGCGGGGGCCCAGGCGGAGGTGGGCCACAGCAGGTTGGCGAGGAGGCACTCGAGCGTGGCGAAGCCGTGGGCGATGGCGTAGGCGGGCCAGTTGGCTGTGAGCAGGAAGGACGAGATCTCGGCGGCCGGGGTGTTGTACGCGGCCGTGGTCCAGAACTCGAGGAAGTGGAAGAGGGAGAGGGTCGCGATGAAGAAGGGCACGCGCCACAGCGGGGAGGAGGCGTAGAGGAGGAGTGTGAAGGTGGCGGTCGTGGAGGTCGCTAGGGCGATGCCGAGGTAGAAGGAGCGGATGGCGATGCCCGAGAGGGACTTTGGTTGGTTTTGGAGGTAGGGTTGGAGGGGGTCGGGAGAGGACGACGGGGAGGAGGCACTGGCGGAGGGCTTGTCAGCATGGGCGAGGTCTGCGTCGGTGTCCGAGGTGGTGGCCACGGTGCAGTCGAGGTCGGCAGAGTCGCTGCTGGAGTTGGCGGAGGAGGAGGAGTGGCGGCGGTGGAGACAATAGGCGGGGTCGCAATCCGTGACCTAGGGCGGGGAGTGCGCGTCGATGCTGCGCCGGCGCTGGTGTAGGGTCGATGTGGTGATGTCGGACATGGTGGGCGATCGGGTCGCGGGTTCGCAGACCGCAGGTCGGGTGGGAGAAGCCGGAGGGAGGGGATGCCGGGAGGGACTGGAAACAATACACGGCTTACCTATCTGGCGACCAAGGCCGACGTGGTGGTCCTCCGTCCATAGTCTTAACGGTGCCTAGCAGTTGACGCGGGTAGCTCACCCGGCGTGTTTCGGGGGTCGAGGACTCGAAAGACAACAAAGACGTCGAGGGTTTGCTTTTGACTCGGAGGTTTCCTTAGTCTACGCCATTGCCGATCGCCTCCCGCAGCTATTATTATTCCCTTGCAGTCTTTCTTAGTCTCGTGCGGAATCCGGCCGAAACTCCAAGTTGCCGCTCAACCGGTTTCCCCTTTGTTGGATTTGGTTTGGCGCAGTGGGCTGTGTTTTGTTGCGTTTTGTTGTTTGCCGGACGAGGCCCGCTTGTCGGTCGCATGGCGAACTTTTAGTGGCTGTGGGCAGGCAACTTTAGCACCCCACGTGGCAGGGGACCAGGGGCCCGACAGTGGCCCGGTGGGGGTGTGGCCCCGGTTATGACGCGATCGCCCGGTCTCTGACGGTTTTGGCCTCTCCGGTCCCTAGCTCCATGACGCACCTTGATGAACCGTCGGGCCGTGTCCAATGCTGAGTTCTCCACGTCTCGGCGGCATTTTCCAGGCTTCCACACTCTGCGGTTTTACAGACCGCCCTGGATCCTGAAAGACGACACAACCAAGACCAGGACGTTGACCCAGGCCCAGACAAAGGGAATCCAGGTCGACATGGCGAAGTTGCCGACCAGGTAGGTCGCACCGACGCTGTGGCACGCGACATGGTCAGCAGAGACGGTGAGAGCAGCTGGCGCATGGGGCACAAACACCAAGCCCACAAGGGTCCCCGCGAGGATGGCCTCAAAGCCGGCGATCAGGGCGTAGATGAGCGGCACCAGCCAGAGATACTTCCAGCTGGACAGACGCTTGCCTCCCTGCATCAGCACGGCGATCCCGACAGCTCCGAGGTGGAAAAGGCCGTAGAGTATGAGGGTCCAGAACAGCGTAAACTTCCACATCTCGTCGAGCTCGCAGAGGATGACGGTCGAGGCCTGGGGCGGCCAGAAGAGCGAAGGGAAGGGAGGGGCCGTGTAGTCGTCGCACTGCGCCGGGCTGCATTGACGGCGTCGATGCGGTCAGTTCCATCTCAATTGGCGTGGAGGGGACATGACATTGGCACAATGGCACATACGAGGGGGCGTCCATGGCTGCGGCAGACGGGCGCGGGCCCGGCGCGGCACTGGCTCTCGTCAGTCGGGTGCAGCGCTGCGTCGTGCTGCTGGTGTTTGCTGCTTGCAGAATTGCAGAGTTCGGATTCCGAAGCAACGCCCTGGAATCCAGAGCTCTCTCAGCGCCAAGCCAAGCAAACCGCTTGACCCCAGCACCAAAACGGCTAAGCGCTCGGTTAAGGTGCAAGCTGCGGAGGAGGACCCGGATAGGTGCATAACATCGACTGCCTCGGCACCGGGAGCGTGCCGCGTTTCGGTGATGCTTCCCCGGCATGCGTTCGGCTGCAGGGGCTCCAGGGCCCCCCATCTCCAACCATCGAACCGACCAACACAACACAGCGCAACAGCGCAGAAACACCAACACCACAACAACACAACGCAACGCAACGCAGAAACACACGGCAATAAATCCGACAAAATTACCCAATGCCATAACGCACCATGTCCATCGACCGCCTCCTCACAACAGTGCTCCAGCTGTTCCAGGACGTCCACGACGATGCCCGCACCGACCAGATCTACGGCTCGACCGCGGCCCTCCTCGCGAACCTCTCGAACCCGCTGAACCTGTCGCTCCTCACATCCCAGCTGCTCACCGCGCCTGCGATATGGGGCCGCCGCGACGGCATGCGCACATGCTACCGCATCATCAGCATCTACAACACCGCCGCCATCCACGTGCGCCGCAACGAGCTCGAGAGGGCGAACCCGAAACCAAAGCTTACAATTAATGATATTAATAATACCCCGCCACAACGCACTGGTGGCAACCTGAGCAGTGATGCTTGGACCGCCGCAGTCCTCAAGGGCGCCGACGACCAGTCGGGCCGCTGGCAGCACCTGCTCGTCTTCAGCGGCGTCCTGCTCGGCATGGAGAGCGGCAACCGGAACTCTCTGAGCAGGGGCATGCGCAACACCGTCGAGCGAGCCGTCGTCACGGCCTCGAACCTCGCGCTTCAGATACGGGACCCCGAACCCCCCGCGCCGTCCGGCCCGGTCGCTCTGGCCCTCAACTTTGCCTTCCCGCTGCTGTCCGAGTCCTCGCGCGCCGGCCTCGACTGCGACGCGCTCGTTCCCCTCGCGACAAGGGCAATGCTCGGCGGGGACGGACTGCAGGACGGACTGCTCCTCGCCACAATAGACCAGGACGTGCGGCAGGCCGAAGAGAAGTTCATGTGGGCCGAAAACTCGCCCTCCTACCTACACCTCCAGCAGCTCGAGCAGCGGCCGCTTATCTCCGGCCTGGGCCCGCTGTCGCAGCTGCTAGCACACGCCGTGCAGCACGCACGCGATTTCCGTGTCGTGCTGCAGCTCCAAGACGACCTGGTGGCTTTCACGGCGAGGCTCCTCCAGCTCTGGCAGGCCAACAAGCTCTCCGAGCTCGACATCTCCGAGGAGGACCTCTACCTCACACCCGAGACCCTCCAAACGACATGGCCCGCGCTCTGGCAGTTCCTCAAGAGGCTCATGTACGCCGTCATATCCGTCCTCCAAGCCGTCGTCGCCCGCAGCCTCCTCGACCGCCACCTCCGAAGCCACGCCACAGCCCCCGTGGTGGCCACCAAGACCCTCCACACCCTCCGCAACCTCACCTTCATCTCCTCCCGCAACGGCAGCGACGCTTTCCAGGTCTACACCTTTACCTACCTCACCTCCCTCGACATCCTCGCCCGCTACGGCCCAGCCTCAGCCGACTTCCTCACCTCCATCCTCCCCCCTCCCCCGACC
>FTCU01000272.1_pt1 | contig 16729 bp, 22 predicted proteins | sample 1639521 | NCBI WGS metagenome assembly FTCU01 (sample SAMEA3914864, study PRJEB12502) | metagenome | biome: forest; material: soil | place: USA | collected 2012-03-12 | depth 0.3 m
AGGGAGGGGAGAGGCGGAAGGGGAGGAAGAGGGAGGAGGCTTTGAGACGGTTGGAGGGTGGTGGGGTTGAGGAGTAACGTAAGGGGGATTGGGCGCGGAGAGTGGTTATTTACATCTCGTTCTTGTGTCTTCTTTGGCTTTGTTGTACGTGCTTCGAGACAGATATTTGCGAGAATTGGCCATCCTCTTCATACACCCCCGGAAACCTCACCGTCAGCTCCTCCAGCACCACCAGCCCCCCACCCCCCGTAACATTCAAATGCGCACACTCGGGATAAAACTGCGGCTTATCCTCGACATGAATCGACGAGATCTCATGCCTGATCAAATGCAGCCCGCTTTTCAACTCCCGCGGCAACACCACCGGCCACAGCGCGGGACTCCCGTTCCACCGCTGGAACTGCTTCTGATACCACACCTCCTCCACCAGGTCCCCGCTCAGCAACCCCGCCTCCCGGATCTTGAACCACCCTACGCTGTTGACATCGACAGTGGAGCAGTCGGCGCCGCAGGGGGCGAGCCACACGCTCATGGGCCCGACCAGGTGTAGCCAGTACCAGTAGACGGCGGTGATGGTGTCGCCCGCCGCGATGGGGATGTAGGAGGGGAGCGGGGTGCCTGGGTCGTTGCAGGCAAGGAAGGGGGAGGTGGCGGTGAAGATGGGGTCGATGGAGGCCAGATGGACAGTCGGTCCCTCCGCCTCAGTTCAAGCCGCTACTCCCCCGAGCCGCAAGTTGGGTCTCGGTTTGCCAAACTACGAACAATGCAGTGGGCTGATTCTCGATGGGTTCCCGCTGAGCGACGAGCAGCTTACGGCATTTGAAGGAGAGGCATGCCTCGGAAAGAATTCCAGTCTCCACTCACTCTCTGATCAGATCTGCCTAGGTATCTCCTCGATACTTGGCTATCGTCACGGAGTGCCCGCCCGAGGTTTTGCTCCAGCGCCTAACCGAGCGGGGAATGTCATCGGGTCGGGAGGACGACAGGGAGGACAGGATCAAGAAGAGGATCGAGAGCTTCGAGAAGGGGAGCGACGAGCTCTTGCTGCGCCGGCTCTCTAAAAGTCCCATCTACGAGGCGCTACTGAGCCGCTGGGTGTCCGAAGAGAGAGAGGCTGTCGATGCTAACAAGCTTCACAACAGATCGATCCTGCTCGTTCGATCGAGGAGGTGCAGTCCGAGTTTCGGCGCTGCGTGGAGAGATGCGTTGGGCAATCCATTTGTGCTAGCTAAGCAGGGAGGAGAAGTCATTAGCAAGAATCCCATGCCCCAAGTCATCCAGCACTGGTTGCGTGAATATGCCATCAAGACTTCCCTCATCGACCTCGTCATAGGACATTATCACTCCTCTGTTGCCGACTGGGACCCGGTCAGTCACGAAGTGAAAATACCTTAGTTGCTTCTCACCCTGTAAACGAGTCTGGAACCCCTCTTGCACATCTGCCAGGCGACTCAACAGCTCATAGCGAAGAAGACAGGCCACGTAGGTGTTCTTCTCTACCAGGGTTTCCGGCCGCTCGGGATGACGTGATACGTAGGCCTCCCGGCGTTAGGTGCGCCAGACCTGAACCTTTCGTACAACACGAGGGTCGACGTACCTCCTCAACGTGGGTTGTCCAATAAGTTAGGCGCCATGTATCCCTCTCCAACGTGTTCAACAAGACGAGGGTGGCAAAGATGGCGTCCATTCTTCGGGTGGAGTTCGGCACCGCCATAGCAGTTTGGAGGTGCGGGAGGAGTTGCAATTCCATTGGCAGATGTACAACTCGAGGGTCCGATCCAGTTGATGTTGGACAACCCTTGAGGCGGGAACGGTATTGGAAAACGGACTGTTTTAGGCCGCAACCGGGTATCCAGCAGCAGCCTGCCAGCCTTTGACAAGAAGCCCGTTCGCTGTCCAGAGCCGGGAGCACAGCACGACAGATGCGGCTGCTCTGGTGAACGCAAGGCGATGGACTTTGAGGAGACGGTTGGGGTGGACTTTTGCGATGCAGTGCTGGACAGACTTGCCGACCTACTGTCGGAGGGCCTTGCCGTTCGGCTTCCATTCCGGGCCCAAGCCAAGCGCCATGGTTTTTCGGACCTCCAGCCCATTTCGCCCCTGGCCCACGGTGGTTTGGCCGTCATCTTCCGGGTCAAATCCACGACAGCGTACGTTGAGGGAAGGTCCACCAAGAAGTGATAGACTTTGAGGGCGAATGGTCTTCCCTCCAGGAAAGGCCCAGCCATTGTTGGAGAGAGGACTGGTAGTGCGCATCCTGTCCTGCGGAGCTCTTAGGGGTGTTTGCCGATCGCTGATGGCTGCCTGGGCATATGTGTACACTTCTTGAAGACGGATTCGTCAGAAAACAGCAATCGGAAACAGAGCTCTCCTACTCTGCTGCACTCTTGACAGACAAGGCCGATCATGCTGCAATGAGCACCCCGCATCAGCGCTGCCCTCGATGTACATGGCACGTTCTGGACCCTCCTTTGAATAGCGTCGGAGACAAGGTACACATCGCGGGCCCCCATCGCCAGGGCGGAGGATCATGTCCCCAGGGAGATGTGGATTGCCAACATGGCTCGGTTCCATGATGGTAGGGTCCTGCGTCGAGAAATCAGTCGCGGGGGCTTCCGTGTCCGGGCGGGAACTGGCCGCGATGAGGTCATTCCCGGCAAGCAATGAAAAGGGAGCGGAAGAAAACCGGCTGGGCGGCTGAACACCACTCCCATCGTCAAGGAAAGACGGGACCCAGGTTGTCTCGGTCATCCTCGGGGTCTGTCAAGCAAAAGGCGATCAGTTCCGATCAGTGCCTCTCCCGGATTCGGCGAAGGGAAGGCGAAACAAACTTCAGGCAGCCAGGTTGAGTTGAACCCCCTGGTTGGTGAACACTGAACAGTTCGGTTGGGCGCACAGGTGGATGGCGCATGTGCCCCTCAGCAGGGCGCCAGTAAAGCTCGCGAGGTCCTGGCCCCCTTGTCCCAGAAAAAGCAAACACATGGCATGATAAATGCATGCTCCGGAAGCCACCCGAGCTGAGATGCGAGTTGTTTGCACGGTTTCGGGAGACCGGCGAATAGCAGGGCGGCTGCTCACAATGATTGCGGCTGTGGCGTCGGATCTCGCAAGGGATCGTCTGGACTCGACTGTGGTCAAGGAGCGGGCGCTGTCCTCGACAGTTTTTATGGAAATCAGGGAGACGAACAAATCGAGGGGTGAACAGCTTGGAAGGGTTTTAGAGAGACTTGAATGGCGAGTCCAGCTATTGATACCCTATTGTAGCCTTATTGTGGTGGGGGTCTGAATAAACAAAGAAGCATGACGCCTGCATCTGCACCGCCCTTGAGTTCTCCTTCACACCTAAACCCCGCCTCCCCCCCAGTCTTTCAACCACACACCACTCCATTTCCAAACCTCCCCCGACTCTTCGAGGCAATCTTCTTCTCCCTGTCAACCAAGAATTCCCTTGCGCCATCCGTCATCACTGCATCCTCGGTCCCCTCGAGGTTGTTTGGAGGTGGTGAGTGCAGCCGCGACCCTTCTCGTTTTCTTTTTTCTTTTCCACTCTCGTCCCTTGCGCCGATCGACTTTTCCACATCGTAAGGACTTTTCCGACCTTTGAACTCATCGGCGATTTTCCATCCCTCCGGTCGGTATTGCAAACCATACCACGAAAATGGCGACCACTCCCATCGATCCCGCGATGGCCAAAATTCTGGGCCAGAAGTACTGGAATCACTTCGCGATCCAGCTTGGCCATTGGAATGCACTGAAAGTCATCATCATGGATGACGAGGTGTTTAATCACATGGCGACCCCGGTCAAAGTCGAGCTCGCTCGCGAGATGAGGTAAGTTTCCTTTCCGTTTGGCAATTGCGCTCATGACGACCTCAACTTACAATTGCATCAGCAAGTTTGTGAACGAGGGCGTGATGTATGCGCGCGACGCCGACAACGATAAGGTCTGGATTCTCGGCCCCAAGCAGGTCATGCACCCAAACATCACGGTCGTCGGCAACATCCCCATCTGGGATCCCAAGAAGAAACATGTCCCTCCGCAGCTCATCAAGGTCCCTCGCCCTCCCAATGCCTATATCCTTTACCGCAAGGATAAGCACAAGCTGGTCAAGGACGAGAACCCCCATCTCCACAACAACGAGATCTGTAAGTGGCTGCCCTCTATTGCATTGTTTCATGCGCTGAGAATTCTTAGCCGTCATCACTGGTGCAATGTGGAAAGGTGAAAGCCTCGAGGTTCGTGCCAGGTATCTCCAGAAGTCTCTGGAGATCAAGGCTCACCTGTTGGCGCTTCATCCCAACTACAAATATTCGCCCCGCAAGTCGTCGCAGATCCGTCGTCGCGCTCGTCGCGCCGCCCAATCTCCTTCGCGGCCGGCCTCGCCCTCTCAGGCCCAGCCTTTCCAACACAATGCGCACCTCAGCCCCCAGGCCAACAACATGAAAGCCGGGTTGAAGTCTACCAGCCAGATCACCCGCGTCATTCCCGGTGCTCAGCAGTTTCTGCCTCCGGTCGTGGCTCCTGGCTGGACTCCCTATCATCTGTTGCCCGGCGCCTCTTCTCCCGCTGCCCCCGCTTCTGTTGAAGAGGACATCGTCGAGGACGGTGAAGATGATGAGGACCTCGTTGAGGAGGCTCCCGCTCAGCAGGCTCTGGACGGCATGAACATCGATGCTGGCCACGACTTCGAGAGCGTCGACGAGTTCATGGAGAACTGGGACATCGAGGCGGACTTGACTTGGATCCTGGCCAGCGTCTGATCAATTCAGATTCTCACGATGATCGCCGCCAGCAGCGCACACATTCTCAAGGCCGATCCATGAAGCCCCGACTCTTTCGAGCACGACGGTCGAGCGAAAACAATCCCAGAGCAGAAGTCAACAACACCAGAAACCCGAAAACCCCGAGAAAAAAATCCAACCCAAAAACCCACAAAGGTCAGCGATCACTTCCCATGCCCCCACGATGCTAGACATCTCTTCGATTCCTCGGCGACCTGACACTGATACCCATTCGCCACAGATTGCACACTTGCTCGCCTTTGGCCCTTCGCCAATCTCCAGATTCGATTGCACCATCGGCGATTGTTCATGTCTGGAGCGGCACGTTTGAAGGCGCCCGCGACACAAAACATTTCCTTTTTTCGACCACCGAAGGTTATTTTTTTTCGATCTGCATTTTCGCCGCCATGCAAGGAACAACGAGACAAGTCCCTCGTAATAACTGTCTGCTGAGGGGTCTGCCGCGTGGCCATGGCCGTGCTCAAGGGCGACGCTTGGAGCAGGGCAACCTCGTTCCCGCGCAATACTATCACCAACCCGGCCGAGTACGAGCAATACCTCGAGCACTCCAACGTCCTGGCCCATATCAACAACGAGCGCACCGCCAAGAACGCCGAGCACAAGACGAACATCATCCAGCTCGAGAACCTTGTCATGTACACGTTCGAGGATGGCACGACGGTCATCCCCAAGGAGACGGCCTGGTTCGAGGAGGCTAACGCACACCGAGAGCACGCTGCTGCGCACCCGCAGGCTGTACTCGGGAGGGCCGACTCGGCCTGCGCGCCCTGGACCGCAAGGGCGGACTCAAGTTTCGCACTGCCCCGGGCGACCACATGCAGCTCTCCCCGGACCTGCTGAAGCAAGCCTTTGGCGACGTCTATGGCCCGCTGAACCTGCCCCGTGGGAGGTCAGAGCAGCGGCCAGGCATTGGCCATAATAATGAGGGTCTGTGATCGGAAGGAAGTTGTGCAATCTCGTTCCCTCTCTTTCTCTCTTCCTCGATACGGCACATATTTTCTATCACGGCGGGCGCATGGGTCCTGGGCACGGTTTCGACTGTCTGGGAGTTGCTGCAGCGAGATGCACACCCGGTTACACGACGTTTTGTTGAACCGGAGAGTTTGAGTTTGTCACAACCCAGCGAGATCGGGCGAAAAGGTGTTCAGGAACGGGATTGTTAGGCGTTGTTGGACAGTGTATCTACCATACAGGCAGCGGGAATGGATTTCCTCTCCTTTCAGTGCGCGTTCCTCTGCAAAGTGCTCAGGCAGCTTTTCCATTGCTGTTTGTGGTCCTCATAATTCCAGTTGAAGGTTTGGTCCGTGGATTGTGGAGTAATGGATCGTAGTCGGGCGATCAAGGGAAGAACGCCAAAAAAAAAAAAAAAAAAGAAAAAAAAAAGCGCCTGCGATCCAGGGCGGAGTGTCCTTTTTAGGAGGTTGGCGATGGATCCTGAAATCCGGTGCGTGACATTCCCAATTGCCTCCCATTGTCAATCACTGGCATGCAATGAAGACCTACTCGCTCTCTCTGTCTCTTTGGAGCCGGCCAGTTGGTCTCGACACCGCAGTTGGCGCGGTACTTGCCATATGTCGCCATTGTGTTTCAGGTGGATGCACACGATAAAGTAACTGTGTTGTTGTCGTTAATTTTTTTTTTCTTTTCTTTTTGGGCGGATGGGAGTTTCTTGGTCAAGGGGGGGTTGATTGCGACGGGGCGAGAAGTGGAAGGGAGGGCGGTTGCTTGCCAGCCTGTGGCTGGGAGGGCCAGAGATGTCAAGCCACTAGAAGAGGTTGGGTCCTTTGATATGGCGGTTGGAGTCATGCGAACCACCGCTGGAGCAGGGCCGCAAACGCGTTTGTGGGACTAATGGTCGCAAGGCGATGTTAGAATCACGCCACGATGGAGTTGGAACCGGATTTGGGAAACGGAGTTGAGAAACGTGTGATCAGAAACTACGTGAGACGACGCCTACCATTCCATGCACGTGACCCAAGTTCTGCTGAGTCAGCAACTTGCCCCAAAAAGGAAGTGAGCTCTCCAGTCCAGAAACACGTTTTCGCCCTCTCAATAGTTAATAGTGACAGCTTTTGGTCTTCGTTGTTGTTCACAAGGTGCGGTTTCTTGTCCTCGAAGCTACTGGTTTTGGACCTTTCTGAGCAGACACAGTACTTTTATGCGCACAATCACACCTGGACGACCTGCCACCGCGGCCGTTCCAACGTCGGCGGGCTAAAATGGGTCGCTGGAATCTTAAGAGCAAATTCAAGCGCCATTTGCATGGCTCTGCTACGAATGCCAATGATGCCGCCGGCGCGCCGGAGAGGAAGAGCGCTGTTTCTAGCACTACCACCGTCCGGGAGATAGCGGTCCGGTCCGAGTCGAGGGACGGCAACAAGACCTCGTCGCTCGCATACCCGGCCCCCGAAAAAACACCAGCGACAGGAGAAACCGAAGGGTCCCTCGTCCTTTTCACGTCAAATAGCACGTCAATCCTCACCCTCTGGGACCTTGCGTATGAGAAGCTGCGGGAGGAGGATGGGTCTTCCGTTGAGGAGTACGAAGAAAAGCTCTCTAGGGATTTGAGCACCGACCTGGGCTCGACGCTTGACACCCACTCTTTAGGACGACAGAAACTGATGGATATGGTGCTGCAACGCAAAATGGATGCGATCAACAGTGAGGCGTGGAAGCTCCGGTTTGGAAGCACCGAAGTTCAAGTCAAGGACCTGGTGCAGCCCGTGCTCGGAATCATCAGCAGGGTGAACGGTTATGTTACCGACACCCTTGCCCCGAACCCGTCCGCTTCAATGGCCTGGGCAGGCGTTAGCCTCTTGCTACCGGTACGTGCCTACGGTCACGAGCTCCTTGATTTTGTATTTGCTGATTCTGATGTCTCATTCCAGCTTCTCACCAACTCATTCGAGCAAGCCGAATCTCTCACAAAGGGGCTTGGATACATCTCAAGCGTAATCGCCCAAAGCCGGATGTGGGAAGAGCTCTACGTCCGGCGCTATGAACCCAACTCCTCGTCTGCAACGGAGAGTGGCGAGGTGGCATTGGTTCTCGAGTCTCACCTTGCGTATAAAAGCGCTCTGGCAATGCTGTACAAGGCTGTGTTGAAATTCCAGATGACAAGCTACTGCTACTACGCTCGCCACTCAGCCTTTCGCCTCGGCCTCGACGTTGTCAAGTGGACTGACTGGACTCAACTGTTGGAAGATGTTCGTGAGCAGGAACGCGTTTTCAACAAGATTGGCGAGACTTGGAGGGACAAGAAGTTTGACGAAGAATGTGTGGCTGCGGCAAAACGGCACCAAGAAGCCACAGTCTCCTGGAAGGCGATGGAGAACGAACTCGCGGAGTTACGAAGAGCAGTGGTTGACGCCCAAAAGGAAAGGCAGCGTGCGGATCTACTCGACTGGCTGTGCGACATGGACATCTCTGAGATGTACAATGCTGGCCGCGACAAGTCCGAAGAGGGGACAGGGGCTTGGCTGATTGAGGACAATGAGTTTTTTCGGGCCTGGGAGAACGACCCAAGCTCTCTACTCTGGCTGTATGGGAAAGGCACGCCGTTTTTATACCCCCTTATTCCACGGATTTGCTAGCCAGACCCACAGCTGGCAGTGGGAAGTCGATTTTGACATCGTCGATCATCAACTATCTGCGAGAACGACACTCTTCCGACCCCACGACGGCCCTCGCATACTTCTACTTCAGCTTCAGCGACACAAAGAAGCAAACCGTAATTAGCATGCTCGCTTCCCTCCTCAAGCAGCTCTGCTCCCGCCGGCCTATCCTGCCCTCTGTAGTTGAGAACCTCCTCGGTTACAGGGAGAGGGGAGAGCGGCCCGATGCCAAGACGCTCGAACACGCGTTGATGGCAGCCATGAGCGGCTTTTCTGCGGTGCACATCGCCATTGATGCTCTCGACGAATGTCCTGGTCCACCTTTGTCCCGAGAACGGAGCAAGCTTTTGGCCACCCTCTGTCAGGTTATCGCGACATCACCCGCCAGTGTTCACATGCTCTGCACAAGTCGTAAGGAATCTGACATCCACGCAATTCTGAGCCCATTCATTTCGGCGGAGACGACAAGACGAGCAATGAACTTGAACGGAGAGTTCGCTGGATTGGACCACGACATCGGCTTATACATTGATTCTGTTCTCGCCTCTCCTGATTTCGAATCATGGCCGGACGAAGTCAAGGCTGAAGCCAGGTCCTCACTAATCGAACGAGCAGACGGCATGTAAGTGTGCTTTAATACCGCCGTAGCCATGTGACGGCCATCTTGCTAACGTATGTCAGGTTTCAATACGTCGCTCTACAGTTCGACGCGCTGCGGAACCTTTCGTCGATGCCTCTCATCCGCCAGGCCCTCCAGGACCTGCCGGTGGGACTCGACGACACATATGATCGAATTCTGTTGAGCATCGATCCCAACTACCAACTCCAGGTGGCGAATACGTTGAAATGGTTGGCATTGTCTGAGAAAGTCTTCCGAATCGAAGAGCTTGCTCACATCTTCGTGATCCATCCGGAGCCACCCGCGCTAAAATGGCCCGAGCAGCTCTTCAATCCTCGAGATGCTCTCAAGTACCTCTCTTGTCTAGTGCATACCTGGAATGTTTCGGAAATCCGGCTCCCTCCGGACCGCATCTTTGACTGGGGTAATCACGCGGAGTCCGAGGCACGGACGACAGTCATGCGTCTCCGACTGGCGCACTTCTCCATCAAAGAATACTTGGTGTCGCATCGCATTACTCAAGGGCCTGCCGCATGTTTTGGATTCAGGGAGGGGGACGCACATTTGCACATTGCGCGGTGTTGCCTGGCATATCACCTCCAACGCGACGCCAGCGGGGACAAAGTGAAAACGGACGCCGAGTTAGAGGGCTGTGGCTATCCGTCAGAGCAGCGGCACTCACGGTCCCGACAATACTGGCTGGGCAGGTACGCCGCATCCAACTGGCCGGTACATCTCGAAATGGTCCCATGCGAGTTGTGGTCTCCGGATGTACTCGACACGGCAGCACGCGCGTTGGTCGCACGGAGCTCGGCCTTGTTCGAGACATTGAGGTCGAGGGACTTCTTTCGTCTCCAGTTCTTAGTTTCGGGGAGTGATGCAATGCTGCTACAAATACCCCTGCGGTTCACGGCATACTTCGATTTCATTCAACTCACAGACATGCTCATCTCGTCAGATAAATACCTGACACAGGATGACTTGGATGGCGCGCTGAAAACGGCGAGCGACCGCGGCTGCACGGCCGTGATCAATCTCCTACTTGACAAGGGCGCCCACGTTCACGCCGCCAAAGCTGACTCAGAGCCGTATGATACTGGCTCCCAAGACGAGGATACGCCACGGGACACTATGGCGGAGGCTATCGACGATGAAACCGATGGCTTCAATCTCTCCTTAGATGATAGGTACGACGACAATCGGCGTGCAAGTGCTCTGCAGCGTGCGTGCCACTGGGAGAGCTTCAACGCCGTCAAACTCCTGCTCGACAGCGGCGCCAAGGTCAACGCCCGAGGCGGCTACTTCGGAACGGCGCTGCAGGCCGCCTGCGCACGATCCGATCCGCGTGTCGACTTGGTAACCCTCCTCCTGGAGAGAGGCGCCGACGTGAATGCTCAAGGGGGTCACTATGGAAACGCGCTGCAAGCTAGTTGTGATAACGACGACGAAGGCGTCGTGATAGCGACATTGCTTGAAGCCGGTGCGAACATCAATGCGTTCGGAGGCAAGCACGGAAGCGCCCTGCAGGCCGCAGCGCTGTTACAACCTCCCAGCACCATACTGTCGCTGTTACTGCGCAAAGGCGCTGATGTCAACCAGTGTGGAGGAGTATACGGTTTCTATGGCACTCCTCTGCAAGCGGCGGTCGTGACTTGCAGACGGAGTAATACTAGTCAGCCAGATCAAGTCATCCTGCTTCTCGACAATGGGGCAGACGTCAATGTGGAAGGCGGTCACTACGGCACAGCACTCATCGCGGCATGTTCCGAGCCGAACGTTTCGGAAAATATCAGTGTCGAAATGGCTCTTCTACTGCTCGAACGCGGCGCTTCTGCGCTCGCCCACGGAGGCTATTTCGGCAGTGCCTGGCATGCAGCAGCAGCCCACATACATCGCGAGTGGGAACCCGTGCTACAGCGAATGCTGGACGCTGGAGCCGACATCAACGATTCTCATGGGCGGCAGCATTCCTCTGCGCTGGAGGCGGCGTTGGCTGCGCGGCCGGTTGCGCCGCACAGAATTCGTTTCCTGCTCGAGCGTGGGGCTGATGTTAACGCTCGGGGTGGGAAGTATGGGTTCCCGCTTCAGGCGGCGTGTTGTGAGGTCTTCGACTCACACACAATTCTTGATCAGTGTTTCATTGGCGTCAAGTTCCTGCTAGACAACTGCCCGAACATCGACGTCAACGCCCAGGGCGGGTTGCACGGAACGGCACTTCAGGCCGCGGCGTACTGGGGCCAGACACGCTCGATCAGGGCGCTGCTGGAATATGGTGCTGATGTCAACTTGCGTGGAGGCCAATACCGGAGTGCCCTCAACACGGCTATTTTCAGACACTTCTGGGACATCGTCGAGATCCTTCTCGAGGCTGGGGCAACGCCTGACTGCCGGCTGCAACCGGAGCCCGACGAAGAATGGCTTGCGCGGATTCGAGAAGAACTCAAGGATGAAGGCCGGGGTGCAGTGGAACGGTATCATGTGTTTTGGGAGAGGCACAAGGGCACATGAATGCCGTGATGGTCGCTCAGACCGAGGCAGGTTTGAGTACGAAGTATCAGCCCTGTCAGTAGTATGTACCCAACTTTAGAACTTCTTTGAGGCGTCAGCTTCGCCAAATTCAGGGGCTAGCGCCATCGGGGCGGAGTGGCAATTTAAGTACAGCAAAGCCAGAAACGGTTGAAAGACGGTTCCGAGGGAAAAACGCGTCACATGATGTGCTCGCGAGAGTCGAGCTGCTTTGTAGAGCTCGCAAAACCTTGATTCTATCTAGAGCATCGCAAGGGGGGCAGTGATGCAGTAATACGAACCCGTGAGGATATAATTGCAAATAAAGCGCAAAATCTGGCATTCGTGTCTCCCCTGGCCTACCAATCGTGATGATAAACTCCGTGCTGCCAAAGGCTTTGTTCCGGCTCCTCCTTGTCGTTTGAGTATTGGCTGTCGAATCGGTCGCCCAGGACCTGGCGTTCGGCGCTCCATTTTAGGTCCCTCTTCTCGACTAGCGCCTCCTCATATCCTTCCTTGTCCCGTCGGCGGCGCAGTGCCGCTCTTGTCCACTGCCAGGGATTGGGCAAATCGGCGTAGAACCTGACAATACGGTTGGGACCGTCGGCCAGTGGCTTTAGAGCTTGCAAGATGCCCATGTAGGCGCTATGGATCATGTCCCCTTGTGCGACTGTCCTGATTTGGTGTGGCGGCGTCACGATCCAGTGCTTGATGTCAGCTCCAACCAACCGTAGAGTCAGCGCGGGGCCGTTGATCTCATCCCGGAGCCAGCTAACCGTTTCTCGCCAGTCTTGCATTGCGGGGTGACTTGTTTGTGGCCAAGCTTTGGGAAAATAAGGGGGGAACACCAGCTCTAGGAATCGTAGGTAGGCGATGCAGTGGGTGGGGATAACTTGCCGCAAGAATTGAGATGCGGCGAGGAGCTCGTATGGATAGTCGCCCCTGGCGCTCCCATACCAGTAGGGCGGAAACATATGCAGATCGTGGACGACGAAATGGTTTGTCGAGAAGAAGACGAGTCGGGCATCCTGGCACAAGGCCTGGCAAACGAGAAACAGAGCAGGCCCAGGCGGAACCCAGCATGTGCATGTCGTCGAAAAGGCGGCGTGACGACGGCGGCAAAAACAGCCGATTGGCGACCCCTCCTCGTTGAACCTGTGAGTTTGCGTGCGGTACCAACATTCCAGAAACTGACAGCCAGAGCGGGACGGGCTGTTGTCCAAACAATCCATTTCTCCAGCGAAGTCTTGCCAGTGATATTTGCTTTTTTTTCTGCACCACCAGACCTCCTTGCTCGGGGTAACGAGGTCGGTAAACTCAAGGATACAAAGCCGAAGCTCACGTGGGAGGGTTAGAAACGTGATGCTTTGGTTGGTTGAGCTCGGCCTGAGGTACGGACCAGCTATCCCACAGCTTTGCAGGACAGCATCCTCTGCAGCTTGGCAGAGCCGGGAATCGGGCGTCGAGCAAAGCCGGATGTGGCAGCCCCTGAGTAAAGGGAAGAGGCGAAGTGGCTCAAGGACCGAGTTGCAGAGGTCGACTGTCTCTTCTTGTTCCGCATCGATATCACAGACCACGCTGAGCTCCAAGTAATTCGAGGTGATGGAGGATGAGAGATGGCTCGCAGCCGCACGCCACTCGTTCAGCAAGACTTGGGTCCTCGCTGACGGGCTATTTTTGTCATCAGCAAGGTCGGAGGCCGAACTGAGTAGCTGGGGCTGATGGTGATGATGTGGTTCTGAACAGCTAAGTGTGTCAAAGACGCAGCAATCCAGCTCGTAGTAGGCCAGGTCACGGTGATGGCACGAGGTCTCGTTGAGGACAACCTTGAGATGGGCGAGCGATGAAATGACCGGAGCGGTCAGCGCGAGAAGGGGTTCGAGTGATCCAGGGGCTGTGTAGTGGAGGACAAATCGGTTTGTCGAGTAGAGTAGAGCCGCGGCCTCGGCGTAAATGTGGCGGCAAGAAAGCAGCAGGCCGTGGAATGTGCTGGGAGATGGCTCTTCCTCTGCCCAGAACGATTCGCTGTCGGGGTCTGGGCCTTGGAGGTTGAAAATGTACGGCGAGCCATTCCATGATGCCAAGCCGACGAACCGGTAGATTCGCTGCCGGATGGATGGTGGGAGGCGTAGTAAAGGCGGCGGCGGCGCGGGATCCATGCCGGGACGCGCCATCGTCGTCATCACCTCTGGTTTTTGGTTTTTTGCCAGGTCGGTAGGCCTTGCTGCGCAATTTTGTGATGGGTTGTTGTTGTTGTTTTGTGTAAAAATTGATGCCCAGGATTTGACTCGAAGTCTGGGGTGGAAGGAAGGAAATTGTGATTCGGTTTCAGAGACTACTACTAGATGGAAGTTTGGTTTGGAGGTTGGCTCTTGGGCGGTTAGTTGCGCTCCTCTTTGGTTGTTGTTTTTTCATCCCTTCGATAGAGGCCGTCACCTTCCTGCCGGTGGGTGAGATTTGCGTGAAATGGATGGGAAGAAACTACCTACCTAGGTAACCCCAACAGCAGACAAAAACCCACAAACGTTGTAGAGCTTGGTTTGAAAGTGCGAGCAGCAACCGCATCCAAATTGAGGGCACGCAGCCGAAACACTTTTATCGTAACCATCTCGCCAAGTTTCATTATGGGACTGCAGTTTCTGACAGTAGCCCGTTGCTTGTTCCACATCCTGCTAGTCTTTAGACTCCCTGTCGAGGTCAGTCTGGTCCCGAGGCCTGATTGATGTGTGGCAAAGCCTTGATATTTGCAACAGGCGTTCATAGATTCGGCCCGCAAGACCACAAGGCTTTCTCCGTCAGAGGCAACGTTAAAGGAGGAATGTGCACCAGAATTAATAATGACCAGCAGCAAACGCCAAAAGGCCCTCTCCGTTTTACTGTTTGTTGCCACAGATCTGTCACAGACCGACACAGTCACAAGAGCCAGGCCGCTGTTTAACGTTGCTCCACTTCGAAGATCTGAAGGATGTGATCTTCGAAAAGGCTCGTTGGTAAGGTTCATTGTTATCGGACAAATCCTTCTCATGACCTCGAAGGTCCGTTATGTCTCCAGGAACCAGGGTTGAAACATAGGTCACGGGTACCTAATTAGGTACCTACCTATCCGCGCCGGATGGCCGTCTTGATGAGCGGTGATTAGGTAGGTCAACTAGAATTATGAGAATCCGGATGAGAATCTGGTGGAAAGAACCACTATTCTCTTCGGTTACAGGGCTTAGAGATTGATGTTATGGGACTTCCTTCAACTACCCCCTGAATAAGGTAGGTAGCTTACCTATCAATGGCGCCGACGGCTCGCAATTTTGGCAGAACTTTACCGTCTGGTGGTCTGCTTGATGTTGAGACTTTTTATTCTTTCTCTTTTTCCTTGACTTCTCTATGTTCCTAAGGATAACTCATGGAATTATCGAAAGGGGCGAGTGGGGGTTTACCCTTAAGGTGTGAGCAAAAGGAAGCGAAGCCAAATAAACAAGCCAGGAGCCGGATATTGAAGGAGGTAGGCTGGCAAGCCCATCTACATGATCTCGACAACTTGGCGGACAGAGCTCGACGACATCCTACATAAGGTAGCCATGTTCTGAAGGAGCGCTACCCCCTGTGGTGCTTGGCTCGGCTGAAACCAACCCCGACTCACGAAGCAGCGTTGACGGCCGCAATGTGCTGGGTGACCATGCAGTCCCAGTTACCCTGGTTGTAGAAGACGGTGTTGCCATCCTGCGAAGTTTGGCAGTTGCAACTGGGGAGTGTGTCGCCGTACTGCCAGAACATGTCTCCGGCGATGCCCTTGCTTGCCAGAGCTGCCGCCTGCCACGGGTTCTCGATCGTGCAGTTGTTGGTTCCTCCATCTGTTGTCCGGATTGTTAGTGGTCGACTGTATCATTGGAACAGCGGAGTAGACTTACACTCTTCGAGGATGCAGGGCTTGTTGGCGGCCGCGCACGCGGCGGCATGCGTTGTGACCCAGAGGTTACCCCAGCTGTACGGCTGGCCCCCTATTCACAGCCTGTTAGTGAATGATTCTCTATTAGGTGACATTGCTTCGTAACTTACAGCTGTCGGGATATAGGTGCAGCGTGCCGAAGTCCAGCGTGGTGATGTTCAGGTTATCCACCCAGGTGTAGCCGCCGGCGCCTGCTTGGTACGGGTAGCTGCCATCACCGCCAGCCAGAGGGCCAAAGCCCTCATCGCCGATGGTGACCATGTGGTTGGAGTCGAGAGATTTGATGTACTTGGACGTTGCGGCCGCCCAGTTGTAGATGACGGAGCTGAGACACGTTAGAAACCGCAACTTGTAACAATAGCACGCTGAACACTGCGCGGTTGAGCTTACGCATCACAGCCGCTGCATCTCGGCTCGTTCGCCAGCTCCCAGGCAAAGACAGCAGTCGAGGTCTTGTACCGGCTCACGACAGCCTGAATGTACTTCTGGTATTGAGCCTGCGCGGCCGTATTGGTGTACCAGGTGGACGCCGACCCGCCAAAGGCGTTGACGTAGGCGTTGATGCCACCATAGTCGTTCCAGTTGTTGACGAAGTTAATGATCAGCTTTAGCCCATGAGCCGCCGCCGACGAGACGACGTAGTCCATCCTCTGCAGACCGTTCGCTCCGGTGTTGATCTGGGAGCCGCTGGCCGACAGATACTGGTACCAGACGGTTCCGGAACCGGGAATGCTGTTGACATCGTTGAAGCCCCACACTCTGACCACCTTGAAGCCCGAGGCCGCCATGTCGGCAAACACGTGGTCGACATCGGCATCCGCAGTCAGGAAGCCGCACCAGTAGCAGTTGGTACCGGCGAAGTACTTGGTAACGCCGTCAATTTCGAAGTGCAGGCCGTTGGTCTTGGCAAAGCCAGTGGCCACGGGGGCGGACGAGGACGTCTTTGTGGAGGAGGCGGAAGTGCTCGTCTTCACCGACGACGTCGAAGAAGTGGTGCTAGTCTTCACCGACGACGTGGAGCTGGTCTTGGAAGTGGAGGTCGTCGTCACCGCAGTCGATGTCTTTGATGTCGTGGTAGCCGCAGCAGAGGTGGAAGTCCCGGGTACGCACTGGTAATAGTATGGGTTGTACGAAGTACACGCGTAACCTGCGACGCAGCTGGAAGGGCCAGAGTAGTTGATGCCGCCGCACTGTCCGTAGGCCGCTTGCTGGCCGGCAGCGGAGCCGGCCAGGAGAAGGATGGGGGCG
>FTCU01002447.1_pt1 | contig 16723 bp, 12 predicted proteins | sample 1639521 | NCBI WGS metagenome assembly FTCU01 (sample SAMEA3914864, study PRJEB12502) | metagenome | biome: forest; material: soil | place: USA | collected 2012-03-12 | depth 0.3 m
GGCCCGAACCGTTGACCTGCTTCAGCCGGCTCTGGAAGCCCGACAGAAAAACCCAAAAACCCTGTGCCGTGGACGGCGTGGCTTGCGTGCCACACACATCACATTGCTTGACAAGTTCAAGTTGACAGAGTAATAGTACCATTGCACAGTATCCACGCGTGCGGGACGATCCGGGGTTGACGGTGGTGGTGGTGGGTGGTGTCTTGCGGGTGGGTTTTTGATTTTAAAACGGCTCTTGGCTCGGTTTTGTTCACACAACTCTGATTTCAACACAAACAACAAACTGCCGAGATGCCATCGCCCACCGCCGGCGGGCTCGACGTGATCGCCCTGGTCTCGGGTGGCAAGGACAGCTTCTTCTCCCTCCTCCACTGCCAGGCCAACGGGCACCGAGTCGTCGCCCTGGCCAATCTGCACCCTGCGCTGCCAACAGAGCCGTCACAGGAGGAGCTTGGGCCTCTTGGGCCTCCCCCGAAGACGACAAGCGCGTCGCATCCCCCGGCCGCCACCATCTCCGCCACCCCAGCGGCTAGTGCCGCCGTCTCGGCCCCGACCCTGGAGCCGACCCCTGCCGCTGTCACCAGTGGACCGTCTCAGGACCCGGACAAGGGCCCGGACCAGGGCCCGGACCAGGATCTGTCTCCTGCGGCCATTCTGCCGGATCACCGCGGTGGAGAGCCTGGAAATGAGGTGGTACCTGCCGCAGATGAGGATGAGCACGACCTCAACAGCTTCATGTACCAGACCGTGGGCCACCAGGTGATCCCGCTCTATGCCGAGGCTACTGGCATCCCGCTGTATCGCCGGGCCATCACCGGCGGTGCTACCCAACACGGGAAGGAGTATTCGCACTTCGACCGGCGCTCCACTGCGTCTGGGGCCGGGGCAGACTCCGGAGATAGTGGTAGCAGTCTCCGCGGGTCTCGGTCTGGGAAAGAGACAAGCAATCTCGGCCCGGGCGACAACGGCCGAACAGCCGACCACTCGCGAAAGCACGAGGCTGGCCATGGCGGTGCCGCGGACGAGGACGGCCCCGACGAGACCGAGTCCATGGTCCCGCTTCTCGAGGCCATCAAGAAGGCACACCCAGAGGCCAACGCCATCTGCGCCGGCGCCATCCTGAGCACATACCAACGCACCCGCGTGGAATCCGTAGCCGTCCGCCTCGGCCTGACACCCCTGGCCTACCTATGGAAGTTTCCCGTGCTCCCGACGCCGGGTCCCGCAGACCCCGTCGCGGGGTCCGATGCCCAGCTGCTGGATGACATGGCGGCCGCGGGTATGGAAGCCCGCATCATCAAGGTTGCCAGCGGCGGACTGGACGACTCGTTCCTGTGGACCAATGTCGCGGGCCCGGGGAGCAAGGGAAGGCTCGCCAGAGCCATGGGACGATTCGGCGCTGCCGAGACGGGCGCCGTGATTGGCGAGGGCGGCGAGTTCGAGACGCTCGTGCTGGATGGGCCGCCAACGCTGTTCAAGAAGCGTGTGGTGGTGGAGGAAATAGACCGGCGGGTTGTGACGGAGGGAGGGGGTAGTGCCTGGCTTAGTCTCCGGAATGCGAGGTTGGAGGACAAAGGAGACGATCCGAAAGATGCTGAAGAGAACGTCAGGATTCCCGACCTGCTTGATCCCAAGTTCCGTGCAGTGCTGGATGCGCTGGCTTCTCCTGAGGCCGAGGATGTTTTTCAGCGTCGACAGTCAAGTCTGCATGGCGAATCTGAGGACTCGTCTCAACTGGGATCTCTCCAGGCATCATCAAAACTGCAGCAATGGTCCTTTATCGGGAGCAGGCAAGCCTCTACCGAAGCCCAAACGCAATCCATCGTCGAGCAAATCCGCTCGCGGCTCCAGCAGCACTCGCTCCCTCCCTCCGCCATCCTCAGCGCCACCGTCGTCCTCGCCCACATGTCCGACTTCCCCACCATAAACACCATCTACGGAACCCTCTTCGACGCCCCTAACCCGCCCTCCCGCGTCACCATCTCCTGCGGCAGCGCCGCCGCCACGCCCATAGCCGTCCACCTGACCGTCCACACGGCCCTCCCGCCCGCGCACCGCCACGGCCTGCACGTGCAGTCCCGCTCCTACTGGGCCCCGGCCAACATCGGCCCCTACAGCCAGGCCATCTCCGTCCCGGTTGCGAGCCTGGCGTCGGAAGCCGTTGCGGATCCCACCGCCTCCTCGTCGGGAGGAGGCGCGAGACTGGTCAGCATCGCGGGGCAGATCCCCCTCGTCCCTGCCACCATGGCGCTGCCTCTCCCGACGTCTACCCAGGGTGGTGATGGCGACGACATCCCGCTGCAGCTCACCCTTTCGCTGCAGCACCTTTGGCGTATTGGCGCTGAGATGGGCGTGCAGTGGTGGACGAGCGCCGTGGCTTACTTTCCTGCTTCTCCTTTGGATTCAGAGGGAGGAGAGATGGCAGTGAAAGCGAGGTTGGCTGGGAGGGCCTGGAGGATGGCACACCTCCGGTCGGGTTCGTCAACTGACGACGACGAGGAGGATGAGGAAGAGAAGGAGGGCGGGCCGGACTTGTGGGATCGGCGGTATAACTCGCGGTATATGACGTTCTCAGCCGGTGGGGGCAGTGGTGGGGAGGGGAGGGGGATGTTGCCCGATCGGAGTGTCCTGGCCGGTGGAGATGCGGTGGTGCCGCCGCTGTTTGTCGCTGAGGTGGAGGAGTTGCCGCGTGGGGCTGGTGTCGAGTGGCATGCCCATCTGGGGGTTGCGCACGCCGGAGAGGATAATGTGAGCTTGTGGGAGGGGCGCTTGCTGCTGTCTGGTAAGGAGGTGGCGGTGTCGCAGGTGATTGTTAAGTCGGCGGAGGTGAGGTTTGTGCAGACTATCGTGGCGGAAGGGCTGGGTGTTGTTAGTTGCCGTCATGAGCAGGCTGCTCGGGAGGCGCTTGCGCGGCTGGGAGAGGTTGGGTCGTCGGCTGTGGGGCCTGCTGCGGTGGTGAGATATGTGGATGTTGGTGTGTTGAAGGCAAATGGTGATGAGGGAGAAGGGATAGGCCCGGTGGTGCCCTGCAGGTCGTTATGGGATGAGGAAGGGGGGAGACTTGCGGCGGTGACGGTGTATCAGAATGTGTTTGAGTGAAGAGGTACTGTGCACTCAAGCTGCATATATGGAACTCAAAGATCCGAATCACAAGCTGGAGCCGACTTCACTCTCTCTCTCTCTCTCTCTCGGAATATTGCCATGTCCATCGAGCTGCCAGCTCTTTGGAGTCAAGGGGCGCGGTTTGGGACGTCGAGTCCACCTTTATGGATGCCGTCTTCCCCTTAACGACTGCTGTTGCCTCCTGACCACTAAGGTAGCTACCAAAACCAGATGTCACTTCCCTTTCAATGTGCGGCCGACCTGAGCTCAGCCTAGGTTCCTCTCCAACTGGAGCGAGCGGGAGTAATGAGAGACAACCCTAACCCTATTCACCCGCTCCCTCCAACCAGCGTCTCATCGAATCTCTCATTCATTCTTCTTCGACAACTTTACATCGGCACCGAGCGAGACCATGTAACACGTACGAAGCTCTGACTTCAAAACGCAGCATCTCATCTAAGACCATACTTCTTCAGCCAACTCTACACCTTCGATTCTCGACCTTACATTGAAGAGCAGCACCGTCCCTCCGAGCCTGGACTCAGCGCCAAACTTCCATTGGCACGCACCAAAACATCAACTACACCATCCCACCATCCACCATGTCTCCCAACCAAAATGGCCAGCAAGAGGAAGAAGAGGAGGAAGAAGACTACATGTCCATGACCTTCACCGACACCCCAACCACAACAACATCCAAATCCTCCATTCCCAACCCCAAACCCCAACCCGAAACCTCCCTCCAGCGCCGCCTCCGCCTCAAGCGCGAGGCCGAAGCCCGCTCCCGGCCCAAGTCCAAGGCTGAGCTGGCCGCCGAGGCCGACTCCCGCCGCGAGGCCGCCCTGGCCCAGTCCCTCTTCGTCTCCCAGCCCAAGAGCAAGGGGCTGGCCATGATGGCGCGCATGGGCTTCACCGCGGGGGAGGCGCTGGGGCGGAAGAAGACGACCACGCCGCCGCCGCCACAGACACAATCACAACCAGCAGCGGTACAGGATGGAGGGTTGAATTCGGATCGGGACCAGAGTGGTGGTGGGGCGAGGACGGAGCCGATCCGGATCGAGATCAAGGACGGACGGGGCGGGATCGGGCTGGAGAGCGAGCGCAAGCGGAAGCTGCGGGAGGCGGCGGAGGAGGCCGGAGAGAGGGCCAAGCGGGGGCGGGTCGACGAGGGAGAGTACCGGGAGCGGCTGCGGCGGGAGCGGGAGGAGGCGCGGTGGGAGCGGCAGTTGGTGGGCGCGCAGAAGGTGGCTGAGAGGATGGCCGGTGAGAGGGAGGAGGCAAACGGGGAAGGGAATAAGGGTGTGGTGTCGAGGCCATTGAAGGCCGTGCCGGTTGTTTGGCGGGGGTTGGTAAAAGCCAGGGAGGAGGGGGAGAGGAATCGGAGGATGAGGCATGATTTGGAGCAGGGTTTGGCCAGACTGCCGACGTACGAGGATGATGAGGAGGACGAGGATGACAAGACAGCGCTGGGCAAGGCGAGCACGACGTACGTCACGGCGGAGGACCTTGATGAGGAGGACCCGGAGCTGGACGAGTTCGATGCGTTGCCGGCAGACGAGAGGCTGCGGCGCGTGGTGGAGCACCTGCGCGAGGAGTACTACTACTGCTTCTGGTGCAAGTTTACGTACCCCGACGCGGAGATGGGCGGGTGTCCCGGGCTGACCGAGGAGGACCACGACTAGACAATCGTAGTCGGCCCACTCTCCGATTTTGTGTGCCGGAAGGAGGTGATTGGGGTTATATCCTACAGAGTGGCCATCGAGTAATGTACATACTATCACTAATTATACAAGCCCAGCCATGTGCTTGCCCAGTTTCCTGTGCTTCACAATCTGGTCGGCATCTCTCGCCACGACAATATCATACACGCCCATATCCCGCGCAGCTCCCTCGAGCAGCGGCTCCACGTCCTTTTGGGCCACATTCTGCGCGCCCGCCTTGAGCAGGACGAGCTTCTCCAAAATGTCGTGAAGCTCGGTGATCCTTTCCTCCTCAGTCATCTCCACTCCCGGGTGGCCTCCTTTGATGAGTTCCGTCCGGTGCTTCTTCATCAGCATCTCAATCGTCTTCCTACCAGCGACCAGCCGCTCCGTGTTCCGCTTGGTCTTGATCTCCATGGACCCGGCGCCGGTGGCCAGCTCGATGAGCAGGGTCTCGGGCGGGTAGAATGCGCACAGCTCCTTCATGGCGCGGGCCGCGACGATGGTACCGCGGTAGTCCTGCGCCTTGAGCATGCTGAACAGGATGGTTCGGGGAAGCTGGGCGAAGATGGCGGGCGAGTCAAACGTCCAATCGGCCTGGATCATGTCGCGGAAGAACTGCCTGGCCAAGGCGATGTCCCGTTTCGTGAGATCGGGGTCCCGCTGGATCAGGCGGTTGACCGAGAGGCTGTTGAACATGGTGAGGAACGTGTGCCCGTCTGGACGGATGTCCTGCTCCTTGGTCATGGTTTGGTAGAGGTTGAAGGCAGCTTCGGCCTCGCCGTTCTGAGAGTACGAGCGGATCAGCTGGTTCATGAGGAAGCTGGTCGTGCCGATTTCGGCTTGCTTGAGCACCTCGAACAACTCCTGCAAGCGGTTGTGAAACCTGCGGGAGCAGTAATTCTCTGCCAGCAGGGAGAAGGTCTCAGCGGAGGCCCTCGCCCGGCAGACAAACCCGGGCTCACCGTCGCTCCCATCAACCGCAGGAACGTTGAGAGTATCGACCAACTGGGCTACATCCCGTCGTTGCCGTAGTTGAATATAATCTAGACGAGCTTGGATCATGCTCCAAGCCAGGCCTTCAGCCTTTTCGAGATTCTCGGCCGACCCTGACCTCATCCAAGCTCCGATGAGGCCGTTGAGTTGGACGGCAGACGCCGTGATTCCCTTGTTTTGGGCGTACACCACCACCTTGTAAGCGCCCTCCAGGTCGCCGGCACCGATCAGGCGTTTCAGCCACTTTCCAATGAAGAAGTGGTTGCCCACCCTCAGGGGCAACCTCGTCTTGCCCCGGATGTCGATGGCGCCCGAGAACATCATGTCAACAAAGGCCTGCAGAGCATACTCGGTGCAGTCTGAGGCGAGGAAGACGGCAATGACTTCGTCGTAGTCTTCAATCGTCATGCTCTCTCCGAGGAGAGTCCGCATGTCGCGGTAAGCCTCCCACGCCTGAGTGACTGTTTGGTCCTTGGCGGACAGGGCTCGGATGATGGGCAGCAGAATGCGTGCGTTTGGCGGCTGGGAGGATCTGAGGAGCGTGTCGGCGGCTCGTTGTGCCCGGTCCGTGTCACCGTGCAGACAGCACATGCGGACACCGAGCTCCCAATAGTCGGTGAAAGTCTCGGGTTTCGACCCGAGCGTAACGACGGCCTTCTTCCAGGCCTCGATGGCCTCTTGCTGCCATCCCTCGATAAACATGGCCTCGATGGCGATGAGCTGCTGCGAGTCCCGGAGAGGCACGCCGGCGGCCTGCATATCCTTGGCGAGAACGTAGAGGTGCTGCATACGGTTCGGGTTCTCAACACCCTCGCCTTGCCAGGACAAAATCATCCACAAAAAGTTCCACACTTCCTGGGGCACGTTCTGCCAAGCGGCCGACAGCGTCTTCCTTGCGGCCGAGTAATACTTCCAGCAGTCTGACAAATCCCTGGCCCTCGGAATGCCGCCCTTGACCACGCTGTCCCGCGCCAGGAAGGTGTTTAGGCCCGCCACGGTCCTCTGGCGCGGCCCGCTGAAGCCGGTGATGCGCAGCAACCCGTATGCCTCGGCCTCCGGGCCCGTCTTGCCCTTGTACTGCAGCCGGAGCGACTTTTTGAACTGCCTCCGCAATGTGTCGGCCTTGTCCTGGCCGCCAGACCTTTCCATGCGCTGCAGCATCCTCTCGGTCTCGACCATCTGTTTCTCCAGCGTCTCGATGGCCGTCTCGATCTCGGCGTCCAGACCGCCGCTGACGGCATCAAACTCATCCCTGTTTCGCAAGCGCCGGAACTTCCCCGGGGCTTCCTGGGTGAAGTATTTGACGTCTAGCCCCCCTGCGGAGGCAGAGTCGGAGGCAGGGCGTTCCAGGTCTTCGACTAGCATTCTCTGGAGCTCGGCGGGGTCTGGCAGGGCGGGAGCCGTTCGGGAAGGAGGAGGGGGTCGGACTCTCCGAGCAGCGCTCGAAGAAGCCCGGGCGAGCCATGGGCGGGCATTCGAAGCTGAAGAGGAAGCCGAAGCGGAAGCCGAAGCGGAAGCCGAAGACCGAAGGCTGTCGAGGCACGACTTGCAGACGAAGCTGCTGCGCCGGCCGAGGTCAAGGGAAAATACCCTCGGAGACATTGTAAAGAAATAAAAATGGCGTGACTATCGTGTATGCATCAGGTTGTTGGGGGTTGGGCGGAAAAAACGGGAGAAGAGATGTGAGCGACGGGTTGTCGAGGGTTCAGTTCACCCTCGGCGGCCCTGGAAGCCTGAGGGTCGAGCACTGCATGTCTTTTTATGTGGGGCTTCCCACTGATAAGCCCCTTATCAGCGCGCCAGACGTGCAAATCAGCAGCTGCGGGATGCTGACCGCCCGGCAGAACCGGCGGGACCCTCTAAAATTTTGGGAAGCCTCTCTCGCCGTCTGAGACGGATCCCGACGTGGATCTCAATTGGAATTTGGAACAGAAGTTCTGGGTTGAAAGTTGGGAACCCCAACTCATCCTCTCAGCGATTTGAGTCGCAACTACACCCACTGCCACCACCCACCACCCACGCCTCCTGAAGCAACCCACTACTAAAGTTGGGAACACCCTCATCCTTCCCCAGCGATCCAATCGCATCCACACCCACCACCACCGCCCACCATGTCCGGCTCCAAACCGGAATTCCTGCGCTTCACAGGCCACCGGGCCTTCACCCAGCGCCTCGTGCTCTCGACGCTCACGGGCCGTCCCATTCACATCTCCAAGATTCGGTCCTCGTCGCCGACACACCCCGGCCTGGCGCCGCACGAGGTGTCGTTCCTGCGCCTACTCGAGTCTGTCACCAACGGCAGCGTCATCGATGTCTCGTACAGCGGCACCACCATCACCTACCAGCCGGGCCTCATCACGGGCACCGTGCCCGGCGTGGGCGCCTCGCTCGCCAGCGACGCCATCGAGCACGTCCTCCCGGCGGCCTGCACCCGCGCCGTCACCTACTTCCTCCTTCCGCTCGCCCTGCTGGCACCCTTCTCCAAGGCCCACATGAACGTGCGCTTCTCGGGCCCGGGCGTCATCACCTCGGCCACCCACGCCACGGGCGACCTGTCCATCGACACCTTCCGTACCGCCGTGCTGCCGCTGTACGGCCTGTTCGGCATCCCGCCGGCCCGCGTCGAGCTGCGCGTGTTGTCGCGCTCCTGCCCGGGGCCCGGCGGTCGCGGAGGCGGCGGTCTCGTCGAGATGCGCTTTGCCAGCCAAGTGCGCCTGCCCAAAACCCTGCACCTGCACCGCCGTCCGGGCAGGATACGCCGGATCCGCGGCGTTGCATACTGCACGGGCGTGTCAGCGAGCCACAACAGCCGCATGATCACCGCCGCGCGCGCCGTGCTGAACCAGCTGGTCTCGGACGTGCACGTCGCCGCCCAGTACGACCCGGCCCCGCTGGTCGCCGACAAGGGAAGCGCGCAGAAGAAGAAGACGGGCATCGGGTTCGGCCTGAGCCTGGTGGCCGAGTCGAGCGCCGACGGCGTCATCTACGCCGCTGACGAGGTCGCGCCGCCCGAGGGCGGCGTGGTGCCCGAGGACATCGGCACACGGTGCGCCTACCAACTGCTCGAGGTCATCGCGCAGGGCGGGTGCGTAACGGGCGCCGCCGCCCCGACCGTGCTCACGCTGATGGCCATGGGATCCGAGGACGTGGGCAGGCTACGGCTGGGGAGGGAAGTGATGGCCCGGGAGGAGATAATAGGGCTGGCGAGGGATCTGAAGCAGTTTGGGGCGAGTAGCTGGGGGATACGGGATGCAGGTGACGACGACGACGAAAAGGCCGGCGAGTTGGTAATATCCGTCAAGGGGACAGGGGTGGGCAATATCGGCAGGAAAGTAGCATGACGAATCCAACATTTCTTCTCCAGGAGGGGCCATGGGCTCCTGCTGCAGAATCACGCACACATAAGATCCAGACAGTGAATCGTCGGCTGCCCAAAGAAAACATGTTTCACCGCCCTCAGCTATACCCTCTGCCCACCGGCAAGCCTGCTCCTCCGTTCTGCGGCAAGAGCGGCCAGCGTAGCATTATAGCCAAAAGTCCGGAGCGAGTAGGCGGCCGCGCTCGGCGCGCCGTTCCCCACCGTCCGGACCGCGTGGATGACGTGAAAGTTGGCCAGAACCGCGTTTCCAGACCTGATAATATCCAACATGTCGGCGCTCGCAGCAGCCGACGAATACGTGTCCCCCGTCTCTTCGTCGTCGTCGTCGTCGTCGTCGTCGCCGGCCGGGTTACCATCTTCCCGTCTGCCACTGCCGCTGCCGCCGCCTCTCCCGGACAGCGGTTGCATTTCCAGCCCTCCTCCGTCCGCGAGGTACGTCTCCTCTCTCAGCACCCCGCGCTCCTCAGCGTCGTGGTCCTGCGTTGTTGCCTCCGCCGCCCCCTCCTGAGTGCGATCACCACCACTAGGGCTGGCCGTCTGCAACGCCGGTGACAGGGCCTTCTTGAGCCTCTCCCGCTCCTGATGCACCGCCAGCATCAAACACTGCGCACCCAGGATGACCAGGTCAAACAGCAGAAAGGCAAACCGACTCGTGGGCGGTTTCTGCCCGATAAAGTCGATGACGACGCCGCCGTGCATGTAGCCGCGCGTGGCCTCGCCAGCCTCGGGCAGACCGAGCACGGCATGCGCGAGGATGCAGAGGACGCTCGGCACGAAGATGGTGTAGATGTGCGGCTGCTCCGCGGGAAGGAGCAGACCATCTTTCGGTGTCAGGAACGAATAGTGCGGTAGGAGACGGAGGAGGAAGCGGATGAATGAGCATCTGAAGCAAGGGACGGGGTTTGTCAGAAGGGGGAGCCAGGTGGTGGGGGTGGTAGAGGGACAAGACTTACTCCATATAATACAAGGTGCATATGTACGCGAAGACGATCATGTCGAGGGATTTCTGCAGGTGGCTGACGAGCTCGAGCTTCTTGACCAAGCCCTCGCGGCGCTTCTCGTTCTGCCGTGGCCGTGACCGTGACTGTGACCGCGCGGCGGGGCTCAAACCCGATGGTTCGCTGCCAGTGGGTTGGTCGTCACCACTGGCCGATTCGGCGTGCACAGGCAGTACAGGCACCCGATCACGGGGCTCGGCGGCGTCGTACTCGCCATCAGACTCGTCGGACTCGGACCGTGGCAGGAGCTGCTGCCGGGCCGCGGAGGTCGGGCCCGGGTCATCGTTCATCGCTCGCCGCGATTGGGTGAGTTAGAAAGTCGGTCGGGGCGGTGGAAACATCACATAGTTGGCCGTCGTTTGCGCCAAACCGAACGACGAGGTTGAGGCCAGGCGCTTGTCAGGGAGTTGGGTGCGTGCGTGCGTGGTGTGGTGCCTGCATGCGATGCGGCAGCTGCCGACGTCTGCATGTCAACCCATCGCTGACGCCTTGGCATTGATTGACCCCTGCAGGGCCGCGTATTCAAGAGGGTTAGGGTAAATGAGTGGAGAACGTGGCAGACGAGAACTTTTGTCAGAGAGAAACTACCTGCTCTCCTGCTGAAGTCGTTGACCTAACGTCAACCTACCTAGGTCTGGAATTAAATAAGCAGGATGGATAACGAGCACAAAGCTCAGCGCAGGCATTCAACTCGAAGCCATAAATAAGCAGGAAAACGAGCACAAAGCTCAGCGCAGGCATTCAACTCGAAGCCACTAGACTGCAAGATCGCAGTCTCCTTCCATGTCAACAGAACTCTTAGTCCAAGCCTTAGGAACCTTCTGGCCCTTTCCCCGAGCAAGCACAAGATCGAGTGCCTTTTGGTGCTGAGCACGCGAGAATTGAGTGCTCGTTGCTGCCTCAAGCTCACCTGGGGACACTGCTTCCCAGAAGTCAGCCGTTCCTGGGAGGCAGATCCAATCATCGTCCTCGAGCTCTGTCCGAGTACCCCAGCCAATGATCTCTCTGATCATTGCGAAGAGAGAGAGCTTGCGTGTGAATGGTGTAACCCAGAGACTCTGACGGTGCTTTTGCAGCCTACCGCGTCCAGTAGTACGCATTGCAGAGCGGCGAGCAAGACGTTTCTTGACTTGTTGTGGGCTATAAGAGGATTAGAGCCGGTGGTTACAGGGATGATTACAAAGGGTGTTCACAGAATCAAGGGAACAGTAGCTCTTACCTGCTTGTTTTCCGCTGGAAACTTGTAATAGCCGGGGAGGCTTGAGCAAGACAGCGGAGAACGCCGTACTCCTCTGGACGAAGAAAAGAGACCAAAGGCGGGCATACAGCATCATAAGCCGGGAACAATGGGCTCAGTTCCAGATCGTTGCCCATCTTTGTTGTCCACCCAGGCACATGTGTACGGAAGTACCGGCGTGTATCCTCCGCGGAACGCGAGAGCAGCATGACCTTAACGAATGCAAGCTTTCTGGGGAACCTAGACCAATGATGTTAGTATGAGAAGAATACAAAAAACGCAATCTACTTACGCAGGGGTTGCTGAGACCAATGGATACGGAGGGCGGTTCTCGAATAGAAACGTGGTCGATTGGTGGTTGATATGAGCATGCAGAAGCAAGTCGACTTGGGATTTGTGGTATCGCTGGAAGTAGACCTTGGTGAACAAGTCGGTGATGTGCTGTTGCCAGACAGTTCTCCACTGAATGAACTGAGCAAGCTTCATGATCCACTCAGTTAGTATGTGCAATCATCTCTGTAATCACCAGCATAACCAGCGGGGAAATACCTTGAACTTCAAGATCTGGTGATTAGGGGCAATAGCTTGTCGGCGTTTCTGAGTGCGGTATGCTCTCGCAAGCATACGTTGGCCAATCTTGCCAATCTGGATATAATAGTCGAGATTGTCCGGAATAACCCCAATCTTTTTCAGATACTTCTTGAAGACCTAAAAACAGGTTAATACTCAGATCATCACATAGCTTCAAAGCAAACTCACCTTCCGAATCTCAAACTTCCAGACATAGTCTGGAGAAGCTCGCTTCAACCGCCAAGCAACCTTGACGAGGTCACCAATGCACCGAGACACCTAGTCCCGGGTACGTTGGGTATCCAAAAGCTCAATCTCCTCCTCGAGCTCGGAATCTCCACTCCCAAGCTCGGTATCTTCCCAGACCAGCTCCTCGTCAGACAGTGGAGTATCTTGATCTGCAAGACCATGATGGAAAGCAAGATGCTTCCAGTAAGTGCCTTTCTGAATCCTGTACCAGCAATAAATTAGCATTTCTCGGGTGATTTCTCAGGCGAATACACAAGATCACCTACTCTTCCTCCACCAGCCTTGTCTCTACCCTTTTAAGAATGATTTCTTTCTCCAAATCGTTTGCTGCAGCATACTCGTCTGTTGTCCTGGCCTTTTTCTTCAAGCGGCAATTGGCGGTATTGAATTGCACCCTGGCCTTGTTGACCAGTAGCTGGGTCTCGCTCATCTTGTTGACTCGACGACGAGTTTTGACCGTGTTGACATTTGTGCTGAGGTCTTCCTCACGTTTCCGCTTCTGAACGGGCATTTTGGCGGTTATTGAGGTATAATCGCCATTTGGCGAGTACACCTGTGATTGTTGCGCAGTATAGAAAATTAGATGTTGAAATGAGAAAAGTTAAGGTTTTGGTACGGATAGAGTTGTGAAGTTGGGCGGGTTCTTTGGTAGAGGTTTGGAAAGAGTGGAATTTTGGTGGGGTGGAAGGAGTGGAATTTTGGTGGGGTGGAAAGAGCAGAATTTAGTGGGGTGACACGTGGGTGGAAGGCGCAGAAACCAATGAATATCAGACGGCCCCACTCTTTTAGCGCTAGCGTCAAAACTGGCCTAGCGTGCCTTCCCCAAATCTAGCAACACCATGAATTTAGAGTTTGCTGGGGTCAGTTGTTGCATTTCCAGCCTCAAACCTCCAAACTCGATTTCTTTCTTCTTCTCAACCTACCAACCTTCCTCAAGCTTGCCAGCCAGTAAACAGGTATGTAATACATTTTATTTCAATGTCTCTATGAACACTAAATCAATTGTTTCTAACTCTTTTCTTAAGGTCTCTCTCATTATGGCTAAATCTGAGGAGAATCCGCCTGCTGCGTACGACGACCCGACCAAGGTCATCGCCGCATACAGGAAGAAGAATGGAGCTAAAGGCTCTAAAAAGAGAGTGATTCGGATGAGCGGTCAAGCTGGGCCTAACACCAATGCTGTTCGAAATGTGAATAGACGGCGGGCTTGGTCAGGCAGTAAGTTAATCACTTATTATTCAATATCAAACATCAGTTACTAATTCTCAACTCTAGCTAAGGCGTCAACGCCGTTCCGACAGGTAGTGCGAGAGATCGCGGTCGATCTCAACTTGACTATCCGGTTTGAGGAGGTAGCTTTCTTGGCTCTTCAAGAGGTCGCTGAAACCTTCCTCGTCGACTACTTTGGCGGTAAGTACTCCGCTACTGTATTCGCCCATGTAATCACCCCTAATTATATATGTTAGCTGCCAACCTGGCTTGCATTCATGCGCAGCGGGGTACCATCCTTCCCAGGGATATGCGCCTGGTCAGGTCTATTTGCCAGACGAGGAAACGGCACATCGGTCCCGTCACGGCATAGAGAACTCCACGTGGAGCTCGAGGCAGTTCTGCAGCCTGGTTTACTGCATTGGTTTTTTTTTTCACGTTTGATAGTCATGGACGCATTGGTTTTTTTCACCCCGATAGTCACCAACGCGTCGCCTCGATAGTACCAATCAATGCCTTGCCTTTCTTCCACTGCTCTACTATTCAGTGAACTGAAGATGGGTAAACTGTTGCTGGCTCGCCAAACTAGAAGAACATGATAAAAAGCAAAACAAGATCCCCGTCCCGCTGAAATCCAACCCCCCCCAAAACGCCCCTAACTTGACTTTTTGTGTTCGAGCAACTCCAAGGCCAAATGGGTCTGAGATAGGTATCGTGATATTTACAAGGGCTTGCCGCCAATGAACTCGGACCACCTGCGCACCTCGGAGGGGATGCCCTCCGGCCTAGGCAGCTTCTCGCTCATGCACTGCGCAAAGAGCATGGCCGTCTGTAGAGGTCACCGTGTTAGCTTCCTCTTGTGTTGCGCTATCTCACGGTCGAGGAAAAGAAAAGAGGAAACTAACCTGGGGCTCCATAAACAGGGGCACGCCAAAGTCGACAGCATTGCGGCGCATGACATAGTCGACGTCCATAATGGTCTTGCCGCGGGCCTGGGCCAGGTTGAAGCAGCCACGGATGTCATACTTCTTGAACACCTCGCGCAGGGCGCGTTTGTCCTCCTTGGGGAACTCGATGACCTCGACGTTGAGCTTGTGCTTGCTGTTCGACTCGAGGTGCTGCTTGACCTCCGCGTCGGCGGCGTACAGCTTGTAGCCGAGAGGAGCGAGGTAGTCGGCGACGGTGGTGAGCCAGTTCTTGCTCAGCTCACCGCCAAAGAGGATACCCTCACCAGGCTCGGGAACACGGAAGTTCATGGCCGACTGCATCGACGACCAGTAGGCATCGACCAGGTCCTTGCCAAAGCAGGCCATCTCGCCGGTCGACGCCATTTCGACGCCGAGAAAGGGATCGGCGCCGGCCAAACGGGTCCACGAGAACTGCGGCACCTTGGTGGCCAGGTAGTCGCGCTTGACCGCCATCAAGTCGGTCGGCTCGGGAACCTGCTTGCCAACAAGGGCCTTGGTGGCGACGTCGATAAAGTTGGTGCCGAGGACCTTGCTGACGAAGGGGAACGACCGCGAGGCACGCAGGTTGCACTCAATGACCTTGAGAGCCGGGAGCCCGCCTTCGGGGTCGTCGGCCTTGATGATCTGCATATTGAAGGGGCCAGCAATCTTCAGCGCCTGGGCAACCTTCTGCGCAATCTCCTTGACGCGCTTCATCGTGGTCTCGTCCAGGCTCACGGGAGGGAGAACCAGGGTAGCGTCACCAGAGTGGACACCAGCCTGCTCGACGTGCTCGCTGACGGCATGGACGATCAACTTGCCCTCGGATGCGACACCGTCGAGGTCAATCTCCTGCGCGCCCTCGATGAACTTGCTGATAACAACCGGGTGGTCGGGGGAGACGTCAGCAGCCGCCTCCAGCTTCTCCCGGAGATCCTCCTTGCTGCGGATCACCGTCATGGCAGCGCCGGAAAGGACGTAGCTGGGACGGACAAGGACGGGATAGCCGACTTGCTCGGCAAACTCGCCGGCGGCCTCGACCGATGTGAGCTCCTTCCACGCCGGCTGGTCGACCCCGATGCTGTCTAGAATCTCCGAGAACTTTTGCCGGTCCTCGGCCTTGTCGATGTCGCGGGGGTCCGTCCCTAGAACCTTGGCCCCACCTGCCTCCTGTAGCCGAAGCGCAATGTTCTGGGGCAGCTGTCCGCCAACAGACACCACAACACCACCAGCGTTTTCGAGCTCGTAAATATCCATCACACGTTCGTAGCTCAACTCCTCGAAATAAAGCCGGTCAGCCTCATCATAATCGGTCGACAAGGTCTCTGGGTTGTCTTCCAAGGGTTAGGGTTAGCTATAATATTCGGTTGTTTGTGTCAGGGTTAGGGTTTGGAGTAGGGGTGAGTTGGGGCTTGATGTTGGGGGAGCGGCATGGCTCCCAAGACAAGTAGCTTGGATTCGACATACACTAGAGAAAGTTAGCATTGCGTTGTCTTGTTGAACATAAGCGAAAAAGAAAAGGGGGGAGGGGGGGGGAAGAAGCGAAAAAAGAAGAGAAAAAGAGAGAAAATGTTAAAGAAAAGAGAAGAGAACCGAGTCTAATAAAACAGTAAATAGAAACAAGAGATAAGAGGTAGGAGAAGACATAAGAAAGGAAGTAGAAAACGGCAAAAGAAGGGCAGTATGAAAAATTGTGAGAAAAGAAGTAGGAAATAGCGAGAGAAAAGAAATAGGAAAAAATAAGAGAAAGGAAGTAGGTAAAAACGAGGGAAAGGAAGTAGAAAATAAAGAGAAAAGGGAAGTCAGAAATAGCGGGAGAAAGGAGCTAGGAAAAAACAAGAGAAAGGAAATAGGAAACAACGTAAGGAAAGCAGTAGGCAAAGACAAGGGAAAGGAAGTAAGGAAAAACGAGAGAAAAGAAGTAGAAGAAGATAAGAGAAAGGAAGTAGAGAAAAGTAAGAGAAAGGAAATAGGAGAGAACGAGAGAGAAACAAAGGAGGAAAAGGTAAGAAAATGGAAATAGGATATGTCAAGAGAATGGAAGTTGAAAAAGTTAAGAGAAAGGAAGTTGAAAAAGATAAAAGATAAAAGAAAGGAAGTTGAAAAAGATAAAAGAAAGTAGGTAAGGAAAAAATAAGAGAAAAAAAATAGGAAACGATAAGAGAAAGGAGGGAGGAAAAAACAGACAAGACAAAACTGTGAAGGTTGTACTGACGTTGATCATGACTGTCTTCTCGCCCATGTTCTTCAGAGCGCGAGTGGCGCTGACGGCACACCAGTCAAACTCGACAGAGCTGCCGATGCGGTAAACACCACTGCCGAGAACGATGGTGCCC
>FTCU01002403.1_pt1 | contig 16656 bp, 24 predicted proteins | sample 1639521 | NCBI WGS metagenome assembly FTCU01 (sample SAMEA3914864, study PRJEB12502) | metagenome | biome: forest; material: soil | place: USA | collected 2012-03-12 | depth 0.3 m
GAGAAGACGGGCCCCGGGTCGGCCGGAATGATGCTGTACACATCTGGCACAACCAATCGACCAGTAAAGCGTCCCCTCTTGCCGTCTCCCCAACTCGCAAACACTAACCCAACCGGTGCAGAAAGGCGTCCTGCTCCCCCAGTCTGTCATGACAGCGCAAGCCCGCTCGCTACTGCAAGCGTGGGAGTACTCACCTTCCGACCACCTCCTCCACACCCTTCCGCTGCACCACATCCACGGCACCATCAACGCCATCTTCACGCCCTTATTCTCGGGAAGCACAATCGAATTCCTCTTTCCCTTCAACGCCGACGCGGTCTGGCGGCGCTTCGCCGCCCCCTTCCTCACCCCCGACCAAACCCCCGACCCCGAATCCTCCCACAACCACCGCCACCACCACCACCACCACCACAAGCGAGTCACCTTCTTCACCGCCGTCCCGACAATCTACTCCCGCCTCCTCACCACCCACAAGGCTCTCCCGCCGGACATGCAGAGCGCCACGCGCGCCGCCGTCTCCCCCGCAAACCTGCGCCTGGCCATCTCGGGCTCCGCCGCGCTGCCGACGCCCATCAAGCGCGCCTGGTCCGAGCTGAGCGGCGGCAACGTGCTCCTGGAGCGCTTCGGCATGACCGAGGTGGGGATGGCGCTGAGCTGCGGGCTCGACGTGGCCGACCGCGTGGACGGGTCCGTGGGCTGGCCGCTGCCCGGCGTGGACGCCCGGCTCGTCGACGTGGACACGCACCAGGTGATCGAGCGCGGCCACGAGCGCGGCGCCGACGGCCGCGAGCGCGTCGGCGAGATCCAGCTGCGCGGCCCCACCATCTTTGCCGAGTACTGGCGGAACCCAGAGGCGACGGCCAAGGAGTTTGTCGACGCCAAGGACGGCCGCGGCCGGTGGTTCAAGACCGGGGACGTGGCCGTCCGCAGGGCGGTCGAGGGCGCCGGGAAGAGCAACGCGCCCAGTCAGAAGGACTGGACCCGCGGGGAGCTGTATTTCATCCTGGGCCGGCGCAGCGCCGACATCATCAAGAGTGGAGGGGAGAAGGTGTCTGCGCTGGAGGTGGAGAGAGAGATGCTCGCGCTGCCGCAGGTGGCTGAGGTTGCCGTGCTGGCGGTGCCGAGTGGGAAATGGGGGCAAAAGGTGGGCGCCGTGGTGATTTTAGATAGGGAGACACTGCCCGAAGGAAAATGGTCGCCGCTGGAGATGCGGCGGGCGCTGAAGGGACGTTTGGCGAGCTACAAGATTCCGCAGGTGCTCCGGGTGGTGGACCATATCCCGAGGAACGCGATGGGCAAGATCAACAAGAAGAATCTGGTCAAGGATATCTTTCTGGATGACTTTAGCGGCGACGAGCTGTAAGCATTGTTAGGGGACAAGCAAGGAGAGGAGACAGCGTCGTCGTTTTGGGTCCTACTGGGCAAACTATAGAGAAAAGCCCAGAGCAGCACATGTCCAGTACAGTACTATAATAGCATTTTTGGGTTATGAGAGGCTTAGAGCGGTGGTGGTACAGCCTTCACAGGGCAACACGGAATGAAAAGCCAGCCGGCGACCAGTTATTACCAAAACGCCTTGCCTCCCTAAACTGACTAGTTGATGTGCTTGGCTCATCGCAAGCAAATGTAGGCATCTCAACACGCAGATAATTGGCCCATCCTTAACCATGCCCCAACCAGAGAACCGTTTTCAGTTCCAAGTCCTGAAGCCCTGTATCTCCCAGCGGGAGAGCCCAGGCAGATGTCGTGAAGCAATATCTCATACCCGCCCAGTGACCACTGCTAGAGATGCGCATCTGGCCTTGTCATAACTAACCCCGGATACACGCGAGCGATTGCCGGGATTGTCGCACTAGCTCCCAGCCGCGGAGAAGGCGCGGCAGCGAGGTGAAGTTCCGGAGCGTATGGTGTCCCAGCCATGCTTAAACCACCATCTTCGCCTTCGCACGCGTGCTGCCGCTATGGGCGCTGTCGGTGTGACCCGAGAACTCGAGCATTTCGTTGGGCGGCAGCTGGAGGACGGCCTTGAACCGACGGCCAAGAGACGTCAGGATATCCTTACCCTTCTCGGGCGTCCGGCCCTTGCCGCCAGCAATGTCGCCATCCCCGCGGCCGGGGACGTGCCGGCCTGTGGTGCGGGTCCAGACGCCGATACGGTAGAACGCCTTGCGGACGTTGACGACGACGCCCATCACCTCGCCATCCTCCTCGTCCTCCAGCGTCTCGCCGATGGCGCCGAGCATGGTATGCAGCCAGAGCTCATCGATGTTGACGGACCGCTTGTCCTTGAACTGGAACGACCACTTGCCGCCGTGCTTATTCTGGGGATCCTCCCACTCCGGGCGCACACCCTCCTTGAAGAGGTGGTAATCCGACTTGAGGGCAAGTTCAGAGACTGGCGCGATGTTGTTCTGATTGCTGGGTTAGTCCAAGGACAGAAAGAAAGGGAGACGGGTCTCGGCAAGACGGGGCGGAATGCCTTACATAGATGCCCCAGAATTCCTCCACCGATTCGAAGGTGATGACCTCCTTCAGCAAGTCGTTCCAGTTGTTGTCACCCTATGGGGCTTGTCAGAATAGTGTGTTCAAGGTGGGGCAGCGAGCAGCGGGTCGAACCTTTCCACTGGCGGGCTTGGTAAACCAGAGTGTCCATCGGTTTGAGAGCGGGTGCTTGACGTTGAAGTTGTCTTTGTCGTGGAAGACGGTAATAGTCTTGCCATCTTCAGCGGCCTCAGCGGCGGCGCCATTTGGGTTGTTCCCGCCATCAGGCGAGATAGGAATCGTGGTGAGATCGACCTGTTCCGACATCTTGAGAAGTTCCGACGTGCCGAGGGAGAAGTTGGTCGGCGGAAGAAGTGGCGGGATGAATGAGGGGCGTTTGGTTCGCGTGGTTGGGTCCACAGCGCGGCGAGGACTGTGTCTTGACCGGGCTCGGGGATGGAGAGGATAGACGCTGCACGAGCGGGAAAATGCGACTCGAGGTCTGTCCGGCTCGGGTTTTCGGGGGATGGAAGGTTTGATTATAGGCAATGCTGACGTGGGCAACTGCAGTTCGTGATTCAGTAAATGGAAAGAACGACGTTGCTCCAGGCAATATCGTCTGTGGGTTGTGGCGGTCACGTCGGGATGGGGGGGAGCTGCGATCGCAAACTTTGGTCGAGCAAAACCAACTGTCGCACAATCCGCGACAAGCAAGCAATGTTCTCGCCAGTGGCGGGGCGCCCAGTTTGCCGTTAGCGCCCTGCCACCCCGTGCCACAAGGGTCCTGCGTGCTTCGAGTCACGTGCTTAGTCACGGGGAGGGGCTGATAACGAACTTTCCGAGCGGGCCACCAAACTGGATGAGGAGGGTTGGTGGGGAAGGAGGCGGCTGGGCGGAGACGAAAAAAAGTTCACCGCATTTGAAAATTTCAAAATTTAAAGACCGTCCAGCCTGCCCCACGCCGAATCGGTCTTTCCCTCTTCGCGCGCCAGATTCAGCTCAGCATCAAGACTCCCCCTCAACAACACCAATCTTCACAATGGCGGACGAAGTCTACGATGGTGCCATTGGCATCGATCTCGGTAATTCCTCCCCGCGCCGCTCATCTCTTGCTCCTCCGGCTGGCTCGACCCCGCCGCTGGGCGAAAATTGGGCGCAACCGCTGACAGACGCTGGCGACATACAGGCACCACCTACTCTTGCGTTGCCACGTACGAGGGTACCAATGTCGAGATCATCGCCAACGAGCAGGGTAGCTTCACCACGCCCTCGTTCGTCTCCTTCACTGAGGACGAGCGCCTGATTGGTGAGGCGGCCAAGAACCAGGCCGCCATGAACCCGGTGAACACCGTCTTCGATGTCAAGTATGGCTCCCCTCCCCGGCGCACACCCGCTGCGACCGCCCGCTGACAGTCTCTGCTTCCAGGCGTCTGATCGGCCGCCGCTTCGATGACCCCACCGTCAAGAAGGACATGGAGTCGTGGCCCTTCAAGGTCGTTGACGACGACGGCAACCCGAAGGTCGAGGTCCAGTACCTTGGCAGCACCCACACCTTCTCTCCCCAGGAGATCTCCGCCATGGTTCTTACCAAGGTCAGTAATCCGAGAACGCCCTGGCTGTCTGGCCAACCACTGACACCATGCGAAACAGATGAAGGAGATTGCCGAGGTCAAGCTTGGCAAGAAGGTTGAGAAGGCCGTCATCACTGTCCCGGCCTACTTCAACGACAACCAGCGTCAGGCCACCAAGGATGCCGGTGCCATCTCTGGCCTCAACATCCTCCGTATCATCAACGAGCCCACTGCTGCCGCTATCGCCTACGGCCTCGGCGCTGGCAAGTCCAGCAAGGAGCGCAACGTTCTCATCTACGATCTTGGTGGCGGCACTTTCGATGTCTCGCTCCTGAACATCCAGGGCGGTGTCTTCACCGTCAAGGCTACTGCTGGTGATACCCATCTTGGTGGCCAGGACTTCGATACCAACCTCCTTGACCACTGCAAGAAGGAGTTCACGCGTAAGACGAAAAAAGGTTCGTGTTTCCCAATTTTACCCCAATTTGCCTGATTTTTTATTGCTTTTCTTTCTTTCTTCGTCTTCTTATTTTTTTGGAATGTTTTCCTTCTACTTCCGCTGTCTCTCTGTCTGTGGCGTCTTCGATTCATCTCTCAGACCTTCCTGTTTCTCTTCTCAAGGTTCTCAGCAAACCGTGGAGCTCGAGATTGCCATTTCACAATATGTCTGCAAATTGGACGGATCTTTTCACTAACGCCCTCTAGATCTCTCTGGTGATGCCCGCGCTCTCCGGAGGCTGAGGACCGCCTGCGAGCGCGCCAAGCGCACTCTGTCGAGCGGTGCTCAGACCACCATCGAGATCGACTCTCTCTTCGACGGCGAGGATTTCAACATGCAGATCACCCGTGCTCGTTTCGAGGACCTGAACGCCAAGGCTTTCGCCGGCACCCTCGAGCCTGTTGCCCAGGTTCTCAAGGATGCCAGCATTGAGAAGGCGGCGGTCGACGAGATTGTCCTTGTCGGTGGCTCTACCCGTATCCCTCGCATCCAGAAGCTCCTCAGCGAGTTCTTCGACGGCAAGAAGCTCGAGAAGAGCATCAACCCCGATGAGGCCGTCGCCTACGGTGCCGCCGTCCAGGCCGGTATCCTCTCTGGCAAGGCCACTTCCGCCGACACCGCCGACCTCCTCCTCCTGGACGTCGTTCCCCTTTCCCTGGGTGTTGCCATGGAGGGCAACATCTTCGCCCCCGTTGTTGCCCGTGGCCAGACCGTCCCCACTATCAAGAAGAGGACCTTCACCACCGTTGCCGACAACCAGCAGACTGTGCAGTTCCCCGTGTTCCAGGGTGAGCGCGTCAACTGCGAGGACAACACCTCTCTGGGTGAATTCACCCTTGCTCCCATCCCTCCCATGAAGGCTGGCGAGCCCGTCCTTGAGGTCGTCTTCGAGGTCGACGTCAACGGTATCCTCAAGGTCACCGCCACCGAGAAGACCTCTGGCCGCAGCGCCAATATCACCATCTCCAACTCTGTTGGCAAGCTCTCGTCGGGCGAGATTGAGAACATGATCAACGGTTCGTGCATGCGTTCATAGTTAACGACGCCAAGAGCAATTTACTAACATAGTACAGACGCCGAGAAGTTCAAGAGCAAGGACGAGGCTTTCAGCAAGCGCTTCGAGGCCAAGCAGCAGCTCGAGTCATACATCTCCCGCGTTGAGGAGATCGTGTCCGACCCGACTCTCTCCCTCAAGCTCAAGCGCGGCCAGAAGGACAAGATTGAGCAGGCTCTCAGCGAGGCCATGGGCCAGCTCGAGATTGAGGACTCGTCGGCTGAGGACCTCAAGAAGAAGGAGCTTGCTCTTAAGAGGCTGGTTACCAAGGCTATGTCTTCGCGGTAAATGACTTGACGCTGGATGGATGGTTGGCCTTTTCCAGAGAACTACGGGCGCATTGGACGGGATTATGAGGCCACGCTCTGCGGCTATTGAGTGACCGGCAGAACGGCAGGGCCGCGGTATGATGGGAGGCGTCTTACATCGTGATTCATGAAACGGAACACAAAAGTTAGAGGGATCTGGCTTGAGCTGCGTTACGCCGCAGGGCCAGTTCGGCAAGGGTGGTATCTATAAAGATTGCTGACGATGGGACTTTGCCTCTTGATTCTCATGACCCAAATTCCCTTTGGCGTATTTTCATGTAGATTAGGGAGGTTAATCAAAAACTATATATGACATATGGCCTCGGAAGGCAACCAGATGCGTGATGAGGCTCTCCAAACGTTGCCCCAGGCAAATTCGAACTCACAGCTGGCATCGCAGCGCTGCCCCGCAGCACGATTCGCCCCACCAGAGCTCAAGTGGTTTCAGTGTTCAGCGCGTCTTTCTTGAACCTACCAACTTCGCCAGGCGGAAATCAACAAGCAACGCCCACCGGTGCCTACCAAATAAAAACGCGTTGATTACCCAGCGAACATGGCACCCCAGACCTTTGAATATTTCTTCGACCTCCCACCCGAACTCCGCGAGCAGGTCCTCTGTCACGTCTGCTTGTTCCCTTACGGCATCCTCGTCAAGCTCGCTCGCGGGGCCGTGCGCGCTCTCCCTGGACCGTCTGCCGGTGGTGTCGCCCCTCGTCATCATGGTGGCGGCGATGGTGAGGATGACGATGACGAGGCAGAAGAGCTGGCCGAGCCCCCCGTCAACCTCTTCCTCGCCTCGCCCGTCCTGTACCGCGAGGCGGCGGCGATCTACTACGGACGGAATGTGTTTCACCTGGATCTGGAGGCTTTTAAGTGGGGGAGGAAACAACGGAACCGGGTGCTGGAGCTCGCGTCTACAGGTGCGTCTACGGGTGCTACTGCTGGAAGTGGGAGTGGGAGTGGGAGGAAGGGTGGGCGTGAGCTCGGCGCCGCGCTGCAGCTGCTCGCCGACCCGAATGCGGCCGGCGCGCGGAGGCGGATCCGCAGCGTAGTGGTCAATGTGAGGCGGTTTGGGGCGATGGTGCAGTATGTCCTGGTGCCTGTGCTCGAAGCCATGGTGCTGGACGGCGGGCTGCGGAAGTTGAGGGTTCACGTGCCAGAGCCTGGGAGGGGCTACTCGACGGACGGATACAACCTGGCGTTGAGGGCGTTGCTGGTGGTGTTGACGGACCCGGATTTAGAGAAGGCCGAGTTGACGGTGGCGAGGGAGGCGCATGCCTCGTTTTGGTGTCGGTTTCATGAAGAGGGGGCTTCAGAGGGTGGCGGTGATGGGACGGCGGGCTGTGGCATGTCCCGCGGTCAGGGAGGGCGGGGGAATGCAGGACATGATGGCGGTGAACTTCTGCAGGTGGATATTCCCAGGCTCGTGGACGTCTGTGCTGATGGCGATGCGGCCGAGTTCAAAATCAAGAGGATTGCTTGTTAGGGACCTTGAGAGCTGAAAGGCTGCCAAGTCCCCACCAGTCGAGACACAAGGAAATGACCAATTGGCTCGTGATGTTGCCGAGCTCTGCGCCAAGACGGGACGACACATGCTGGCCCGGGGGCTGTCCAGATCTGCCGGACTGGCCGGGGAAAGTGGGACGGATTTGGATCTGGGCTGAGATCCCCCAGATCTCTGCGGATCTGTGTCCGGCGACGATTGGTTTGACCTGATCAACTGCGTCTGGTGATGCTTGTTTAACCCATGCCAAGCCCGACTTGGCAGGTAGACCGCAATTCAAGATGTTGAAGACAGGCATCGCTGCTCGGATTATCATAATTCGGGTGGTTCGGAAGTGTGTGTTGCCTGATGAGCTGTGGACGATCGTTTCCTTGGCACAGAGAGCAAAGAGGTTGCGAAGCCTCGTCAGCCAATCAGACAGCAATCATGGAAACGAATTGCTCTTGAGTCCACAAACCCCCAAGCTCAAGGTTGCGAAAATGCTGCCAAGACTGGGTTGTCTCTGCCCTTTTTTCGTTCGTCCCTGACTTTCCCCCCCGTCATCACCCCCGTCCCTTTCCTCTCCTCTTTCTTTTTTCCCCGCCGAGCCCCGCACAAAAGCTTTGTGCGAGCACTCCGAGGCAACATCTGCGGTTTGCCGCCTTGGCCTGCATCACACACATCCCCCCACCAAATGGCGTCGTCGAATCTCGCATACGGCAAAGCGCGCCTTGAAACGGGATCGGCAGCTCCGGGGCCAGCTCATCCCCTCCTCCCTTTCTGTCAGCTTGTCAGGACATGGCGCGTCAGAAGAAGCCCCCGCGAATCCGAGCATGCTGTCATGCCATGCATGCGTCTGTCTCCCCACCCTCTCGGACGCGACATGCATGAGGCGCTGCGCAGCGTATTGGTGCGTTGGGTGGATGGTCTGCAGGTGGCCAATCCAAGCTGGCGAGGATCAACTGATTGCGAGAGACTCCAACAAACACCATGGCATCGACTGGCACACCATCCTGCACGCTAGAGGCTTTTGGCAGGAAAAATCTTCTTCTCATTTTGCGATCGAGGTGTTGGCTCAGCACAAAGAACCTCCCGCTTCCCCTCCCCCACTCTCGTGAACTCCGTGTAACAGAAACAGGCTAAGCCGGCGGCACCCTTGTCCGTTGTCCGCAGGCTGGCGCGTTGCCCCCCACCATTTCCATCCTCGCCAACGCCGAACGAAAAGACCACCAAGGAAATAAGTGGTACGTAAATCATTTGGGGGGACCGGCGAGGTCGGCCACAGGAAGTGGACACCGTCTCGCGATCAGACCCCCGCCGCCATGAAAGGATCATCATGTCATGGAACAATTCTGGGAAGCGGAGGACCAGAAGGGAACCCGGAAGGAAAATCTCATTTTTGGTTGGCCCGTAATAGCATCGTGATATCGCTAGTGACACATCTGAAGGAGATGTGAAGGAAATCAAAAGAGGAAGAAAGCAATCCCGCCGTCGTCGGCCGGTCGGTCGGTGGCGGGCAGCTTTGAGTTGGACTGCTTACTCAACAACAGCGACCTCGTGGAAGTCTGCCTTGTTGTCGTCTTGATGCTCGCCCCAATGGACGGGGCCGAGCTTGAGGAAGCGGAGCTTGGAGGCATCGCTGCTGAGGCTCGAGGTGCGGCGCTTCGTTGTCTCGGCGCTATCCTCGCCCTCCTTCGTAACTTCGGCGAGCGCCTCGGCGGTAAGCGGTTGCTTGGTCCGCTGGGTGCGAGGATACGAGTCGGATGTGTTGGGGGCCAGCGAGAGGAAGGTGGAAGGCCGACGCTGAGCAATCTCCGGGGTGAAGTCGACAACCTTTCCGCTCAGCTCGCGGAGTTGCTCGGGGGTTGGGGCCGACATTTTTGTGGGAAGTGAGTGCCGCCGGCTTTGTTTTGGTTTGTTGCGGTTGGTCCTGCGCGGGGCTTCTGGGCAGCGGGAGGCGAGGGGGTTCGGAAGCCGAGGTTGGTCTTTGCAGTTGGGGATGGTAGATGGAAGAGCTGGATGTTTGATGAGAAAGGAACAGAAGAGCAGAGAGGGGGAAAGTGGGTGGATGAGGTGTGTTTTATACACACGAGTGGACTCAATGGCTGGGGGGGGGGGGTTTGTCTCCTCCCCCCTGGTTTCGTTCTTTGTGCTCCGCAAATGTGTTCACATGAGAGCTTTCGCACCGAAGGTCAATCCCGCCTCCCAAACCGCCGCACGTACCCGTTTCACACGGCGCGTATGATCAGAACCACCCCAGCGAGCCCCGCCTTTGATGATTGGGTTCGACGAGGGAGAGGCGACGCAGGATTTCTGGGCGAGAGGCGGCCACACGTGGGATGCCAATTGGTCTGAGCGGAGGAGGGCGCGGGGGGTCGAGGAGGAGCCTGGATTGTGCCTTGGTTATCCGCGCGCTCTGCAGCATTTGCACCTTGGGTGGGAGACGCCGCCGGGAGACTCGCAGTTCATGGTGGAATGATCGAGGCAAAGACGAGATAGACTTTGATACAACGGTAGCATGTGTGGAGTATCCCGGGGCGGCTCTGTCGTTCCTGGGAGCTCCCGCCGCGGTATCCATGACGTCGGGCCTCGGCCGCGATGAACTGATTGGCCCCGCCGGCAAGCCTGCGAAGATATCTCGGAGCCATCATCGCGTCGCACATGTCAACTGACGTCCCGAGGGTTGCGGGGCGCGGGGAAGCCCGCAACCACAGACCGCAGAGCGGTCCGCGAATGCGCTCGGAACGTTCTGCCGCGCGGGTTTGCTGGGATTGGCGGGCGCTCCCAGCAATCAGCCATCAATCAGCCCACCCGCGCCATAAACGCGCATGGCACGATTCAGAGCAGCCGCTGGCCAGCTGATGGTTTTTACGCTCGGCTTGGGTGAGGAGATGGATGATCCGAAGCTAGCCGATCCACTGCATGTCGCAAGCTGCTTGGAGCATTGCGCGCACAGATCCGAAGGAGATCTGCTGCGATTACCAGACAACCAACCCAAATCTCGAACGGAGCAACTTGAAGAGCGCAACTCTTGACTTGATGTGCACGTAAGGACTCCCAATAGGTTAGTCCATCCTTTTCCTTTCATCCAAGTCAAAACAACTACGAGGCTTGGCTGCTGTGAGAGAGCGGGCTCCAGTCCAAGCCGTCCGGACGAGCTCAAGCTCAGAGGTCTGGCAGTGGTAACCAAGGCGATTCGGCCCTCTTATATCGACAAGAACACCTCGGATTTCTTATCTCGGAAGCGTCTGGTACTGGATGTTTCGTGAACAAGGGACGCTCGGTCAAGAGACAAAGCCGATGCCCACCCACCAGCCGCACTCCTCGCCTGTTCCACCAACAGCCACAGCCCTCAGGCCGAAGCCACTCGTGTATCGCGACGCGGACGTCGCCGAATACTTGCCCGGCAGCATCTCCGCCGCAATCGCGGCCAAGAGACACTTGTTCCATATGGGGAAGTTCCTCGGGGAGTAATAACACCGGAACATTGGCCATCGACGGCCATCGACTCGCCGAAAGAGAGCAAACCTGAGGCGGCTCGCTTGAGCACACCGTTCCTGGAATGGGAGCACCATCTCGCAAGGCCACCGGTGAACGAGAAGAACTAGCGTTGGTGCATTCTAGCCCATGTTGGTGGGCACCCATCTTCGACATGCAGGAGAGAGGGAGAAAGCAGGTCGGTTTGGCCCTTGTGTTGTTATCTGTCGAGGAACTTCAAAGGTACTTAGCTCCCCGAGGAGTCGGCGACGAGACTGACCCCGGCTGCTGCGACATCCGGAGATGACAGAGGACCTACCAGGGGTGGAGATGAAATGCAGGACTTTCCATCTTGCAGCAAGCAAGTCGATAATCACTCGCTGCAAAACGGCCTGTTGGTGATATCAACGCCATATGCTTGGGGCAAACGAGGGGGTAGGGGGGACAACACCATGGAGAGGGGTGTCATCGAGCGCCCCATGACAGCACTGTGGTTGACCGGAAAGGTCCTCCGCCAACCAGACCAGAGTTTCCCGTGGACACACACCATCCAGGGGGGTCCGCAAGCCAGACCGCAAGTGTGGTAAGACCCCTTCATCATAAGACATGCAGCTCAAGGGGTCGTATACCAAGAGCAATGTGGAGAAACCCTGCAGCACAATGCAAATTCCGTGGCACACCTTCGGGCTTTTTGGTGGGTTGCTTGGGGGTTGAGACTCGGGACCGGGCTCGAGGTGCTCGGGCGGTCACCAAGACGTTTTCCGGCGTGTGATGAACCGGTTGCTCAACGAACGGCGTGCAGCAACGAACAGCGAGGCCCGAGGAACCGCCCAACAAGGCTTTCGGAACACAGTCTTTGCTTTGCTATGACTTGGTCGATGGGGCAAATCAGTCTGGTGGTCGTTGAGTGGCATTCGGGAACGACTTAGCGGCTTTAACGCTGACGGCGCTTAAATTCTGCCCTGATTGGCAGGCACACGCAAAGTGTCGCCACCGTCACAACAAGGCCGCAGAAAACGTTGGCATATCTGTGGCCCAAGACCGAAGACCATGTAGGTCCCGCTTTCAATCGCCTTCGCGCGGCGCTTGCCTGAGCTGTGAGATGTCGTGGCATCGCCAGGGGTGCGGTCGACCGCATGCTGCCCTCTGTGCTCGTTAAACACCGCGCCTACCAACAACAGCCTAGGCGCAGCCGCGAAGTATCGTGTCAAGCAGGCAGCCCTGGCCCCGTCAACAGAGTTACACCCGAGCAGGTTGTTGGGTTTCTGCCATCCGGCTGGTCGCTTGGTTCAAACGGCAAGGTGCGAGAAGGCTCCACGCCATGCAACGCATTGAGCAAGCCCGGCAAGCCTAGCAAGGCCGGCGAGACACATGGGATACACGCGGCGCAATATGCATCACTGGGGAATGAGCGAGTGGGTTGGGCTCGGTGCTCCTGTGATTGCTGGACACCGAGACCCTGCCATCTCGGTAAACCACCCCAACCCGTCGTCGTTGTAGGACGAACACGCAGGGTCGCGAGCTGCTGGCTTCGGCCTTGGCCGGTGTTCATCTCTGTGCCGTCACCAGTCAGTTGAGCCCAACAACCGGGCGTTAGGGGGCCGGAGAGCTTACAAAAACACATGCCGGACGCGCAGCCGAGCGACGACAATGCAAAAGTGGTGTTCTAGAAGAGGTGGATTTCGGACCAAGTAGGCCGAGTGCTCTGGCCGGCTTCTGCACCTTCGAGAAGACAGAAACGTAAGAACGATCAGCGGGGGTCGGTCGACCGGGGCCAGGAGGGTGAGGGGGAGGGTGAGGTTCGAGGTGGCGGTACGAGACGTTGGGTTGTGTTGGAGTTCGGGTTCCCGGCGGCCCCCCCACTGTCCAGAAATGGAGACAGGGCTGTGCCGGTGGCGTCGGCCAGAAAAGCCGGCCTAGCAGATACATAACGTGAGGTTGACCTGATGCCCACCCGGCAGAAATGCCCGGCCAGATGCGGCCGCAGAACCGGCCGCACGAGGCATTCTGGGCCTGCGGCACGACCACCAAATTTCCAGCGAAAAAACAACGAAAAAGGAGGCGTTGTCCTCTGCACACCTAGTCACGACGACGCAGATGAGAGCCGTGGGGCGCGGCGCCGGGGCGGCGATCGGCGAACAACGGGCGACGCTAGGCCGTCCGGGGCGATGGCCCTGCGGTGCAGGAAGCAGGAAGTGCGGTGACATATTCTGTACGGACGACCAAGAGCCGTGTGCTTGCTTGCGAAAGCAACTGCCCGCAGTCAGCCTCTGAGCTGCGATGATGACAGGGGGGACCTCCTGCCTGAAGGCCTGCAGCAGAGCCATGCGTCAAGTGCGTCAAGTGGGGCCTCACCAGGCAGGCACGAGCGACCAAATCGGTAGGCCCAATGGAGAAGCGGCCTCTTGATTGGCCGATCTGAGGTTGACAAAAGCTTCCGACCGGGGAGCTCTGTGGTTGCTCAGCACACCCAAAACCCCTGCTGTGTGGGCGTGTGAGAGATGGGAGCTGCTCTGGCTCATCAACGGCCGCCTGTCTCTTTTACCCTTGATATCTCGTACTTCTCCGCCATTCTGCAACGACCTTGCCTTTGGAAGGCCTCAGTAGGTTGTCGGGGTGGGATGTGATGCAGGGAAGGACCACAATCCCGGCACCAAAGGCTGGGTCCTCGACTTTTTGCAGTGCTTCCCCACCCCACCCCCCCCCCTTACTCCCATCCTCCTCGTTCCGGGTCCCCTCCTAGAGCGCATATTCTTGATGCTTTAGAGAGGCCGAACACTGCCTCCGGAGGCAAGCTTCGCCAGCTGTGTGAGCTATTCTTTTCCATGGCCGCGGACATGTAGCCATCTCCATCAGCCTCAAGTGGGCCTGCGCCTTGCGGGGCGTCGTCACAAGTACGTCGATGCTGGATGTCAGTCAGCTCCCGGCGGCCACCGGGGCTCTGGACGGGGTGCCGTTGGCTCGCAGCAGCTCCTTGCCTGCCAACTTTTCCCGGACTGCACATCCTGCTCTCGAGGAGCGGGCAGGAAAATGTCTCGTTCTGGTTTCGGTTAGATGCTCGATATCACCAACATGGTGCGGGTCGATGTGCCTGGGAAGTATCCCGTCCTCCGCAACCAAATCCCTTGTCCACTACCGGAGCCTTGCTCTCGTTCGTCATCTGCCTCATCCTAGTGCCCTGGTGCCTAAGGGAGCTGCAGAGTGTGCGGCCCGTCACCTACTTCTCGACGAACTGCTGCGGCTTTCCCGTCGTGAACCCTGTTCCACTCCGCGCTATCTGTGCCCTCTGCTTCCCCGTGCGCTTGGCAACGCCCGGATCACAGGTCTGCTCGGCCACCCAACAGAAGGCTCCACGGCACCGAAGCACCCGGATCTATTCGCCTGCTGTACGGATGAAGCCCCCCTCCCGGCCGAGATGAGGGCCAGCACCATCGCGGCGCAGGGCAGGCTGCCAGGTGCCGAAGTTCCTTGCGCCTAGCGTTCTTGACGAGGACGTTAGGACGGCACTCCTTTTTCCTACGTCGATGTTGGCCATTCAACGGGCAACGTAGTGTACCGCTGTGGGGTGTACTCGCCTGTGTCCCTGGGCAAGTCCTTGTAAGGCGAGGGCCTCGACAGACGTGATAGGTCCGGTCCAACTTGGCCGTCTTCTGCATGCCCTTACCCCTTGCCACCTGCCGCTCCCGGATCGGCCCACACCTGGCTGCTAGTCTCCCGAACTTGCAGCTGGGGAGGTCGGTAAGTACCCCCGCAGCGCGGGATACACGCCTGTACATGGACTGTTCTGGGTGTCACACCCGTCAACCAACCGCGCTCAACCAAACTGGATTTGTCTCGCCCCATCTCGAGCGGAAAGGCAACTACCAACAGACATTGACCCAAGAGTCATACAGGGAGCGACTGGACCACCACCGTCTCGGCGAGGCCCCCGGGACAGCAGCGGAAACCGACATGAAAGGTACAGCCCGGGCGTAGGCACACCGTCTCCAAGCTCGAGAAGAAGTCTATAAAGAGAGCCGGCCGACTCCTGTCTCTCCAGTCAACACATCCTCACCCTCACCCTCGCACTCGTCCCCATCAGTGCAAAGTTCACTTGCCCGCTTGAGCCATAGTCAAGCTTGACATCTCACCGCCATCAGTTCGCCCTCGGTTTACCACCACAACCACTACCACCACCACCACAATTCCGGAGCACTACCTTGACCACCATCTGAGACAGCGCTGTTGCCCACCATGTGCACGTGGTATATCTTCCATTACAGCTGCGGCCACACCATCAAGGAACTGGTCAAATGCGCGGACCACGCTGCTCAGGGAGGAGCCTGTCCTAATACCCGAGTCGTGGAGGATGATCATGATGGGCCTTGCCCTCACTGCCCGCACTAGCGGCATGCAAATGGAGAACGAAGGTTGGAGGTTGGGTACGTGCCTGCCCCCGCCTCCCCCGCCGCCCCTCTTGCTGGGAGAATCAAGTTGTGCTAACCCAGCGGGAAATAGCAGCATTTGTCGTCGTCCTGCTTTTCCACGCACGCGCGAGGACACCAACCCCATCCAACTCGGCCGAGCATCGACATTCCGAAACAAGAGGTGGTAGAGACGTGGCTTCTCAGATCGGATGACGCGCCATGGCCTTTGGGGGGGAAACGGTCAACGAACCAAAGCCAGGGCGAAGTACGGGTGCCCTGCTGATCAGAATTGGCTTGATGCCGGGCATTGAGCGGCTGGAACGAGGTGACGGTTCTCTTCTAGATGTGGCATTTTTTTTCCTGTTATATGTGTAGCTTCGCGAGATGATCTGCGTCTGGGTGCTGAGCAAAATCCCAACGGTTTCCCTCCCCGCCACCTGTTAGCGTTCCCACTTCGCCCGCTCTGAAGCGACACATGATCGGTCGTCGTGCGCCTTGGCTCCCATCTTGACTCAGTGCCTTCGGTGCCGTGGGGTCACAACCCCCAACCACGCGGTCCGTCTTGTGACTTGTAGCCGCCTGGCCTGTCTCCATGCTGCGGGGGCTTGCTTCTTCTTTCTCTTTTTTTTTCTGAGTTACGGTTTCGCAGACGTGACACGACGTTGACACTGTGCTGCTGGCAAGTCGACATTCTCCGCAGATGTCACATCGCCTCGGCGCACAAATTCTGCCAGATGGTACAACACAGTCCTCCCGCAGTCACACATGCACACGTGGGAAAACTACGTGCCGCCATCTTCGGTCCCCTTCCGAGCCTTTCCTCCCTTGGGAAGCGAGAAGAAAAACAAGAAAGATAGCTCCGGTTGGGTTGTTCCCCCTCTGCAGTGTGCTCTTGCTTGTGCTGGCGGAGGCGGAACCGGCATTGTGCGGCGGCCAGTGCAAACACAGCGTCGCGTGCATCGCAAGGACATGGCCGCAGCGACTCTCCGTCACATGAGCTGGCATGGCCATGCTGGCTGGCTGGCCCTATAATGCAATTTGATGGGAGTCCATGTGGTCCGTGCACAAGCCCCCGTCTCCCAAAGCGGGAAGGATTTCAACCCGCCGGGAGAGGCTGACTTCACTTTCCGGCCAGTGTCAATCATGGATGCTCTCGTCGCTCTGGGGGTGGGTCGCGGCGCGCGGTCGCCAAGTCCGGTCAACGCGACGCGATGGTGAAGCTTCATCAATTCTCCTTGTCAAGCATAAACCAGCCGCAAGCAGGGGAGTTGCAATTGCCTTTCCCCACGGTAATATCAGACGTAGGGCTTCGTTTGACCGTCTCTCGCTTTTGATTGGGCACCCGGACTCGCCCGTTCGGGCACACCCGAGGCCCGC
>FTCU01001104.1_pt1 | contig 16633 bp, 9 predicted proteins | sample 1639521 | NCBI WGS metagenome assembly FTCU01 (sample SAMEA3914864, study PRJEB12502) | metagenome | biome: forest; material: soil | place: USA | collected 2012-03-12 | depth 0.3 m
CCACGCGCTGAGACGCGCTGGGCGGGTGGGCCTGGACACGCTAAACGCGCCCAGCAGGGTCCGCTGAAGCAAATCGCGTCCTGCAACAGGTGAGACCACGGCACGGGTCCCGCAGACACGACCACGCCTTGCAGCTCTCAAATAGCAAAATCCCCACCACCCCGGCACACTTGGGCCTCCTCCAACCCGGCCCTCTCTGCCAAATCCAAACCGCCAGGTAGGACAGCTTTTTTGTTCTTCACCCTCGGCTTGCATCGTGCTTCCTCCACGTCTTGGCCGTTTCTTCTGCTCTAATTAGCACGGGCCCGACTTACACGCCAAACGCGGTTCGAGACGACTGGAGCCCGGCAGGGGGGAAGGACCGCACTTTGACGCGTTTTGACGTGACCACCACGCCCGGACTCCCGGTCCACACTTTTCAAGCTGTTGCCGGACTTCCTGAAGCTTCCCACCAACACCAATTGTCATGAACACAGCGTGACAAGCTTCAGACATGGACTCCTCACCATCAGCAACCAGGGCCCTCGAGCCCACCCTCCCCACAGTGGCTGGCAAGAAGCGCCCGGCTGCTGCTCTTCTCCCCGCGTTCGAGCCGCTCTCCTCCTCGCCAGGCTTGCCACGCCCCTCGAAACGGCACGCGAGCTCCCAAGCCTTCCTCAAGTACCCCACACCGGTCCCGACCTCGAGCACCGGCATCCTCTCGTCGAGCCCTCCGCGTCTGGGACCCCGGCCCGTGCCCCAGAGGACGCTGTCGACCCTCTCCGACCGCGCCCCTCTATCCAGCGTTCCGTCGGTGGACCTCAAGGAAAATGGCGAGATGGTGTTGATGGGCCGGTCCAGCAGCTCGTCGCATTACCAGCTCTCGGCCAACCGACTGATCAGCCGAGTCCACGTCAAGGCCCGATATATCGCGGCAACCAGCCCGCTGGAGCCCAACAGGATTGAAATTATCTGCAACGGCTGGAACGGGCTGAAGCTTGTCTGCCAGGGGCAGACGTGGGAGCTCGCCAAGGGCGACTCGTTCACGTCGGAGACGGAGGGTGCCGAGATCATGATCAACGTGCAGGACGCGAGGGTATTCGTCCGGTGGCCGCGTCGGGACAAGGACCAAGACGCGTTGGGCCATCTGAGCGATTCGACGTGGGACGAGTCCCCGCGCCCGCGGGTTCCCAGAGGTGGCTCGGACCTGCACGGCAGCCCGCTGCGGAGAACGACGCGTCTCACCAGCCCAGAGTCGCCGACGCCGGCTAACGTGTCGACGTCCAACTCCAGCCTCGACAGTCTTCTCCCGCCCCACATCGAGGATGACGATTTGCCGGTAGAGATCTATGAGGACGCCAGCGCCGACGAGAAGCCGCCTCAGCGGCAGAATCCCCGGAACGTCGAGGCAAGCTTCATGACCCAGGTGGCCGACAGCTTCTCCAGCGACCTCAGCGACCCGCAGTCTGACGATGAAAACGATCCCGTGGGGGAGAACGACCCGATCCTGCAGTCGTTCGGTCCCTTTGGCCCCAACATCTCGGGCCGTCTTGGCTCATTTGCGGCATTCACACCCAGGAAGGCCCCAACTGCGCGTGATTCGCTGGCAGCAGTCCTGGAGTCCTCTCCGCTCTCCGCGACGTCACCACTCGGCCTCGCAGACACCAACTCGCCCAGCACAGGTCACTTGGCCGCGCCGCCTGCCGTAACTACCGGTCTCAGCGCCGAAGCCACAGCCACCATCACCAACCACGTGATCAACCAGCTGGCGTTCTCGCGGCTGTCGTCGACGCCGCTGTCGACCATCATGAGCGCCTTGCCGGCGGAGGAGCGCCGGCGCGTGACGGCCGACCAGCTGCGCGTGCTCATCGAGTCGACGCCCTGCGTGGGCATCATCCGGCGGCAGGGCAAGGACGCCGCCGGCAAGCCGCTCGAGAGCGAGTACTACTATACGCCCGAGCTGGACACGGACGAGCACCGGCGTCTGGCGGTCACGGACGGGTTGCGGAAGCCGAGTTTGAGGAATTGTCGGAAGCAGCACAAGGTGAGTTCTCTTTGTGGTCTGGTTTTTGTGGTGTTGAAGGTTGAGTGGTGGCTGATGTTGTCTTCGTGCTGCAGCAATATTACTGGAAGCGTCCTCGCACCCCCTAATCGGTCACCGGCCATCTTCTGGTGCGGCGCTGGGTTGACCCGAGTTGTTTCATCCTCACCGCTGTCGTCACCATCCGTCATGTATTGGATGAGTCACAACAACCGGAGGGAAGACTGCCTGGAAAAGCCCCGCCACTCGCCCCATTTCTCTGTCGGGTGCTGTCGGATACTTCCTGGGTCTCGTTGGTTCTGTCAGCACACCACCCTGTATCTCGCTCTCTCTCTGTCTCGGTTTGCTTTGGGAGGAGCTGCATAGCGCAAGGCGTAATTCTGTTGGTGTCTAATTGTTTTTGATGTTCTGTCCCGGCACGGCCCGGCAGAGGACATGTTGCTGGGTCTCTTATGAGGTCTTGCTATTGAGCTGAGGAGGAGCTGGACGGATTCAAAATGGAGGATGGTGTTGGCTTGAGGAGGAAGATGTACGGAAACGCGTGTATGGTCCTTTGATGTCGAAGTAGTTATGAAGAGAGTAGCATATTTGTGATACGGGGTTCCTTCGCCGTATGAGAGCTGCTGTCGAGAGCCGAATCCTCGGGATAGCGATGACGAAGGCTGCCTGGACGTTCAGCTGAACGCGCGACGGGAGGTCCTGCCAGGTCTTGTTTACTTCTCCTGCCCCGCCTGGCCTCTTCTTAGCGCCCCAACTGCCTGCGCTCCACCTGCAGTGCGCCCCACCTACCCTTTTCGGTAAGTGGCAGGGGTCCATGGTACCCGCCGATAAACGGAAAAATGGCTGTTCCGGATAAGCCAAAATTTCTTGGGAAGCGATCGCAAGAAAAACAGCAGTCGCGGTCTTGATACGGGACCCGAGTGCATCGCCGAAGTCAGGAAGTTTCTCGATATTCGCAACCATGTCCAAGTCCACAGCGGTTACAAAGGTCTCGGATGCCGCGGTCCATGTTGACCCCGAGCAGACCCTCAAGGCCTGCAAAGCACTTGTCGCCCACATCAAGAAGTCGGCCGCCGCGCCGCGCGAGGACGGCAAACAGAACCTGCTCGCCGACGAGGAATCGACCGTCGCTGAGACGCCAGTCTGGCTTACCCTCACGACCAAGAAGCACATCCATGACTCGAACCGTACGTCCACGCCCACGCGCTCAAACGGCCTCGGCCTGGCTGCATTGGCGCTCTGCTGACACCCACTAGGCCTCCAGCCCGGAAAGATCGCCCTCCCGCACTCCCTCAACACCAGCGAAGAGCTCAGCGTCTGCTTAATAACGGCCGATCCCCAGCGGTGGTACAAGAATGCGGTCGCGGACGAGTTCCCCGAGGACCTCCGCGCCAAGATCGGCAGGGTCATTGACATTAGCCACTTGAGGGCCAAGTTCAAGGCTTTCGAGGCGCAGCGCAAGCTGTTTTCCGAACACGATGTCTTCCTCGCCGACGATCGCATCATCAACCGCCTGCCCAAGGCGCTCGGCAAGAGCTTCTACAAGACGACGACAAAGCGGCCGATCCCCGTCGTCCTGATGGCGCAGAGGGAAAAGGTCGACGGCAAGCGGGCACCGGCCCCCAAGGGCAAGAAGCCGAAGCGCGACCCCGTTGAAAACGTCAACGCCCGCCCCATCCCCGAGATCGTGGCTGAGGTCCAGAAGGCCATTGGCGCCGCCCTGGTGCACCTCAGCCCGTCGACCAACACGGCAGTCAAGGTCGGATATGCGAGCTGGGAGTCGGACAAGATTGCGGCCAACGTCGATGCGGTCGTGCGCGAGCTGGTCGAGCGGTTCGTCCCGCAAAAGTGGCAGAACGTGCGCAACCTGTACGTCAAGGGCCCGGAGACGGCCGCCCTGCCCATCTACCAGACGGACGAGCTCTGGCTCGACGACTCCAAGGTGGTTGCCGATGGGCAGCAGCCGCCAAGCGCTCTCGCTGGCAAGCACGGCGAGAAGCCTAACGTTGGCAAGAAGCGCAAGTCACTGGATGCGGCGCCCGAGCCGGAGGCGGAGGAGGAGACCGTGAAGGAGGAGCGGCCGAAGAAGAAGGCGAAGAAGGTGAAGGAGGCGGTGGTGCCCGAGAGCAACGACGACAAGCTGGACAAGGAGATCGCCGAGAGGAAGACCAAGCTGAAGAAGCAGAAGGCTGCGGCGAAGAAGAAGGCGGACATTTAAGGATACCTGCGGTGGGATTTGGACGCTGGGTTTTCACGGGCATGCATTCGTGTCACGCGTCAAGCTCGGCTTTGCATCATGCTTGGAGTTTTGGCGTCCCGGAAGAAGAAAAGGAGGCTCACAGTTGCGAGGCATATTCACTGGACCTAGAGGCTGTTAATTGGTTGTGATGTTGGGTTTATTCCCCTGCAATCCCCTTCTCTTGTCTGCTCTTGCTTGCTTTGCCTCGTTGTGTAACACTGAGACCGGCGGTTCCGATGCATGTCACAGGAGTTTACACAGCCCTCCCTCTAGGGATGTCGAAGACAGGCCAGCCACAACCCTCGTGACCGACTTCCCAGAAGCACCGTGCGCTGACGGCCCGAGAATGCTTCAAACTCAACGTCGCTCCGAAGCAGAGGCTCCACTCATTATGCGGAGGCGGGGATGGCCTCCACATGGCACGTGGTGCAGCGCGCCCAACCCATCGGGTACCTTCATCCCACCCATCTCTGAGACCGTCATACTTTGACGATCCTGCCAAAGTATATCCATCGCTCGGCAGCCTCTTGCTCAGACAGTACTGTGGCTCATGGGCTGGATGATTACCTCGAGCTGAGGTAAGACTCGCAAGGGAAAAAGCCCCCGCCTGGCATCCACCGATCAGGCTATTTCCAAGCTCTGACGATGAGAGCGAGGCTCCAAATCAACTGCCGAAAGCAGCACCACACCACACCAGCACCTCTGGCCGGGTGGCCCCGCACTCCATGCTTCGACCTGGCCAATTCTCCGACCAGTGAGTGACGTTGGTGCCATCCCAATGCGGACATTGAGGCTTGCCGCGGGCACAGCACTTCTGCACGCCTGTCCGCAACCCCTGCCCTGAGATGGTATCTGTCTGTTGAGAATGGAGAATGCAAGGGCTACTTCTCGCCAAGGATGCCATTCTCGCTCTGTTCTTGAGGGGAAAGGACCAAAGATTAGAAACCGAGGCGTTTCGTCGATGCGCGAGCATTCTCAACATCTTTGGACATGATTAACGGGGACGTGGTTATTGGCCCCATCTCCACAAAGCGCGACGTGAGCTAGCCACCTCGCTCGCGGTCCGTTCCCCGCATGGCTCCCGGTCTGTTCGCACTCTATTTTTGAGCCCGAATCCCAAGACCCTGATTGGACCCGCTACCACCACCACCTGCAAGCCATCTTCGCGAGCCAATGGCCCGGGCGACGCGGTGATAGCTCCTGTCGTCCACCCGGGTCGTGCTTGATCTTCAGCCGGCTCTTGGCGACCCTCCAGCATGTACGGGATCGGCAGATGCTTCAAGCTGGGCTCGGCACGGCGCCCCTCCAACCTGAGGGGGGCTCGGGCGAAGCTGGCCAGATGGCTGGGTGTTGCTGGCTAATAACTCCCTGCGAACCCACACGCACACGTATTCCACCCTCCCTAGACACCACACCTTAAAGCCTCCCAAAGACGGGCAACTTCAACAGTCGTCCGCCGCGCTCGACCACCCCAGACTCCCCTCCCGTTCAACACACCAACACCTCGCTGCCCGTCCCAGCAGCCACCACCACCACGACCATGGGCGTCCTCAGCGGCGGGGCCCAGCCCCAAACCCTCCTCACGACCGCCCTCGCCTTCCTCTCCTCCAACTGGCCAGCCGTCCTCCTCACCACCCTCCTCCTCCGCGCCGTCTACAAACGCTACGCCTCCCCCCTCCGCAAATACCCCGGCCCCCTCCTCGCCTCAACCAGCCGCCTCTGGAAAGTCAAGTCCACCGCCTCGGGCCGCACCCACCTAGACCACATCGACCTGCACCGCAAGTACGGCCCCGTGGTGCGCATCGCGCCCGACGAGGTATCCGTCGCCTCGCCCGAGGCGGCGCGCACGCTGCTCAGCGCGGGCAAGCGTTTCTTCAAGACGCCCTTCTACGGCGTGTTCCCGCCGCCTGAGAACCCGGACATCTTCACCGAGACGCGCGAGGACGTGCACGCCACCAAGAAGCGGGTGGCGAATGTGCCGTACGGTATGGCGGCCATGCAGCAGCTGAGTCCGTTTATCAATGACACGATCGAGTTGTTGATGCGGAAGATTGGCGCGCATGTGGATGGCGGGGGTGGGGTGTTTGATCTTGGGGCGTATCTGCATTACTTTGCGTTTGATGTGCTCGGGGAGGTGGCGTTTAGCCGTGGATTTGGGTTTCTGGAGGAGGGGCGGGATGTGGATGATGCGATCAAGACGATTGACCGGTCGCAGATGTATAATGGGATTGTGGGCCAGGTGCCAGAGCTGGATATGTTCTTGAGGAGGAACCCGCTGTGGCGGTTTGTGCCGTGGTTGAGCACCAAGAATGCGCTCATCACGCGGATGGCGCTCGAGGAGATGGCCCGGCGGCAGCCGTTTGATAAGGACAATGGCGGGTTGTTGAGGAGTGGGGATGGGCGGCAGGATCTGATGGCCAGCTTGATTCAGGGGCACTTGAAGGACCCGGAAAAGTTCGGGCAGGGGGATGTCTTTGCTGTTGCGCATGGTGCGATGTAAGTGTGGAAGCGGTCGGGTTTGAGTACTGGGGTTGGGTTTGCTGACATGATCTCGTCCAGTTTCGCCGGCTCCGACTCGACCGCCTCGACCATGCAATCCTTCTTCTGGCATATTCTCGACGCCAAACCCGTCTACCAGTCCGTCGTCCGCGAGCTCGAGCAGGCCGTCAAGGCGGGCGTCATCCCCGCCACCGGCAACCTCTCCTGGAACGAGTCGCAGAACCTGCCATACCTGCAGGCCTGCCTCAAAGAGGCCATGCGCGTGCGTCCGGCCGTCGGTCTCAACATTACCCGTCTTGTCCCGCCCGAGGGCGCTGAATTGGACGGTCATTTCTTCCCCGGCGGCACCACCATTGCCGCTAACGGCTGGGTGCTGCATCGGGACAAGGATGTGTTCGGACAGGACGCTGACGATTTCCGGCCTGAGCGGTGGCTGGAGGATGAGGAGCGGGCCAGGAGGATGGAGAGGTACATGTTCCAGGTAAGCTCCTTCTAGTTTCTTGTTTTCTTGATGGATATCTGACATGGCGTTTTAGTTTGGCGGTGGAAGTCACTTGTGCATTGGCCGGAATCTGGCACTTCTTGAGATCAACAAGGTGGTTCCGAGGTTGCTACGCGACTACCGCTTTGAGCTGGCTCATCCTGGGAGACCTCTCAAAGCTAACGCGTCCTTCTTTGTCGTCCAGGAGGGCCTGGAGGTGTATGTTAAGAAAGCATAGGCTGGGTTGTACTTATGGGGCGGCGGTTAGTCACCTTGTACTGTCTGCTGCTAGGAAAGGGCATGATGGGGTCAGGATGAGGAGGATCGGCGTGAGGCGGAGTCATTTCAATGTGGCACAAGAATCTTCGAGACCGGATCTCATATGGCGAACGAATTACGATAGGAGGCAACTTGGAAAAGGCCTCGTCTGTATTCCAGTTCCCATCCTACTATTACTACTACAATGGAGCTTTCCAGCACATATTTCGACAGAACTCTGTCTCCCACCCTCTCTATCGCCCAACACAAACATAGTACCCCTCCCACAAGGCGTCGCAGTTGACCTGGCACAGACCGCTTAGCACCAGCGAGGCAAGCTCGGGCGTACAGCCGCCGAGCGTGAGACTGGTTCCGCTCACCGATGGGTTGAGTGCGTAGCTGCTCCAGTGGTTAGCAAAATGTTCACCAAAAGCTCCGCAAGTTTGAGATGTGGAACAGGGGACTGGCAAGGGAAAGGGGCTCAGGGGTTCAGGAGTCAGGGCCTCCATTCAACTGCACAAAGGAGAAGAGCATACAAATCCAGGAGACTGAGACCGTTGCGGTTTGCGATGCTGCGGCAAGTGTCGTCGCTTTGGATTACGTCCAAATATCGGCCTAAAGGGAAGATTAATGTTTGTCAGCTTATTCAGGAGTTGGAAAACATTGCTAGGTTGTGCAAGATTCGGCGCGTCTTGGCCCTCATATACGACAACTGGTAGATTGTGCCTTAATGTGAATGAAGAGAGGGTGTGGGTGGGTTTGAGGGCGACTGCAGATGTGGTCAAGTCCCCCGGTGCAGCATAGACTCACAGTTGCTAGGAGTTCCAGGAAGCGTGGGCCTTCCGCCCGATATTTGCGTGGTAGTGATAAGCCACCCAGTCGTCCTGGTCGGAGTAGTGTTGCAGGCCGCGGATGTGACAACGCGTGTCGAAGTGACGATGCTGGTGAGAACGGTGGTCACAGTGTCGACCTCGAGGGATGTGAGCTTCACCGTCTGCGTCTGCGTGGTGGTTGCCGTTTTGAGGCTGGTCAAGGTGGTTATCTGCGTGAGGACGGTTGTGGATGTGGCTGTGAAAGGGACGGTGGCGGTTTTCTGGATGGTTTGGGTGACAACAGCGGTGGATGTGGTTGTCACAGGAACGGTGGCCGTCACGGGCACGGTCGCTGTTACCCGGACGGTTTGCGTGACGACTGCCGTGCCTGCAGCCTGTGTCTGGGTGACGACGGAGGTTTGGTAAACCACAGAGGTGCGAGTCGTTCCGGCAGTTACCGTGACGGTGACCGTCCCCCCCGGAGCTGTGACGGCAGAGGATGTCCCTGCGCCGGCACCACATGCCCCGAATCCAGCCTGGCACCCATCACCGCAGTAGTCGTCGGTACCACCGCAAAAGCCGTGAGCCGAGCAGCAATTTCCAAACTTTGACCCCGAGCAAGTGACTCCAGCTCCACAGGCTCCATCAGTGCTGACCTGGAGGCCAGAGGGCGATGAGGATGTCGGAGGCGCAGAGCTGGAGGTGGGAGCGCTGTCGGCTGTGCCTGCAACACAGTAGCTTCCTCCTACAACAAGAGCTGAGCAACTTGTAACAGCAGGATTAGATTTGAGGAAGTCTGTGACGGTGATTCCGGTTGCCGAAGCGATCGTGGCACAGGTGTCTCCTTGTTTGGCCGTCACATTGCGTGTGCAGGCCGCTGCGGCTTGCTGGGACAGGCCGAGGGCTAGGAGTAGGAAGCCCTTGGTGAGTGACGAGGTAACCATCTTGCTGGTCTGCGTGGGCCCAAAGAGAAGAGAAGGGAGTCAGTCCACAGCAAGGTCCTAGATCTAAGATCTTGGCCACGTGCAGCCAATCCAATAACCCAGGCGGTATGCTTCCGAAGAGCTGTATTTGAGACAAGAGCATGGAGCCTGAAAGCACTGTACCCGGGTAACAGGGAGTATGTCGGGCTTTTAAGGACTCAGGTACGGCCTGGGTTGGCGAGCCATGTTGTGGCCACGGCGTCGTCCGGGGCGATGGAACTTCAATTAACATCAGCTCGTGGGATTCCGGGAAAGATCACACCCTTTGCCGTTGTAGTTGTTGTCATAATCTACGGATTGTCAGCTTCTCTCTGGGTTTCGGTTCATGCTGCCTAGCACAGTACTCGGAGGGGACCAAAAGAGTGCTAGCATTGCTGGGAAAGGGAAAGGCGTTCTCGGTAGGTAGTAGGAAAAGGGGATAAATATAGAATATAATATCGCTTTCGCACCCCTACCCACGGTCGAGACGGGATTGAGGAAGGATCGGCAATTTATGGATAAACAACACCCCGCGAGAAACAATCTGGAAGCTCCACGGTTGGCCGTGTTTTCGTCTGTTGTGGTGCGGGAAGACAGCCAACAGGCTAATCTCGAAAGTCACTTTGCATCACCGCTGACTGGGTCTGGATCTTCGAACCTGCATGTAAAGACCGACTGGACTGGTATCGGAGTGTTGTTTCTGCCCAGAGGTTGCAGCGGAATATGAAGTGGTCCCACGCTTTGAGGAACCACGGAGATGAATTGAAACGTGACATTATCAAACCTGACGCATCACACAAACATTTTGTCACCTCACTGTCTTGCGATGGTAACCGTCGTGGGCTCTTGGTGGTCACGCGAAGGTCGGAAGCACCAATATCAACCCAAACTTGCTCATTATTGAGGACGTCAAGTATTACGGAGACGAGGGCATCTCGATAGCTACCTGCCCACCCACCGTTGGCGGTGATTTCGGCGAGCTTCTAAGACGGCCACGTTTGGGCCTAACGTCACTTCTCTTCAAGCCTCGAATGCCCGTGCAACAGTGCTTTCTTAGCGCAAGTAACGTTGAGAGTTGGCATTAGACTCATGGTTTGCAAGAAGAAGGGGCAGTGTAGTAGTAGAAGGACGAATTGGACCTCATCTGCTCATGAACCATGGGCAACCTGCCAGCGGCAGAGCTGGCGGCGGGAACAAGAACACTGTCCCTGTAGCACCCTCGACATTCATCCTCAGAAAGGTACCTAGTCAGATCCCGCTTCTAGTACCTAGAATGGTGAATGGTGAGAGAGGAACATCTCTGATTTTAGCTGCTTCTAATTATTACAGGGCAAAAATACCCTTAGAAAACAAGAAAAGCGAAGAAAAAATGGACAAAGAAATAGCGAAATGAAAGCGACACCCTATCCCTAGGTATCCCCGCCAGGGACTTATCAGACCGTCGAAGCTGGACTACATCTCCACACCCGCTCTCAGCCGACCCGTTCCCACCCGGACCAGTAGCGACTCTCCCCCCTGAGGCGCTCAGGGGCCGCCCGCGCGGCCCTCCTTGACCAGCCAGCTGTTGCCCTGGGAAACACAGGTGGTAGTAGGGCCAGTGATGACGCCTACCCTCCAATGTCAGCAAATAATCTGTTTGGGGAATAACGGGAGTAGTTCGGGAGCAATTACAGTAATATCCACCCCCCTTGTTATTCTGGTTCGGGCTCCAGATGATGGCATTTCCCGAGTTCCACGAGGTCGCGCCGGTGCAGGGGTTGTAGTAACCCCCGTTGACAGTGTACGCGGTCAAGGCCGTCTTGTACTTGATGCAGACCGTTTGGCCCGCGCTGCCGGTGCACTCGTACGAGTTACCCGTCTGCCACGACTGCTCGACCGCGAAGCCACCGGCGATCCAGGCGACGCCCGCGCTGGCTGACCACCCGATGGAGTAGGACTTGGACTGCTGATAGCCGACGGTGCACTGGGCGGCTTTTCCACACGAAAGGTTCTCCTGCGCTTTGCGTTAACCGACCGTCTCAACGAAGCTAGAAACAGGCAGGCAAGACGCCGGTTGAGAAACTTACGCTGAGTTGGGTATACCGATAGTTTTGATGCGGATCGCCGTTGCCCACGAGCCTCGTGCGCGCAATCGGGTTACAGGCACCCGCCTGCCTCGCCTCGATCTCGCCAGAGACAAACGGCTCGTCGTCTCCTCCATCCATCCCATAGGCGGCGCGACGGCTAAGGTGGGTCTGGAGGCAAGGGAGAGTGGCGTTGGCGGGCAGCTCGACGGGCTGGAAGTCGGCGGTCCAGGGAGCCAGGCAGTCGACGTGCAGCTCCGTGTCGTCGTAGATGACGCCGCACTCGACGCCGCCCGAGACGGTGGCATCCGAGTGAACCGTGTAGGTCTTGCCGCCGAACTCGAGCTTGCCGGCGCCATACTGGTTCACATCGTAGGCGATATTGAGGGAACCGAGCGCGAGAGTGCTGGCGCAGCTGTGGCCGTAGACTTTGGTTTTGGACTCGTCCGTGAGAATCAAGGAGCTTGCCTTGGTCGCCTTGTCGACGAACAGGGACACCAGGACACTGGGAGGGGCCGACTGGCGAACGGCGGGTGTGGCCAAGCCGGCGACGAGCGGCAAGCCGCCAGCGAGAAGAGCGAGAAGCATTGTGGGAGACGAGTGGTGTTTGCCTGGGAAAGGTGTGAGTGTTGGTTAAGAAGAAGAAGATGAGAGTGTTGATGGTGGTGAAAGAAAAGTTGGACTCTCAGGTTCCAAGAGGGGATTATATACTTGAGCTGGCCGTGGTCTTGTCTTCGCAAGTCCGCCGCGGCCGTCGCCGACGACATATCGTGTGCCTTGCCGTCCCCGCCGCCAAGTAGCGACGTCTAGGTGTTTAGCGAGCTCTCTACCCCATGGTCGGTCACTTCCAGCACCTTGGTACCCAGGTAGCCGCCTGCTCTCGACTTTGCACTCATGAACTAATGCGGGTACCTTGCATGATGACAGATCCAGCCATGCCGAACGACAAAGGCCATGAGCTGCGGCGGGAGACCGTCCCTTACAGGAGCTGAATGTGGTTCCGAGACACTCGGCCGAGGCGGAGAGCCGGGCGAAGCTGCCAAGGATGAAGCGCGCCCCCCGCGGACGGCCCGTGGTTGCAACGAGGGATCATGGTTTTTCTGGAGGCGCTTGTTTAGCTTCGGCGAGACCTTAGGCGCGCTGCTGTGCCTTTCGATGTGGCCAGGACGCAGTCGTCCGATTTGTGCGAATCCCTGAAAAAGAGGCGCTTAACCTCGTGGATCGCGGGTGGCAGGGCCGTTCCGCCGTCTCGGGCCTCAACCTTGCTTGGTTCAGACCGCTCAGCCCTGTTCTGATCAGACGCCACAGCGCCGCCGCTGAAGCCTGGCGTCTTCGCTTAGCCGTCTGAAATCCCCCCCAATGGCACCCAGAGACCAGGACCGCGATCCTCCTCGAGTCGCCTAAATAGCATTCTTAGCGCTATCACTTCCCTGGCAAGCTTGATTCCAAACTCAACGCCGGGTCGACTCGCACAGCCACCACGTGCCCGGAAAGCTTGATTCCAAACATATGGTCGGTAATTTAAAGGCTAGCCACGTCCCCCTGTAAGGTCCGTTCATTGTCCTGGAGAACTCCCCGTCGGTGTGCTCAGAACTCCAGGGGCAGGTATTCAGCCCACAACCTGGCAGTCCTGATTCCAAACGCAGTGCAAAATCTCGCCATCGTGCCAGCTTGACTTGGTAGCGGCCAGTCCAGTCTCGCCGAAGGAATGCCTTCTCAGCTGTGATATTCGGAGCCTCGGGCCGCCGGTGTGCAGCTGCCAGGTCCGTCGTGCTCAAGTTTGGTTGTTGGGGGTCTCAATGGCATGGAGTAACCGCCAAACCCTGTGCAGCGGACATGTCGCCTCGCCAGCGGTACTCCGTATGTAATCAGATTCCCATTAACGTCACCGACCATTGCTCCATGCTAACTAATGCCCCCGAGTGGTATCAAATCCTTGCCCAAAAAGACAATCAGCCGCTTCGGCCATGTCCAATCCGTGGTTCGACTTTCAAGCGAGGGGCCAATGCTTCCTCTCCATAAGCAACTCGCCCGCCTTTCATCAAGGTCTCGTTTCCCCCGGCTCTTCTCCGAGTATCTCGCAGAAACCCGAATCATCGGCCATACCAAACAAGCGTTCGGGTTCCCTCCCTTCCTCCCAATTTCTCATTGTGCGACATGATGCCCTCCTCTTCTCTCAATAATGTTTCGTTTCCCTCTTTTCCTCATCTTCCATTCACTCCCGCGTCACCCCCTCACCCCAATAACCACCTCCTTACTCCCCATGGGCGTCGAGTTATCCTCGTGGCTGCGACTGCACTTCTGGCACTTGCCGCCGGTGTCGCGCGGGTGGGGAATCTGGGCGCCCGTGACGGGGCAAATGTAGACGCGCTTGCTGTAGGGCTGGTGCAGCTGGAAGCACGACGGGCACTCCTTGTCGGGCCGCATCGACGGCGACTCGATGCGGTAGCCCGTGTTGGGGCACACAAAGACGGACTGCCAGATGATGTCGTGGCAGGCCTGGCAGTGCGTGCACAGGCCCAGTGGTGTGTCGACTTCGCTGCCGGTGGAGGGGCAGTAGAATGTTGGCTGGTGTGAGGGTTGGTGGTTAGAATGGGTTCGTTTTTGGGCATGACGAGTGGGGTGGAGCTTTGAGCGTGAGGCTGACTTGTATTACTGATGCTTTTTGTCCCATGTTTGTGTGTGTGTTTGTGTGTTTTGGAGTCTCTGGGCAGGACTGGTGGTGTGGTTTTGAACAGTCCGAATTGGGTGGGCTTTTATCTAGTCATGACTTCGATGATGGCGGTCCTACTGCTCCGGAGAGGGGATGAACGTCTGCCGAAGGGAACTTTGGGATCTGATGTCGTGGCGGTGTCGTCTGATGTGGCAAGATCCGTGTGTGACGTCGCCGGGCCGAGACTGACAGAGACCGACAGGCGTGCGAGGGTCGAACAGGGTCTCGGTGGTTAGGGGGCAGCAAAGGCAGAGATAAGGAGAAACGAAAGCGGGATCGGATCGGACGGATTACTTTACATCGGACCCGGCGGGAAGGGGGCTTTTGTCAGGTCGACCGAGGCGGAGAAAAGATTGCCACGTGCTGGCCCAGGAGGGGCGGAACCTTCACCGAGAGGTTCTCGTGAGTCTTGGCGACGCATGTTGGCTGTTTCTCAAGCAAGACCTGCATGAGGAGGGCGAGGCCGACAAGGGGCTATTTTCCGGTTGTGCGACCTCGGGCGCGGGGGCCGAGGAGAGGGAAGCCAGGGGAGCTCGGAGAGCTGTACTTGGCTGCAACATTGGGGGTCTGAGGGGGTCCATCGCGCTCCATCATGCAGCGGATTTAGCGTCTGGTTGCAGGCCATTCATGGGCAATGGATGGACAACAACCACCGCCAAGTGGAAAGGTTGCCCAAACCAGCTGGGGCTCCTGGAGGCGTCGAGAATTGGGTTAGGAGGATCGCCAACACCATGGACGCTTTAGGCTAATGCTCCGTCATCCGTCAGCCCGCGACCACTGGGGAGCCGCCGTTGGCAGCCGAGCGTCTGCCGCATTCCATCTTTCCATATTCCGTGCAGATAACCACGAGGAAATGCTGTGGTGGTCAGCGTGCAGCATGCAGCAGCCGCCGGCATGCAGCGAGAGTGGCATAGTGGTCTGAGAACCCCCGCGGGAGGGCCGATGCGGTGTGCTTCTGCCGTGCCTCTCACTCCGGCGGCGGGGATCCGATGCGTTGGTGGGAAGTTCCACTGCGTCTTGTTGCGCTGGAAGTTGCGCTGACAGCCTGACATTCTTGACAGTGGACCAGCTCCGCTCAAGATCGACGGGCCGCGCCGGATTTTCACGAGTGGGGAGAGGCTGCGCATTCATTTCCAGTTCTTTCGAGTGCCTGCCTTTCTGGAAATTCCTTGGAATCGCTGAACCGCTTTCTGATTGCCTTCGGAGATGGCTACATGACGCAGCCAGCACATTAGCTCCCGTCGTCGTCGATGCGGCCCGATGAAGGAGAGCGTTGAAGAAAAACGTGGCGTGCAAATTGGGCGTGGTGCGATCGCCGCAGGCGCCAAGGGTGCTGGGCTAGCGCCGGTGTTAGCGTCGACACCCGCCTGGTCGGGCCAACGGAGCCAAATTTGGCAGCAACACAGGGGCAGCATCTTCCAATGGCAGGGGCCGCAGGGCGCCTTTTCTTGCGCGACCTGCCCGCCCGTGCTCATGATCCATCCATCCAATGGCATTCGCTGCCGGCTCCCCAAGCCTCACCGCACCCGACTGTCAGAACTCGTCTCATACCGTTATCGACAACCACAAGGGCTTAGAAACCAGATGGCCAAGTCATTATTCGCTTTCGTGGCTCATTTTTCGAATCCTTATCGTTGACGTACCTGTTTCATGATTTCGCTTCAATCTCGCAGCTCACTATCGCTGCCTCGACTCGCCACTCCGGCTCCGCTCCATTGGCGCAAGGAACACCTTGATGTTTTGATGTGCTAGACCTCTACATGACAAATGCAGCTTTGTAAAGACTTTCTCAGCTCGCTCAGTTCGACCGAACAAACCGAACACGTGGGTTGGGAAGCCGAGGATATCCGTCATTTCAGCAAACTGTCCGCTAACCAGGCTCGCCAGGGAAGCGTTAACGGAGACGATGATGCCCTTTCTGTCACGGTCTTGCGGCTCTTCCTGAATTATATTGGGACAGAAGCAGATTGGCAGAAGCAGGTACATAGTTGCGACCGCCCAGTCCCGTACCTCGTGAAGTGGGCAGGAGACGGTTCATCCAGCATGACTTGGCCCATCCAGTGTCCTTCGATCCGCGCGATCGTCGTCAAGGATAAACTGGAGCCCGGTATATCAGGGACGCGATCGATCTCGCCACTGCACGGCATCATCCTGACCACACACCAGCCGTCATGTGACTCCTTCCAGGGTCATGTTTACAGTCCAAGGGTTATCATCCCGTTGAGTCCCCAAACGACCAATCTATTGTTAGAGTTTCGAGAGGCAGGATCTCTTCTTGAAATTGACTACCCGTTATTGTCGGAAGGATTGTGGGTCTTGATCCTTGAGTGTGATTGAATAAGAGAATGAGGGATAGACGGAAAAGGAGAAAGGGGGGTAGGGTCGGATGAAGAGGACCAAATAATGAAATAAAACATCGATTCAAAGAAAAATTGTGGAAAGAAAAGGGAAAAGCAGACAGGGGTTGGTCAATGCCGATATGGAAAGACTTCTCCACAATCGACCTGTCTCTTGTATGACCGCATGCCTGAGTTTGTGGAGAACTCGATAGAATTACAGGATTCCTGGGCCGACAAACACACAGTA
>FTCU01002288.1_pt1 | contig 16618 bp, 20 predicted proteins | sample 1639521 | NCBI WGS metagenome assembly FTCU01 (sample SAMEA3914864, study PRJEB12502) | metagenome | biome: forest; material: soil | place: USA | collected 2012-03-12 | depth 0.3 m
CGCAAAGGCCGTGTCGATGCTCGTGCGAGTGCTCCGGAGGGGGGGCGGGGAGGCGGGACGGGGGCCGGAGGGATGCGTGCCGGCGCTGGTGGTTGTGCCCCGGGGGGTGCAAGAGGTCGGGCGACGGATGCCCTGGCGGAGGACCCGGGGGCAGCGGGGCTATCTTGACGAGTGGTTGGCGCCGGCTGCCTATCAAAGAGTGCGTCGAGCTCTTCTGGCCCCAGCTCGAGGGCCTCAGAGACACTACCGGCTGATTCTTCTTCTTCGTCCTCAGATGCACTGGCTTCGCGGGACGCCGTTTCTCGTTTCTTTTTGACTGCTTCGCGAGTGTCGGCAAGCCTGATTCCGGCAATCTTGGTGTCCAGGGAGGTACAGAAGCTCTTCATGATGCGGTCGATCATGTCCGAGCGGCCGTGGTCGAAGTGAGAGTCGCCGGCCTCATCCTCATCCGAGCTGGGGCCGTGGCCCTCGTCTGTCGACGCGTCCGACTCCATCTTGAATGGAGACGTATCGCTCAGCATGCCAGAGTCCCTGGAAGAGAGGCGAGAAAAGTGGCCGACGAGGCCCGCGACAGTGGCCCGACTGCCGCGTTGAAGATGCGGCTGGAGGCTTGTTCCAGGTTCGCCAGGTGAGGGGTCGCGCAGCTCGCGTTGGGCTTGAAACCGCCCAGGCTGTTCAGCGGGCTCAGGTTTCGTGTTCGACATGCTATCTCCAATGAGTCAATGCCAGAGTGAGTCTTGCAATAAACCACATCAGAATCACGCTGCAAGAATGCCGCACGCAACGACCAAGCCGGCGGAGAGCGGGACAAGCCATGCGGCCAGGCAGCCAAGTCGGTCAGCGCACGTGATGCAGCAGGGTTAGGGTTACACACTGAGCTCTCCCGGACGTGCCAGACTGACGTCGGACCTCCATTGAACACCTAGAGGTGATGGATTCGTTTACTGCGGGGTTCAGAGCATTCGGGGCAATTCCTACCCTTATTGTTCAATTGCCAATTCTTGCCAATCGCGTGTTTAGCTTCTGTGGCTCAAGGGACGGCGAGTCAGCATTCTGAGTGCATTCATTGTGCAAGGATGGAACCGAATTAGGAACTCGCGCCCCTCACGGCCTCGCCCGTCACCGATTCACGCGGCTTTAAGCGCGAGAATAAACCCCGGGTCATTGAGATGCTCATGCAATCCGTGCCCTGCCCGTGACAGCACTCAAGAGCTACTCCGTCGACCGCAGCACTACGCCACAATGGGTCAGTTTTTCGAGACGATACCCGAGTACCTGGTAAAATGGATCCTCCAGCAAAAGATGTTCTGGGTGGCCACATCGCCGCTCTCGGCGTCCGGGCACGTCAATGTCTCGCCCAAAGGAGGCCTCTACTTCGGGCTGGTCGACGACAAAACGTTCTGGTACATGGATCTCACCGGCAGCGGCAATGAGACCATCTCGCATCTCTACGAACCCCACAACGGCCGCATCACCGTCATGTTCAACTCGTTTGACGGTTCCCCTCGCATCGTTCGTCTGTTTGGCCACGGCACCGTCTTCGAGCGGGGGACGCCGGCTTTTGACGAGTTTGCCAAGAAGCACGACGTCGAAATCATCCCGAGCTCCCGATCCATCATCATAGTCAAGGTGCACCAGGTCGCGAGCTCGTGCGGCTTTTCGGTTCCCTTTTACGAGTTCAAAAACTTCCGGACGACCTTGAACGAGGTGTTTGCAAAGAGAGAAAAGCGGTTCGAGGAGGGCAAGTCAGACGAGCGAAGAGACAGGTTCGTTGTGTCACCCCTGAATCGTCCCGGCGAGCGTGGTCTAAGTTGCCCTGCTTCAGATACTGGGCGTTCAAGAACGCGTACAGCATTGACGGCCTGCCCGGAATGCGCATGGGGTCCAAGACGGGGAAGGAGGAGCATATTACCCCTATCCAGAAGATGGTCGGCCCGATGGCGCCACAAACGTACCGAAACGACCGCAGGTTCCACGCCTGGCATCTCATCCTAGTGGCCGTCCTCTCGGCTGTCTGCACGGCTCTTTCCATGGCTCTCCTCCTGGCCGCGCCTCGAGGTGCCCTCCCATTGTTCTCATAGGCAAGAAATTCCTGCTGTAAATAGCATCACCGCAATCCATAGTCTATTTAAAACACCCGCAACAGATCACACTCGAGGATGTGCTGGACGGGGACATTCAAGTGGTATGCGTTCTGACAGCGAAATCCTTGCAGGCCCCCGAGGTCTAAAAAGCGAGGCCAGGTCGTAGTGACGCTCGCGTCCCGAATTGGCGAACTGCTGAACAAATTCGAGCTCAAGCCCGCGACTGCACCGGTGATGCAGTAGGCGGGCATTGGATCAGGTGGTGTGGTTCGCGGATGGGAAGAAATTATCGTGGTGCACCGATGAATGGCGATGGTGGCTTCCTTGATTGATGGGCTGCTGTTTAGGCCCGTGGGCTCTGTGCATGACACACAGAGCTTGAAGCCAGGCAAGTTGGTTCCTTGCGAGATTGGAACAGCACTTGAGCACAGAGAGCAACGGTCAGTCCCAGGGTTAGGGCTTTTGGGGGATCATGAATGATGACTGAGACCGCCACCTCAGGCTCTAGCCGTCTTGGGCACGCCGGTCGGCTGTGCCTGCCTGGAGTCGGGTATGACACGCATTGCGCATCCAGTCCCGGCTTTCTTTCGGAAGATCTCAAATCTTCCATCTGCCCATCGTCTGCAAACCGAAGACGACATCATGTGGAGAAAAACGTACTACGAGAACCCGCGTCGTCTGGCGCTCGCGGCCATCGCCAAGGAGACCGAGACGACCACCGCAATCATCGCGTCCAGCCTGCCCCATCTTGACCCAGCAAAGTCCGAGAAACTCGACCTACAATCACTGCCGCCTCTCGACCCGTCGAGATGCCCCCGTTTCCAGCTTGCGAACAGGTCGGGTTTGGCCCACGGAACAACCGCCCGCGTCTTCAACCAAGACTCGTTTGACGCCGCCATCGCCATGCCCTCGTCTGTGCTTGGCATTTCTCTCTCTGCCGAGGGCGAAATCCTCGGGCATCTGAAATCCGCCGCGGGCTCCCCAGAGCACCTTACCACGCCTGCGGCGGCTCGGGTGGCGGTATTGAACATGGCCTCGGAGCGCAGTCCCGGCGGCGGATGGCTCAAGGGCGCATCCGCCCAGGAGGAGGCGCTATGTTTTCGCAGCACATTGGCGGCGTCGCTGCACCGCAACCTGTATCCTATCCAACACAGGGCAGGCTTGTACACGCGCGACGTAGTCGTCTTCCGCGAATCCATGAGCGACGGCCATAAGCTGATGATTCCCGAGACGCCTCCATCCGACCTTCCCGTTGTCAGCGCGCTCAGCGTGGCAGGCATCCGTCAACCCGACGTGAAGCCGCCTAGCCAAGATGCGGGAACGTCCATCGGCGGATCGACCAAGGCTTCTAAAGGACCGTTCGTCTTTGCTGACCCTGCTGCGCGGGGTTTGACCAAGGACAAGATGCGGCTATGTCTCCGGATGGCCGGCACAAAGGGACACACCATGCTTGTCCTCGGGGCTATTGGTTGTGGTGCCTTCCGAAATCCACCCGGCGAGATTGTCAAGTGCTGGCAGGAGGTACTGGCCGAGACCGAGTTCGCCGGCGGCTGGTTCAAGGAGATTTGGTTTGCGGTCTACGATCGGAGGAATGAGGGCAACTTTGAGATATTCAGTGAGGCGTTTGATGGGAAGTCTGTTTGTGTAGTGTAGCTTTCGGCTGATGGACGGACCCTGGGACAGCCTGCGCGCGACGAGGAAGCAATGAGGTTGCAGTTGTGGAGGAGTCTTCCCACAATGCAAGAGGTACCTTGATTCTACTGGCCCGGGTGCAAAAATAACTTTGATATTGACAGCATTGCATCTGGCATCTCACTGCAGGCGAGAGGGAATTCGACTTGTCTCTCAAGTGCAACTTCGAGCCAATGGGAGCATTGTTGACAAAAGTCCCACCCACATCGCGTTACTTTTTCTCAGCCCAATCAATTCCAAGGACGCAAGATTTTTGGCGAATCGACGGTGCCACTCGCACCAGCAACGTTGTCAAACAAGCGCGATGCGGCTGGTTTGAGACGCGCCGGCCCTGTTGCTGGAACTGCTCGGGAGCGGAACTTGAGTCACTCGGTGAGTCGGAGTTGCGGCACTGGAACGCGAGGATGCACGACTCTAGCCAGGAGGGATTGGCTTGGGACGACAACGGCCTGGGACCAGAGGCGCGATGGGTGCGGGACCCCGATATCTTCGCCATCCAGCGTGTATGTCGCCGCCATCTGGGGGTGGCCAAGGGGCCCGAGGAGGACACGGCCGTGTCGTTCCACGCCGACGGTGCCTTCAACAAGCTGTACCGAGTCAGCTGCAGCCGGGGCCTGTTCATCATGCGCGTGTCCCTCCCTGTCGACCCCCGGCGCAAGACTTGCGGCGAAGCCAAAACCCTTCAGCTGATCCGGCGCAAGACCGACATCCCGGTGCCGGGCGTCGTGGGCTTTGACGCCTCGCGGAGCAACGAGATCGGTTACGAGTGGCTCTTGATGGACATGATGCCCGGGACCCCGGCGTACTACCGTTGGCGGAGCATGTCTACGGCGCAAAAAGAGTCCTTGACGGTGCGGGTGGCCGACTTCCAGGCCCAACTGTTCCGCTGCGGCAATTTTGGAGACGGATTCAGAAGCATCGGGACGCTGGGGAGCGGTCTCGACTCGGAGAATGGGGTTCCCAAACCCGGGCCCGTCGTCTCCAGCTTCTTCTTCTCAGGACCAAGATCTCACTATCCCGTTCCGCGCGGCCCGTTTAGCTCTAGTCACGACTGGCTCCGGGCCCAGCTGAACGTCGTCACCAAGGAGCATAGCACGGCGCTGGCCGAGGCCCGCAACGACGAGGACAGGGAGTATGCCGAGAGTGCGTTGCGCGTGGCCCGCAAACTCCTCCGAATCCTACACAAAGTCTTCCCCGCCGTCGTCCACCCACCCGAGCGCACCATCCTCTGGCATGACGATCTTTCGCTCCGGAACATCATGGTCGACGACAGCGGCGCGGTCACGGCGGTCATCGGATGGTAAATGCCTCTGACTTCTCAGCCATGTTTGTTCAGGACGCTGACGGTCCCAGGGAATGCGCCTCGGCACTGCCTCGATGGGTGGCATCACAGCTGCCCGAGTTCTTGCGAGGGGCGGCGAGGGAGACCAGGCCGGACCGCGACTGCTATACGGATCTCGACGCAGGTGACACGCCTAGCGCTCTTGACGACGGCCTCGACAACGAAGGAAAAACCGAGCTGTATTGGATCCATCTGATGGAATACGAACAAACGCAGCTGCGCAAGGTGTACGCAGCACGGATGCGCCAGCTCAGGCCGGGGTGGGACATGGAAGTGCAGGAGGGCGCTCTGAAGGTGGACTTTTTAGGTGCCGTGTCAAGGTGCGGTTCTGGGTTCTATCTCGGACGCATTGAACAATGGGCAGATGCGTTTGAGCGCAAAGAGTACCTCCCGTTGATGGAGGTGCTCAGGGTTGGTATCAAGAAAGAGAAGATAAACGCGTCGGCAGCTAAATCTGTCACCCTAGGGACCCTCACCCTGCCCTCTTGACGAAGGTGTAGTAGGTACATTCCTCCAACTTGCCCTGTTTTCCACAGGCAGGGAGTCGTCGCCCGTCCTTGAACCTCAAGCTCAAGTACACGAGACGCCAAAAGATAATGAGAATGATATTCAACGTCTGATCAGACAACTGCCCTACCGCCTCCTCTAACTCTCGCTAGGCTGCGTGACAAGCCTTCCACTTGACCCGCAATACGGGCTGGCGTATACAGATGCAAAGGAAACACTGACAGAGTTGTGCGCAAAGAGGTACTCGATAGGTGAACAGCGAAGACTTTCAGTTGTCACATATCGGATGTCGCGTCATGGATACCTATCTGTGGTTGTGTGGCACCGTAATGCAGTCTCCGAAGGGGTAAACTGCCCACCTAGCCAATACGCCTGCTGTGCTTTGACATCGTTCTTGGCGTTGTGCAGGGTGTAGCCGGCCACAAGACTGATTTCCCCGGAACAGAAGAGCCATTTGAACATGGCATAGACGGCCGCTTTACCCATCATGACGTCAATGGGTTTCGAGATTTGATCTATAAGCCGTGACCCGTGAACCAAGCTTCATCGAGTGTTGGCCTCCACCCTGTACATAAGAGATATCATCTCATACCCTCGGTATGTCGGGCACTTCTTTCCCAGAAGTCGGGACGCGGTCCCATCGAGTCAATGGGGCCGTGGCCGACTTCTTCGCCAACCATCCAGACCTCGAGCTCGGGGGCGTCAAGGGCTTCAGCGTCGAGCGACAGAAACACATGGAAATCTTTGCTCTTCACAGGCTTCCCAGTACCAGAATCAACCCCATCGGCCGGGTGGAATTCACGGCCATCCGCGGTCCTCATGGAACCATCCCAATCCGCATCCTGTACCCGTCGTCGGGGGAAGCCCGTAGGGCGAAAGGAGACGCAGGAGCCTTGATCTACTTCCACGGGGGTGGCTACTCGGTTGGGAGCGTCGACGAGTTTGAGAATGGCTTGAGGCTTATTGCTGAGGAGTCCGGATGCCAGGTGATCCTCAAGCTCACATGGCAACACGCTCCTCGTAGCAGTACTGACTTCTGTGTCATGCCATAGGTATACGCAGTGGACTACCGGCTCGCCCCGGAATTCCGCTACCCCATACAGCTTGACGAATACTCTGCTGTGATTGACTGGCTGTATTCAGACAGCTGCCGGAGCCGGGGCGTGCATCTAGACCGCGTGGCCGGAGGCGGCGACTCTGCCGGCGGGACCATGACGGCGGCGACCTGCCTGCGCCGGCTCGACCAGAAGAAGAAGCCGCTGGCCGCCCAAGTGTTGCTCTATCCGGAGGCCCGTCTCCCATTCGACACCCTCGCGGCAAAGGAGAACAATTACGGGTACTATCTCCAATGTAATGGTATCTTTGGGTTTGCTGACCACTACCTGCCTCGTCCTAACGGTAAGTAGGCCTATTCTGTTCCCGACCACTCAGTCGGTAACCCCTTTCCGTGTTTCTCCGCTGACTCTAAATAAACAGGCCCGTCACCACTCGACAGATATGTCTCCCCAGGGATGCAGCAAGTGAGCCAGCTCTCGGGCCAGCCCCCTGCTGCAGTCTTCACGAATGGATTCGACCCCCTTCGCGATGTCGGCATCGAGTACGCCAAAAAGCTCAGCCTGGCCGGCGTTCCGGTTCAGTGGCGCCATTATGATGACCTCGCCCACGGGTGGGTGCAAATGACCGCTTGGTCTCAAGCCGCGCGGGAGGCAACGCAGGAGGCGGGCAGAGAGGTTCGGCAGTTGCTGTATGGGGACTCGGAATCATGATTCCGTGAGGTTGAGGTACTGTACGACGAACATGAATCGGTGCTATACCGGCGAGCCCTTACATTGCCAGTGCAGACAAGACGTTGGCTGGTGCAACCTCGCCTGCGGTCGATATTTGATCGCGGTTAGTCAGCAGTACGAAGGTTGTCACTGACGTTTCGCCGATCAATGGCGATCACCGTATCACGAGCATTGCGGCGCAGCTGGGATTCCCCGCACCCCAACACTCGCACATACACTGCTGCCTCCCCGTCGTGCTAAGTGGTGAGCGGATACTTCAACTCGAACAGAAGCAGTCGGTAACCATCAGACGCGGAAATGGCCTCCCCGCATCCGTTCTTCTCTGCACAGCCCAAGTCCGGCTCCGATGGCACCGCTGGCCAGTTCTTCCACCACTCCTCCGCCAGGCGCATCAACACCGACGCAACCATCGCCAAGGCGCTCAAGTCCGAGTATCCCGATCTCCAGCTTGTGATCTCCCCATCATCGGGAGCCGACCTCCTCGGCTACGCATCAGCCGGGCACGCAAGCTTTACTTCCATGGACCAAGCCGACACTTCGCTCCCCTCCTCGCTGATATGGCAGGTTTACCTGCCCCCCCGCCGTCGGATCGACGGCAGCCTTGGCGGACTGGCGCAGAATGTCATATTCGCCAAGTTTTTGTATCAATGGCAGGACACCGAGTTCATCCTCCATGTGGTGGACGGGCGAGATGGGACCAACTCCTACCCGAGCGTGCGCAACAACTACATCCTGACCGCCGACGCGGCCAAGGCGAACGCGCTCATCCTTGCCGCCGGGCAGTGGAGCAACGAGCTGCACGAAGAGGCGTGGGTGTGGGACAGCGGCATGTGGCAAAAGAGCGCTGAGCTCTACCGGAGCATCCGCAAGGCCTCCTGGGACGCCGTTATCCTCGACGAGGGCATGAAAAAGGCCATTATCGCCGACCACCAGGCCTTCTTCGATTCGCGCGACACGTACAACCGTCTCAGGGTGCCCTGGAAGCGCGGCCTGCTTTACTACGGCCCCCCGGGCAACGGCAAGACCATCTCGATCAAGGCGATGATGCACACGCTGTATGACAGGAAGGACCCAGTGCCTGCGCTCTACGTCCGAAGCTTCTCTTCCGTACGGCCTCCATGCCAATATCCCACCGCCAGTCACTGACATGACCCAGTTCGCAGGCCCCGAGTACGCCGTCCGCCAGATTTTCATCAAAGCCCGGCAGTTCGCGCCCTGCTACCTGGTCTTTGAGGACCTCGACTCGCTCGTGACCGACTCGGTGCGGAGTTACTTTCTGAACGAGATTGACGGGCTCCAGAGTAACGACGGTATCTTCATCGTGGGCAGCACGAACCACCTAGACAGGTTGGACCCGGGCATCTCGGTGAGTTCGCAAGGCACCGCTCACGCAACCGCGCGACTCAACTAACGGGTGGCAGAAACGGCCCTCGCGGTTTGACAGAAAATACTACTTCCCGGATCCCGACCTCGACCAGCGCGCCGCCTACTGCCGTTTCTGGCAGCGCAAACTGGCCGATAACAAGGATGTGGAGTTCCCCGACAAGCTCTGCAAGGCCATCGCGGAGATCACACACGGCTTTAGCTTCGCCTACATCCAGGAGGCTTTCGTCGCGGCACTCATTGCCATTGCCCGAGATTCAAATTCAGGAGTGGCCGGGGACTGGAAGTTCAAAAGCGATGAGATCGAGGACGGCTGGGTAGGTGTGGCCTTCTCCCAGGACGATGGCGACTTAGATGAACTTGCATTGTGGGTGGAGATCAAGAAGCAGGTGGCGATTCTTCGGGAAGGGATGCAGGAGAAACAGTGACGGCGCTCTCTGCTGACGCGCGGGAAGCATGGTCGAGGGGCACGCAGAAACAAGCCAGTACGGGGTATAATATGTTGCGAGATAGAATATGCACCCAAACGGAGAATGGCTTCTGAGTTCTTCTGCAATCACGCGTCGAACCTCCTGATGCTGCTGCTGTTGGACGTCCTCCGCCTGCGGACGGCCGACGGAGGCCCCCGCAGGTCCTTGGGCGACTGCAAGGCCGACCTGCGGTCTGTGGAGTTTACCTCGTGCAGCGCATCCATCTTCTCGAGCGCGTCCAGCACCTCGGGCGGCGGCTCCGAGCTAAAGACGACCTGGATGTCACCGTGCGGAGACAAGCCAGGGAAGAAGCGCCACGATCTTAGTCGCGACGATTTAGACCGCCGAGCCCACACCCGCCGCCGCTCCCACAGGCCAATGAGGAGAAGGATGGGGGCGTTGATGACGCGGATTATGGCCACGTTGATGTGGTGGAAGGCCAGGGGCCCAACCAAGAACTTGAGCGGCAGCAGGATCAACAAGGCGGCAATGTTGAAGGGTGGCGGATACGAGAAGATGGCATCGCTCTTGACACCCTGAAACGTCAAGACAGCGCGGCGGAACTGGATCTCGGCCGCTTCGTTGGAGATGATCTTGGAAAAGGTGTTGGTCAAGATGGCGACGAGGATGGTGAGGAAAAGGGTGTTGCCGAGAAATGCGAATGTGATGATGAGCATCGGGCCCAGGATCAGGTGAAAATCGGACGCGCGCTCAATGCCAGTACCGTCGAGTCCGAACCAAATCCTATCCACATTTGTCAGTTGGATTCGCGTTCCCGGAATCATCGCCAACATACCACAGCAGCCATTTTGTGATGGTGGCCCAGGTTACGCCCACGTTCAATGACTCATCGCCGCTCGTACGGGCAAGGAATAACAAGCCCATCACGAAGCCGGCGAAGCACCAGATGGCGATGAAGGTCAGCCGAGTGAAGTCGCGCATCATGGCGTGGAGCGCGATAAAGACGATATTATCGGGCATCAGAGTGAAGGCGATACGCGTCAGCAGTACCGGGGCAGCGGTGCACAGGACGGGGAGGGCGTAGTAGGCGCCATCGGCGACCAGCAGCTCGACGGCGCGGACCAGGCCGTAGGCAGCGTAGATGACAACGAACGTGACGTCTAGGAAGGACCAGAGGTTCTGGGCGTGCACCTCCCAACCGTGCTCGACGATGGCGGCGAACTGCTCGAGAACCCATCCCGCTGCGAAGACGTTGAAGACGGTCTCGTAGATGCGGACCCCTGCCATATCGCTCCCGAAGCCGTAGTGCGCCACCGTCAGCATGTAGAGGACCAGGAGGAGCGCAAAGTGCATCAGTTCGATCACATTCCTGAGCTGCGGAACGATGAGGCGGCGGTGGTTGAGAATGGCGGCCCGGCGGGGTTCGTACAAGGAGACGGGATGGTACTTGTAGTGGTCTGGGAGGAAATCGACGAAGGACAGGGGCGTGTACACCACAACGCCCTTGTACACGGCATCCACAACGAGCTGGCAGGCCGGGGACTTGATCATCATCTTGCTCTCGGAAATAATGGCGAGCTCGAGAGCTGTCAGCTTCCGCTCGTGGCCGCCCCGATCTTGGATGGCCCATTGCGGACGGCGAGACCGCACAGACTCGGGCGCCGTGTCGCAGGGGTCGAAGCCCGAGACGAGAATGTTGGCGAGGAGCAGGAGCCCCGAGCGCCCCGGGTGGTCTTCGTGGAACCGACGGAGGACGCGGGTCGCGAGCAGCTCGCAGAGGGTGGCGCGCGATTCGTTAAGGCCTTGGTGGAGCGACTCGTGAGAACGCGGGCGGAGGAACTGGACTCGGTTCGCGACAAGACAGTAGACTGCACGGGCGTCGATCAGCAGGGCATTCTCGGGCGGGCTGCGGCAAGGCGGGACTGACCGACCGCCGGGTCTTGCGGGTTGTACAAGCGGTCGACGAGGGGTCGCACGACCTGGTGGTCCATATGGGGGGCTCGGAGCTCATCGAGACTGTAGGTGTCGTCTAATGGGATGTTAGATGCAGTCGGTGCGATCACCAGTCTCGGGCTACAAACCAATGGCTGCCACAACCAGGCGGCGTATCCTGGCATCCCGTCAGTCCCGAACCAGTCCGCCGATGGAGCTCGCATACCGGTGCATCATGACATAGACAGACATGACGGTGTCCTCCCCGGGCAGCAACGCCGAGCTGGCATCTTGGCCGCCCTGGGGGAGCCGTCGCAAGCGGAAGAGAGGCGCCACGTTGTCGTTGCCGTCGCTGGCTGGGTTGAGGGCTGCCTCGGGATCGCCGTCGTCGTCGCTTGAAGACCGGGAGCTGGTGTCGTCGAAATCGGCACCCATATCGTTGCCGTCAATGCTACCGCTGGTAAAGAATCATCGGTCGAGGTTCACGGCGAAGCAATCGCCGTTCGGGTACCTAAGTATGCTGGGGCGAGAAAAAGCTGGTTGCTGATGAGACCAAGACGATGGAGGCGTCGGCAATGCGGCGAGCGACGGTCGCGAGTGGATCTTGGGCATATCATAACGTAATCCGTCGTTTCCGGCAGCTTGGCAACCCCTGAGGGGACCAACAGGCCCAGGCATTCGCAGACGGGTTGTCGCGTGCCATGCTGGAGCAGGTGTTGGGCGAAGTCTTCTGATGTTCAGTTCTGGTGGAGTTGTGACATGCAGGCTGGGACCAGATCAATTCCCAGTGTCGGTGCTCTGGACGGGACTCCTGTGTGCCTGCCGCAACTGGCAGCAGCGGGTGGGGAACGGCTACAACCCTAACCCCGAAGAGGCATGTCAGCGGGACCTGCTTTTCCAGGGTCCAATGAGCCCATCGCTGCCCCCCTGACGATGCCACAGGGAGAGACCAACGTGAAAAGGTCAGAGAGTCTCTGCGCTTGGCGCAACATGTGAGCCCTGCGATTCGAGTTAAGGCCAGCCAACAAGGTCGGTCACCAAAGGCTGACCTCGAATCGAGGCAACTGTTCCACAGCTTCTTTTTCTGTCCCGCATTCTTTTTTCTTAATTTTTTTTTTACTGTAACGGAAGACATGCAACGGTGGAGCTGAACGGCCCCCCTGAGTTCCAAGCTCCTCCGGGAGCGCACTTTCGTGGAGCGGCGCAGCCGGATTACTGATCCCTGGCATACAAGGAGGCAGTGAACACGCCGCGACCAAACCCGGAACCTCCTCTGACATGCATCTTCCCCTCCCACCCGAACCTCCCTCACCAGAATTGCGTTCTCAATCCAGACCCAAATCACGGGCTTCCCTGCGCTAACATGGCGACCTACACCAACACTTGGAGGAACAAGGCGTGGATTGTGTGGTTCGTGGTGCAGGTTCCCCTGATTCTTTGTAAGTCAATTTCGCTCTGGGACTGGATGCTCGCGAATCTGGGGCCCGGACCGCGGCTGACACGCCAAAGTCATGGATTTGCTCGAGTTCCTATGGCCAACGTGGGCCTACGAGCCCGTCGGTGCGCCTCTGCACGCGGCCTTCGCCGTGAAACAAGACTACATCCAAAAGTACAACGATCCGGTCGTGCAGTGGACGCCCGAGACGGCGTCAGGCCACGACAGCTGGATGGGGCTGTTCCTCTATCTCGAGTTCGCCTTCCTGCTGCCTACTGCGCTGTACGGCATCTACCGTCTAGGAGTGCAGCGCCGGGGTACCTCGGGCCGCGACGAGCTGCTGTTCCTCGTCTACGGGCTCGAGTTATCCTTCACGACGCTGGTGTGCATTTACGACACCCTGTACTGGGACAGCGCCGCGTGCTCGGCCGAGCTCCGGCGCGAACTCCAAGTCCAGCTCTACGGTCCGTGGCTCGTTATCCGTAAGTGCCCGCCCCGAGGTTCCCAGAGATCGACCCCCGGGCTCACATTGAACCAGCGGCCATCGGCGCCATCGACATGGCCACCCGGATCCTGGGCCGTATCAAGGCTGCGGATGCGGCCTCGGGAGCCAAAAAGGCTCAGTAGAGGAGTCAAGCTCCGGTCCCAGGCAGCGGAGGCCCAAGCTGTGGGACACTCGTCCCCACAGTTCATGTAGGAAAGTGTCGGCATTTTGTTTCGCCGCGGAGGGCAATGTATTAACACCATCTCGCTGTTGGGCCCGACTCCAAACGCCTTCTCATAGTGGTACTGTACACGTTTTGTATCCCAAGACAAAAGGTCCTAGTCGACTGCCCTCTTCTGGTACCCCCAGCCGTTGCCCACGCCATTCAGGCCGTAGCCAAGAGGCGTTGCGCCGCCGAGGCCCCGGCCCCTGAGCCGCCTCGGGAGCAAGGACCCGAAAAAGTACACGGCCGACACCACGGCGCCGGCGCAGAATGATACCAGGCTGTAGAAGACGGTGCTCGCATAGATGTGACCGCCCATGCCCGACCACTCGACCTTGCCCTCAGTCTTGGGCAGCGCGGGGGTTGGGAACCACCTGACACTAAAGGTCAGAGGCAGCGGGTCCCCGATCACCAGCCGTCGTGTCGCGCTGCCCTCCATGTGCGTGAGCGGGCTCGTGCTGTATGCGGTGGCGCTGTCGAGGACGCCGCTGTCGTGCCGCTGGATGTGATGCTTGGGCGTGCTGTGGAGCAACACATTGAGGTGCGTGCTGATGTGCATATGGCTCAGTTGGAGGGTGCCGGCCAGAGCGAAGACGAGCGGGATGTATTCCTGCTCGGGCTGCTTCTCACCCACTACCTCGATATGCGGGGCCGGGCGCGCCGGCAGGCGGCAGGACAAGGGCGCGTCGCTGTGGATGTAGAATTCGAGGAGGTGGAAGAACGGGTCGCTAATCATGGGGATGGTGCAGTTCTTCTCGCCTTCGACGCCGTAGTAGAATTCGAGCGGGTGGTTTGTCTCGTTGCAGACCGGGAAGGGGATCCATTGGATCTCGTGCGCCGCGTTCTCGATGTGTTCGCCCGTTTCACTGGGGAGCGTGAGCAAGCATGGACACGGTCCAGGACCGGATGGGGGCTTACGAGCTCCGGTTCATGCACTCGACGCGGATCGGCGCACCGTAGTGGTACGAAGGGAGGGCGTTCTCGTGGCCGGCCGCCAGCGCTGTCGCAACCAGGGTCGCGGCGACCACGAGAAGGAGCTGCAATTGCAACGGCAGGGCCATCATCGCCGGATCTGTCGAATGGTGTCCCTCGGTGAGTGTGACAAACGCTTATGGCTCGCGCCCGGGCATCTTGCGCCAGTTGGAGGCCCGACCAGAAGCTTGTGTCCAGATCCCGAGTTCTGGACAGGTCGCGAAGCCGTGGCGGCGATTTGGCCAAGTTCAAGAGTGGAGCGGAATGCCAAGACTGGACCCCCTAACCCTAGAGACAACACCAGAGCGCCCACCACACCGGCCGACCCCCAACGCAGCCACGTGCAGGGCAAAACATCAAGGCAGAAAAGAGAAATCGAAACGACCCAAGGGAATTCGAGCACCCGAGTTTTACTCACTAGACTGAGCCGGGAACGGTACGCTGCCCTTGTGCCACTAGGCCTTGGGGCCAGATTCTCCCTAGGCCTAGCCAGTTCAACCTTCATCAGTCCCATACTAATTGTCCCGTTCCTGGTCCCGCAACTACGCATATTGACCCACTGTTAACGCTCCCTAATATGCGTTACAGACCTACCCATTTGACCCTGTATTTGTCGCTATAGGTCGCTGTAGGTCGCTGTAGGTCGTCTATAAGAGAGTATCACAAGCCGACCTGATAAAGCGGCTAAGGGGCTGAGGGGCTACTACAGCTAGGGCTGCAGGGCGACCTTAGCCAATTATAGAGGAACGCTAACTAAGAGTTAGAGCCACGACTAGGATAGATCGTCAGGAACGCCTCACGATCTAGGCGTTCTAGTAGAGGATCGCGGGGAACGCTTAACATTCCTAACAATCTAGGTACAAAGGTATAGGATTAGACAGTACTATATAGTCACGCAAGCTAGTAAGCTCTAAGAGTTCACTAGTTGTTAATACAAGTTAGTGTGTATTATAAGATCTGAGTATTTGCTAATTAGGACGATTGTTATTGTTATAAACCTTTTAGCTTTACTAAAGCTTTGCAACTTAGCAATTAAGTTACTTCTAGAACCCTTTTAGAAGAAGTCTAGACTGCTCGCTTCGTTATATATTAATAACTTCCTTTATTTCTATTATAGCTTAGAACGGAAGTACTAAGACTATAGCTTTCTAGGAAGGACTTAAGTCTTTAGAGCAGCTGCTCTAAGAGCTTACTATCTATGTTAGACAATTAGAAAGAGAAAACAGCGTCTTATAAGCGCTTATTAATACTTTTCTAAGCAGTAATAGCGGAAGAGCCAAGATTGACCTACTACCTAAGTATAGAGGCGATAAAGAGGCGCTTACTAGGTTTTTTACCTAGGCTTACACTTATTTCTAGTACTACCTTAAGAAGTTCGCTAACGATACAGCTAAGGTTATCTTTGTAGCCTCGCGCCTTAAGGGCAAAGCGTTGCGCTAGTTCGAGCCAACGTTAAAGAATCGACTTAAGACTAAGAAAGAAACGGACTAGGACAACTTTACTTAGAAGGTCTTTAGGGAGTACAGCACATTCGAGGCGGAATTTACTAAGGTGTTTAGCGATGTGGATAAGAAGCTCTACGCTTAAGAGCGGCTCTTATAGCTATAGCAGACCAAATCTGCAGCCGCTTACGCTACTACGTTCTAGCAGGATTTGCTTAGGGTGGAGTATAGCAAGGAGGGTCTTATGCAGACCTTCTACAAAGGCTTTAAAGAAGAGGTTAAAGACAAGCTGTATAAGGTTGATAGACTGGACTCACTTAACGAGTATATCGCTATAGCAATCTAGATCAACGATTGGCAATATATGCGCAAGCAGCAATGCAAAGGCAAAGACAACTCGTCTCAAACCTACCAACCTAATAATAAAAAGAAGCGCTACTATTACAATACTGCGTATAAGACGCATGCAGGACTAATAGACACTAGCGCTATTTAATAGAACCTAAGGCTAGTAAAGTAAGACAAGTCTAACATTGTCTACTTCAATTGCAATAAGAAGGGATATTTTAAGCAGGATTGCAAAACCCTAAAGCAAGGCAATTAGAAGCTAGTCCTAAAGAACAAAACGGCTATTATTAACAAGCATATAGATATGTTTTAGGTAGCTATAGCAAGCTACACCTAGGAAGACCTAGAAGAGGACGTTGATTAGGAGCTTACGCGCTAGGACTAGGATAGTCTATCTAATAGCGAAAGCGCAGCTTCTAGCGAAGAGAGTACTTTTAACTTAAGTTCTTAAAAGGAAACTATGCTAGAGCAAGTCTAGGGCTAAGTTAATGGAATATTTCTAGAGGATAGAATAGAGCTCGCAAGCTTCTTTAGATAGAAGGTGATTAGCGCAATA
>FTCU01001190.1_pt1 | contig 16586 bp, 12 predicted proteins | sample 1639521 | NCBI WGS metagenome assembly FTCU01 (sample SAMEA3914864, study PRJEB12502) | metagenome | biome: forest; material: soil | place: USA | collected 2012-03-12 | depth 0.3 m
CTTGGGCTTGGGCTTGGTGCCCAGGGCGGCGATAATCTTGGCCTTGATGTTTGCAAAGTCGCCGTGCTCGTGAAAGTAGGCGGAGCTGGACTGGCCGGTGCCATTGGCGATAATGACGATGGTGTCTTGGGTGAGGCCCCTGACCAGCTCGCTCGCCCAGGCTTCCGTCACGTCGCCGGCGTTGGGGTGCGTCAGGCTGCGCTTGCCGGTCGTCTTGTCCCAAGTCGCGACGGCTACGCAGTCGCTCAGGCCGGTCGTCCACAAGACGTCGGCGCCGTTCTCAATCCAAGTCGGGTGCATGTTACCCCGGGACAACATCGGAACGTTGACGTCGCGGCGGGGGATCCCGGGCGCTTCGACCGACGGACTGGGGAGGCCTACCGCGGATGCGACGGGAATGCGGTTGTTCATGGACACTTGAGGATGAGACATGGTGAAGCAGTGAGATATGAGGTTTTGAAAGCACGATAACGAGGATATGGTTGGTGTCCAAATGCTCTGGCTGTTGTTCGCTGCTGGTACTGTGGTGTGCTGGGATTGGGAACAGTCTGTCGCTGTCAAGGGCCAAAGTTATTCTTTATAGACCTCTACTATCGACAAACGCCGGCCAGACCATCTATTTACTCCATCGATGCTATATTTAGATATTCTGCCGCTCGTTTCTTGTATCAGACCTTCCTGTGTAGAAAGGGGTTCGCAGTCGATTCAAGCAATGGCCATTCTTGGCGCTCTCTTGATAGCCCGCTGGTGCCTCTGCTGATGACCCGCTGCGCCATATTTGCCAACCCAAAAGTTACGAAACTCAGGTGGGTACCGTAGTGGGAAAATATGGAGGCCAGTTATGATACTTGGCATTCCGGAAGGCCAAGTATGATTCCCAGGTCAACTAGCGTTCCCAGGTCAACTAGCATTCCCAGACCAGTTAGCATTCCAGCCCAAAAGTGTTGAATATGGCAAGAGCAAGTGGTTTAACTTCCCCGAACTGGCAGAACTAGCAGCACTGGCAGACTCGAGACCTGGCAGACTTAAATTGGCAGACCCGAACTGGCAGACCCGAACTCTTAACCTTCAACAAATAACCCGACCTCTAACACCCGCATCATCAACGCCGCCCGCATCAATCAACTACCTAGGTAAGCAACTGCGATCATGATCATTGGTTCAATTGGCTGATTTGCCTGGCGGCGACGGCAGGGTGGGTGTGGCAGGGTGGGTGCGGCAGGCCAGGCAGGGCAGGGTGGGTGCGGCAGGGTAAGTCTGGCAGTGGGTGGGTGCGTAGGTTGCCCGGGTATAGGACTTTATATTGCGGCTTAGAAGCCCTATAGTGTAGCGGTAGGAAATGCTGAATTGGTTGCTAGATACGAGTGCTAGAGGCGGGCAAGTGGGCGGGCAGGTGGGCGGGCAGGTATAGGGGGTCCAATTTGTATAAGGAATGCTAGTTGCATCCTAGAATCCTAACTGACCTGGGAATGCTAACTGACCTGGGAACCCTAACTGTCAAAGTTGTCAAGACTTTTCAGGTTATGATTCCCTACCCAGTTACTATACCTGCCTCCTATAGAGCCCTGCTGTGGTATCCAGGTTCGGTATGTCACGGCCAGCGAATTCCCCGCAGATGTGCCACCCTCGCTGCAGTCGTCGTTATAATCGGTGGCGTGGTATGTGGCCTAATCGTAGAGCTGGTGTCCAAATCAACTTAGCCGACTCTGCGAGTGTCGTATTTACATGTTACCTCGCCTCTCGTGGGCCGTTTCAAGTCTTAACAACCTCTAAAATTGTTACCTGGTAGGTGTATAGCTTAGAATTAGGTATTCTTTTGCTACTTTAAAATCAACTTTTATTGCATCAGCAACGTCAGGAGATTCTTTCCTAGCTCAAACACTATGCCTTTCTTTTTCTACAGATAGATGGTATCTAATATAAATAGTACAAACACGCATGAGACCTCGTCAGAACTTAGACTATTTATTATGATATTGGCATGTGCTATGCGCCTGAGTCACGCCCAGCGGCTTGATACCACCTCTCTGAGGTGCCCATGGGCCATTGGTGATCCTCCTCATTCCGTCCCCTGAATCATGCAACCCAAGATTGCAATTTCAGAAACACGCAGCCACCAGGAAATGACCTGATTTGTTGGGTGTAGAGGGGCTGCTTTGCTGAGACGCGGCATGCCCGATGCTGCTTCTGTCGACGATGCAGTTTCTCGAGAAAGAAGAGAGGATTGACGTGCCAGCTGTGTCAAGGAAGCTGGTTGGTCAAACCCAGCGCAGCGGACGAAAACAAAGCCCGCTGACGTCCCGAGCCAACCGCATTCGGCATAGCTCCATGTTTTATGCTCCTCGGTTTGAATCCGATGCAAGGCGCCACGCGCTCCACAGCTCAGCTCGGTTTGAATGCGACGCAAGACGCCACTGCTGGGAGCTCACACAGCAAAACATCGCCTTATCACCTGGCAACTCGACAGACGCGCTTTAAATTCCGTATAATCTCCCGTCATGGACAAGGTTCGTGCATCTAATGTTTCCTTTCTCCCCAGAATTCACAGGTCTATCTACACCACCACACCACCACCACTGTCAAACCGGTGAAAACATCCCGTCACAATCCCGCGACCTCCTCAGCAACTTAGCGAAGGACCCGCTCTTCCACCGCGCCTGAATCGCCAAATAGCATGAGATGCCCAAAATGCACGTCATAATCATGGGTGCCGGGCCGGCGGGCCTCGCCGCTGCTCTGGCGTTGCAACAACAATCCACCGACGAATCGCCGATTCAAGTCACCATCCTCGAGCTCCGCCCTGGCGTACAGACCCTTGGCGGCGCCGTCAACCTGACGCCGCTCGCCATGCGTTACCTTGACGCCCTCGCGGTCGGGCCGCGCCTACGCCCGTTGGGGGTCAAAGTCAGCTACATCGACATGCTTTCCCACCGCACCGGGTCCTCGCTCGGCAGGTTATGGCCGGACGTTGACGCCATCCGCGTGCAGCGCCACAACCTGGTCAACGCCATGGTGGAGACGGTGCGCGCCGTGCCCGACAGCCAGGTCGTGTTGCGGTTCGGGACAAAAGTCACCAGTATCCAAGACCTCGGGGACGCATCGGCCGAGGGCAGCGTCAAGGTGTGTCTCACCGACATCGCGACCGGCCACGATGAAATTCTCCAGGGCGATATCATTCTCGGGTGCGATGGCATTCACTCCTTTGTCCGCAGCTCCGTCGTAGAGCCAGACCGCCAGAAAACTTACTCTGGACGGGCCACGGCCTACGGGTACATCCCTATTGAGAACCCCGGAGACGCCGGTATCACGGCCGCCGACGGCTCGCCTGCCGTCACGGTCTCCTCACTTGTCACGGCGCAGCTTGGGTCGCTGCTTATCACCTTTTTCGAACCCTCTCTTAAGAAGCTCTACCTGGCGACTGTGATTGCACAACCGGAGAAGCCTGACGGGCGCGACGGGAAAGAGGCGAGGGGTCAAGAAAAAGAGGAATTAAAGAAGGACTTCCTGCGGCGATTTCGGGGGGGAAAGCTGGCAGGCCTGGAGGGTGTTGTAGAGCGCTGTGAGGAGTGGGTGTCGTTTCCTGTTTATATGCTCCCGCCGGGTGGAGTGTGGTCCAAGGGCCGGGCCTTGTTACTCGGCGACGCCGCTCACGCTGTATGTTCCCCTAGTGGCGCGATTTTCCCCTATTTTCTCACGCTCTAACTGATGTGCGAATAGATGCCGCCCCAGGGTGAGAGTACCGGAGTCGCGATCGAGGATGCGGTACTGCTTGCCCGCGTGATTAGCCGCCGAGACACACGATCCGTCGCGCAGATGTTTACCGACTACGAGGTCCTGCGAAGGCCTGTTATCAAGAAGGCGTACGATGAGTGCATGTTTAGGTGGAGCAAGGTTGGTGATAAAAGCTGGCTGGGGATGGTGGTGATGGAGTTCTTGACTTTGTTGGTCATCTGGGGCATGAACAGATGGAGCAAGGCCAGCTTTGGACGCGATGTCAGAACCCTAGACTTACCCATATAGAACGTGCTGGGTTTCCGGACATGCCGTTGGCTGTCGTTGGATCCAAGGTACAGCCGCGTCGCTTGGGAGCCTCGTCGCTTCAGATTGTGTTCGTGCGACCGAGCCGAGCCGGAACTTCGCGATGCGTTGCGGCAGGGAGGGTGAAGATGGCGCGCGCCGTTCCCAATAAAAGAAACCGGTGTATGGATGATGTACTTCTGGGAAGAGAAACGATGCAGTAGTACAAGTGCCAGAGCTGGATGGTCCCCCGCTAGCGTTGCATTTACTGCGCTTTGACTCGGACTTGCATATGCACGCCTCAGCTTTGCTACATGCCTTCATCCTCTTCACCCAATGGCAGAAGGTCTAACAATAGTTGGCTGAACTTCAGCAGCCACAAGGCTGCGAGGCACTTATCTGTCTGGGCTATAAAACATTGATGACGGCCTCGAATCCTCGTCTTTGCACCAGTGGCGATGCTAGTTTCTCTTTCGTTGTTTGCCCCGTCCTTCCAGCTGTTCTCGGTTCTCCGACACGAACCTTCTCGATGGATCTACACCAATCTGGAATCCCTCTCAAATCGAGTTTCACCAGTTCGAGTTTCGTGACCGACGAGAGTAGCGGTTTGGACCCGACCAACGAGCTGCCCGTGCAACCGTCCTTGTTCCAGCCCAGACTGAGGAAGCTCGCCCCAGTTTGTGGCACAATCGTGGCCGCGTTTGCGGCAGCGGCTGTGACGGTATGGTTCTCGCATCGTGTAATGGTCGACCTCACCGAACTGCCCAGGCTTCTGCGGCTCAGTCCCGGGACGGCAGTCCTCGTTGCCAACGTTCTGTCACACGCCGTCGCCCTCGTAGCACTATCTCTTTTTACGGACGTCATGGAGCAGTTACGTTGGGCACTCGCCTGTCGCCCTCAGGGCGTCACTCTCGCTACATTCCTTGTGCTCAGCCGCGCGACTCCCATAATGGGGGTATTCTACTTGTGTCAGGTCAGAGGGCTCCATCAAGTTTGGGGATTGCAGAGGTACGCCGAACACGTAGAGCTCAGTGCGAACCGTCGGCAGACGACTCACCAAGACGTACTCAGGGCTCTATACTATCTCTTCACAGTGGTTTCCAGTCTTATGCTGATTGGTATGACGTTCTCGTTCCATGCCAGTCTGTTCTGGCATGACGTTGGCTTACCGGTCCCACACAGCCAACGTAACGTTCAAGGTGGTGTTCACACCAACAACAACCCTTGAGAAAGTCACCATCAACGTCGCAGCCGGGCTCGCTCCGCTTTCAACGGCCGGGCTGGACAATATCAGCCTAGACCTGATCCCCATCCTTGCCGGAGCCTACTCCATTGCATTTATTACCGATCCGCGTTTTGTCACTCAAGTGGCACCGGTCCGCTGCCCTGTGTCGGATTCAAACTGCTTGTCCCTCCTCATGCCAGGGGGGATGGAGTCGGTCCGGGTCAACGAAGGCAAAAACGCCGGCTGGTCACTCTATATTGGAGATTTTGCCGGCGACTACAACAGCATCATTATTAACGATGCGCCGGCTTACCATATCGAGTATGCTCCCATTGAGTTGATGGACCCTGGTTTCAGTTGGAGCCGCGCGGCTGTCGGCGGCGATTGCAACATGTTTGGCGCAGACATTGGAGAAGGAATCTACATTTGCATGCATGAGTCTGGAAACAGCATGCACTTTGGTATGACTTAGTCCATTCTTTTCCCGCCCCATCTTGAGCCAAGGTCGGCTTCATTGACGGACCCATCGACTGACCACTGGCTGCCCCAGGCTGGACAATATGCCCCAAGGGCGAGGTTGAGGCAGGTACCTGCCAGACGAACAAGACGTGGGCCGACGATGTGCAGTGGAACACAACCGTGTCACTCTTCAGCCGACGGGCCACGGTGGCGTACGACCGCAGCAATATGTCGATTCTCAGCGTCGAGCGTCTGTCCGATGCGGTGCCTGTCAAGGTCAACGAGTCGGATGCGTAGATGTACACCAAGGTCATCATGGCGCCCATCGACAAGATGCTCAACTGGACGGCCAACCCCGATGCATACGCGTACTCGGCGGCGCGCGCCAACTTTCTGTATGGCTTGTCGTTCTTGCTCAGGCTGTACACGTCCGACTTCTCGACGTACCATGATGGTGGCGCCTATCTGCTGCGCAGTTTCATCGCCGTGCCCTTTCAATTCGCGACGGCCATGCGTCAGTACGGTAACATTAGTCAGATGCCGCCTGAGAATTCGGTGACCGCGACCCTCTCTCAATCACAGTACCGCGCCATCATCGACGTCTGGACCGTGTGGGCCTTCGCTCTGCTCGCCTTTCTCTCTGTGTCATACTGCGTTGTGCTGCTGGTGTGGATGGGCGTGTCCAACATGTACAGCCCCGAGCTGTCGGCTTTCCCCGAGATTGACATGGCATCCAAGTGTAGCGCGCCCTCGGGATCCAATGTCCGTCTGCTCTCCGACATGGATCCGCATTTGGAGATGGCCGACCAGACGCTCAAGGACCTAGGGCAGCTGACACGAGACCACGGCATGGGAGCCGGAGACTCGATGCTCATTGTGAAGGCTATTCGCGGCCGCCGCATTTACTGCGGTTTAATTCCTGCGTCGGTGCATGACCAGGAGCAAATTGTCTTGGTCACCGAAGAAGCTGGACAACTAAAGTATCTGAACAAGACTAGGAGGGAAAGGGTACGGAGTGGTTACTAGTTGATGTTACTCTCCCCGTCTGTGGGCTTTCTTTGGATTGAATTGTTTTGTAGTGCTGGGTTGGCTGGGTTGTAATTACCTGGTTGAGAGTAGGAGAGAGTTCATTCAGGGGCAATGCATGTATGTTTTGAGGGGCGAGTCGATCAGGTACGATTCCGAATTTATAGATAGAGTAGAAATGATATCGAGGTGGAATTAACTGACATCCACTGAGGCCGGATTATTGGAGGCGTAGACAAACTACTTTTCTTTCCCCTTGAGTCAAGCCACCTTTCCTTGTTACCCCCGAGTCAAACCACCTTTCCTTGGTACCACTGAGTCAAGCCCAAAACCAGGTACGTACCGGATTCTACCAACACCGAGTTATAACTCTAGTATTCCCGTTGATAAGCTGAAACCAGATTAAACACTCATACCCCCAAATCCCAGTATCACACCCACGCTGGATGACCTTCCCATCTACACTCCTCCCCATGAGCCCCGTAGCCACCCCCCCCCTTAACCCACCACCTTACACCCCGATCCTTCACCACGCCTCCACACCCCCAACAGACTAACGCCTCTTTAGCTCGCTCCTTAACCAGCCTTAAAGACACCCCCCCCAGCGCCTTTTGTCTCTCCTCGGGGTCCAGCGCTGAACAGTTCCGACACACCGGACGGACAACCGTCTGCGTCCCCCCACGCATCTCCACGTCCCTGTCCACACCCCTCCCTGTCCACCAGGCATTCCACTGCGCCGGCTTGACACGGCAATAGGTTTTGAGCAGACACTTGGTGCAGGAGGGCTGGCAGGTTGTGAGGTGGCGTTGGGCGAGGAGGGGCCGCAGGAGACTGTGGGTTGTGCATTCCTAAAATTCCGTGGTCAGGTACGGGCACTTGGATGTTTGAAACGACTAACTCGTCGAAAAGGGGGCTGTGGGAGACACGAACATGGCATATGGGAATGTGGCAGACAACGCAGCTGGTGTTGGGTTGCCTGCTGTTGTCGCAGCGGACGAAATTGTGGAGGGAGTGGGCGACGGTGGAGGGGTCGACGGAACCAAAGAAGATGGTGCGGAGATAGTGAGAGGAGCAGGCTAGATTGTCCAGATCGGTGTGGTGGAGATGCTGGGTGATCAGAATTGTTATTTCCACAGGGAGACGGAGATTGTGCGGACTGTGGCGGTCTTTTTCTTCGTCACGGAGGGTGAGGCTGTAATCGTCGGCCGAATGCTCAGGTTTGTTGGCCGTTTGATACATGCACTTGATTGATTGACGAGGTTTGTTGATCTCCGGGCTAGTTGAGATCTGACTCGTGCGTCGGAGACGGTATTTGGACGCGTATCGTAGGCCGATGTAGAGTACTCCATAGACGAGTTTTGCAAGGTAGATAAACGGGCGTAGGAGAAGGAAAAGTGGTACGAAGACGAGGGCAAAGAATTCACTCAAGTCGTACTGGGGCGGTGATCCAAACGATTTTCTCGATCCAGGGGAAACGAGACATCCAAGTAGCACATTGACGCTGGCGCATATCAAATAGAAGGTGCTGATGTTGAGAAGCATGTCAGTAAGATTGTTGTAGTGTCAGGGGCGCGAACCAGAATCTTTTTCGCACATTATCACGATGGTGATGACCCAGTTCTCTACCATACTGTGGCAGATAGAATTTGGGCTGGTCGCATCATCACTGTCCTCGGCCGTGAAGCTTCCTGTTGCGTTGGCCACGACGAAGAAATTGCGGCCATCGGTCCCATTGTTCCAATTCGCAGCACTGTTGCAAGGCCCGTATGTGCCAGGGAGAAAGTGGCCCTGCTTGGCAACGCCGACGGCGAGGACGATGGCAAGAACCAGATTCACTATGCCGACGAGGGCGAGAAGCTGGCCGCGACAGAAAGGAGCGAACCCAAACTGGGCAAAGTTCCAGGCGAATGTGAAAACCCCCTAAGACGTCCACGATATCACGCACAAGTTAGCCTCCCATCCGAGCTTCTCCATCGGGAAAACAGTTCCATACCGTGTACGACACCAAGCTCAGGCCTTGCAAGAACTCGCGGCCATGGGGAATGGCATCGTAAATATCACCTAACCCACGAGCGCTGTTGTAGAGACTTAGGCCGTGGAAGCCCATCATCCCCGCTGGGACATGGCAGATGAAGCTGATGATGCACGCGACCCCTCCAGGACCCCACATAGTGATGCGCTTACAGAAGGGTGCTCGTCAAGAGTCCCCGACGTTTATTCGAGAAGACGCGTTGTGGTGGTCTCAGAGAAGACAGTCTCGACAGTCGAGATCTCAATCTCATGCGCCCGAGGACGAGATGGGTGCGGGCATGGATAAGTTAACAACACCATGATTGCGTTGATGTTGCGAGTCCCCTGTCTAGCGTGCCCGCGGAGCCTCACCAAGGCTGATTCGGTTCTGCAGTTACAGTAGGCGGCAGGCTGCAATGCCAGCAGCCCTCCCTGTACCGAGCCCAACTGGGAACGGTGAAGCGAGAGCGGGGCCTCGACACAGCCAGCATGACACCGACTTGTCCAATCCGGAGCTGGCCATGGGGCAGTGCAGCAACGCGCGGGGGAATTACTTGCCGAAGTTGGCCGTAAATGACACGGCAAGCACAGAACACGGAATACAGAATTCATCAGAATAAGAATGCAATACATCGTCCCACTAAAAGGACAAGTACCTGGGACCTGCTATGGTGACCGTTGAGCATACAGTTCCTAAGTGGTGACCGGCACCCAACGTCTTGCCGTTTGGTTGCGAAGTCAGGAATCAACCCGACTTTCTGAAAAGTACGGACGATGCGGCCTCTGTTCATTGCTTGTCCTAACTTCAGGCGTGCGGGATGATCTGGAGCCACGATGGGGTGTAATACACCCCAATTGGTACACTCCTCAAGCTGAGGAAAGACTCGACCACAATGTAGAGTCTTGCGCAGCCATACACAGCCAGAGCACTGATACAAAAGATTCTGTACAAACCTTCCAAAGTTTTCCTTTCCGGCCAATGATTTGTGTCCCGGAAGCACGGATCAATCATGGCCGATGTGCTGACAATCCCCGAGACAGTCCCGATGATGATGAAGCACGCGACTTTCCACCACAAAAGCTCCGCGGCTGTGGGAAATTCAAAACCCCAAGCGGTCAAATGCACCCCGCCGTAAACAACGGGAAGTGCAACGGCCAGTACGATGAAGAAGCGCTTCTCTTCCATCGCGTGACCCATTGCGCGGAGAAAAAGGAATGAATAGGCGAACCGAAAGTTAGTGGCGAACAGCATGGAGTCGTCCTTGGTATCATGCCCTAGATAGGCCCGCAGTTTGGTCTTCCCCATTCCGTTGGTCATGGAGTCATTCAGTTTTGAGCGCATGATCTGCCCGCTGTGTGTCCAGGTTGGACGCCACCTCCTTCCAGCGCGCCAAAGTCTGGCTGCACACCTGATATCCGCTTTGAGGAGCAGGGTACCGGGCAGGAGTTGTGCCGAACGAGAAGACCCAATTTCCAACCTGAACACCCTCAAGGAGTACACGCTCTGGTTGAGAAGGGGAGGGAGGTCCCTCTTCATCCGGCCAGTAAGCCGCCGGACAGTGTTGATGTGGGACATCCGGCTCAGATATGTGGCGAACAAAAAGATTGGCGGTCTGTTTTCGATAATATGTTCTCTGAACCAGGACAGCAAGCGCGCCATCCCAATCGGAGTTGTACAACAGCTCGGCTTCAGTGACGCCTAATGGCTTCTGCATCAAAAATTAGAGTTCGTCATCATCGATACTACCAACACCATCCATCACGGCACATTGAGGACTCACCTTGAACCAAAGTGCATACATAGCAACAGCACAGATGACGTGCACCATCGTATGGACCTCAAGCAACGTAAAGGGGAGGCCGTAGGCTCGGCGAGCAATGCAACTTGTTGCCGCGTACGAGACTTGAAGTAGAACGAGCGCTTTCTGCAGCACATCTGCTTTGGTTTTGGCGGCGATCTTTTCCGGCTTGATGTAGAGCCAGCAACCTCTCTCGGCTAGACGGATTACGCCTTCTGGGCTCAGGTGCATGAACCGTTCCACCTGCCGATGTGACTGGAACCCTGCGCGAGGAGGGGGTGGGTAACCAAACTTTGCCATCTCCTCTGTGACAACTCTGACCCCCCCCATTACCACCAAGAAGGCGTATCTCAGATCGAAAGAGAACTACAATACGGTGGTCAATTCTCTTCTCGCAGCTGAGGACTTTTGTAACATGTCAAGGTCAAAACGCTCTAGCACTTACATTCTTATCCACGTGGTTGCTGTTTTTCTGCAGTATCCGCAGTTCTTCTTTGAGTCGGAGGGCCTGGGTGAACTGCTCTGCCGCCATGTAGAGCACGATTTCGGGTGCCAGTAGAGCTGTAGCCACCCACTTCATCTTCGTAATGAACAGGCTTAGAAAGTCGGTCTTGGCGGGTACATTGAGATGCAAGGCTGTGTAGATACAGGCAAACAGTCTCGTTGCCGTTGTTGGCCTGTATCACGTCCCAGGCGTCGTTTCCGGTGAGGCTCTGTGCCAAGGTGCAGGTTGCAGTGGTGAGGGCAACCACAGCCAGAAGTCCCATTTTCGAAGGCGGGAACAAGCAAGGCAAGGAGATGATTATCGTCTGGTGGTACGAACAGGTCCGAATTGAGGAGAAGGTGAGTGTAGAGTGAATCGTCGAGTTGATGAACAAGGCAAAATCGAAGTAGGCGCAGAGCTGATGTTGGAACTCGTGGCTCTTCAGGGGTTCGTGATATTAGGTAGCAACAGGACGGGATGGGTCGGCCCTGCATAACCGCTGGTTTCACTTTGATCTCACGGTGCTGGGCGCTTGCGTCGCGCCCCCAGTGACCATTCTCCGGAGCGAATTCCGTGCAATGCAGTGCATCTTCGTCGCCCTTCCATAGGGCGCTAAGCTGAATGTCAAGGCGCCTTGGGATGCGACCTCCGTCCGCAAGATGACATTGATCGACGCGGAAGAGAGCAGAATAGAAACAATGCCTGTCCCAAGTTGACTGTCAGGACCCGTTGACGACCCTCCTGTCAACTGCCTGTGTCTCTTTTGTGCTGGAGCGGCCCGAAGCGTCGGGAGTGACACCCGACATTTGGTTGGCGGCAAACCAACCTGGAAGGGCCTTGTCAAGTGGGGCACCCTGGTATTCTGTATTCTGTAATTATTCTGTACGCACAGTGCGTCTCAGGATCGATCCTTTTCTGCAAGCTTTTTCTGTACGTTTCCATGACACAATCCTTCCAAATTGACAAAGGATGACAAAGCGAGAAGGTGGATGGACAGTCTTTTGAAAGGGCCGCGCATTGATAGAAAGGACACATGGTGGCTTCGCGCATTGGGAACACGATCTTACCTACCTAGGTAATTACATAGCAAGGGTTGATGCCGGTGATGAGCTTGAAGCCAACTCTCAGTCTCTATCTCATCGAACTCAAAACCGCACGATGCCCACTCCAACAATTCGAGTTTGAGATACAGTGTCTTAACGTTATCTGCCACTGAACCAAATTACTTGGCGTAGAATCCTTCTGTCACTGATGACATGGCCCTGCGGATACTTTTTATCTCCGGCCTCCAGGGGCATCATCCTTGCCCCCATCACAAATAAACACAAGCCTCACCGACAACCCTGCCCCGCTCAAGTTACCTTTCTTCATCATTTTAAGCGTTCCCCTACACCGCAACCATGGCCACGTTCGAAATTACTCCCGAGAAGCAGGCCAGCCTTCCTCGCTTTCTCTACCGTCAAGCCACGTACATACCCTTCAAAGTCCAACATGCCGGCCTCTCGGGCAAGACTGCCATCATCACTGGGTCCAACACTGGCGTCGGCTTCGAGACAGCCCGACAGCTTCTCGACCTAGGCCTGAGCATGCTCATCCTGGCTGTGCGCAGCGAAGAAAAGGGCAAGGCGGCCGCGGCCAAGCTCTCCCCGGACAACCCCAACTGCGTTGCTGTCTGGCATCTCGACCTCAGCGACTACGACTCAGTAGTAGCGTTTGCCGAACGCGCAAAGACGCTCCACCGGCTGGACATTGCTGTGCTCAACGCTGGCATGTGCCGTGCCAAGCGCGTCTTCAACGAAAAGACGAGCCACGATGAGATCATCCAAGTAAACTACCTGTCGACGGCTCTGCTGGCCATCCTCCTCCTGCCCGTCGTCAAGGCAACCCGACCCAACCAGCCCTCGCCTAGCAGGATCACTTTCACTTCATCCGAAGTCGCCGCCTGGGCCAAATTTTCGATGGGTCAAGAGACGCCTATCCTCGCCGCGCTCGACAACAAAGAAGACGGCGTGGACACGGTCGGCAGGATGTTCGTCTCCAAGCTGCTCGGCCAGCTATTCCTCCACAGATTGGCCAAGCACGTGCCCCCAAGCGTAGCCGTGATCAACGCTGCCTCGCCAGGATCCGTACACGACTCGGAATTCAACCGCGAGCTGGACAAGACGGCGGCCGGGGCTGTCGCGAAGCTTGTCATGAGACGGCTCGCCAACACAGCGGCAGTGGGCGCGCGGATGATGACCGACGCCGCTATCAACCACGGGGAGGAGGTCCACGGACAATTCTTGTCTTTCCAAAAGCTCGTGCCGCGAGTAATGAGCTGCGAGTCTTGCTATTTCACCTAACCATTGTCGAAACTGACCGATGCAGCATGGCCCCGCTTGTCTACACCAAAGAGGGAGAGAAGGTGTCGGAGCAGCTGTGGAAGGAGACGATGGAGGAATTCAAGTTTGCTCATCCAGAAGATATTCTCAGGGAGGTCAGCGTCTGAGGGACAATACCGAGTAAAGGCTACGATATTGTACACGTGAGTGTTTGCTGTTGTGAGCAGAGTTTAGTCATGCGGTCTTTCGAATATAATACACACACGAGTTCCATGAAGAGTTGGGGCGAGCGGCAGGACTAATCGAGTTTCTCGACTTAACGGCTCTCACACTAACTGCGCCATTCGGAATAGAAACCACGATGCTTTTCATCACTGAGTAGAAACGGGCTAAAAGCCTTGATGCGGGGAGCATGAGGAGCGAAGTTCAGAAGGAGAAAGTGGATTGGCCAATCATTTGACGACGAGAGGTGTTTCTCAGTGTGACGATTCTCTAGCTGGGGTGATTTGAGCAATAACTTCATGGAACCACCCCTCCCTTCATCACCTTAAAGCCAACCCCTGATTTGCCTTCCCTCAAATCAAGCAATAACTACCGCACTCTACCTACCACAGGCTGTACAAGTTTGTGGGAAACGGGAACTTCTTGGCAGCATTGCACACGCCACCCGTGACATAATAGCTGCCCGCGACGGCACGGAACGCAGCCAGCTGGTGCGAAATACGCGACAAGTTCGGGTTGTTCCCGCTCCACGCCACCAGGCCGCCAGGGTAGATGTTATCCAGCAGCACGGCGCGGCCGGCCTCAGGGAAGTCCTCGACGTAGGAGCCTGCGCCGTACGCGCTGACCGCGTAGCCGTCGGCGATGACGGCGTTGTGCCACGTCGGGGTGCTGGAGAAGGCCGTGCCGGAGCCGGCCACAGGCGAGACCAGATTGGAGTCGACGGCGTGGCCGGTCTCGTGGATCAGCGAGGTCGCGTAGTAGGCTGCGCTGCGTCCGACGATGAGACCATCGGCGGCGAGGGTCGCGATGTAGCCGTTGTAGAGCGGATTGTCGTATTGCTGGTCGCCGTAGACCATGTAAATGCTGTAAAGAGCGGAGGGGTGTTAGTGCTGGGTGCTTATAACAGGGATTGAGTGATCAATGGTTGCGCTTACGAGGTGGACTGGCGCATGCCAACGGGGATGCGGCTGATCTCCTGCGGAGATGGTCAGTTCTAGTCTTAAGGAGGCGAATGGAGGCACCTTACAGTCGCGATCTGGTTGATGGTCTTCGGGGAGCGGTAGTTATAGCAGACAACCCACGGCGAGCTCGGGCAGTCGGAGAAAGTCACGTTGTAGATGGCAAAGTCCCACTGGCTCCAGTGGTCGGCCGTGACGCCCCAGTCGTAGCACGGCTGGGGCATCTTGCCGTTGTTCCACTGCGACAGCGTGAAGGTGTGCGTGGGCAGATACTGGTAGTACGCTTGGTCGCCGATGTCGCCCTGGAGCGAGAAATCCAGCTGGGGCACGAGATCTGTCCAACAATGTCAGCCAACAATTTTCTATTTGGGGGGTGACTGGAGTAGCTTGGGAGCAACTTTGCTCCCGAGAGATCCTGAGACAGCTGAAAGGGGCAAAAGAGCTGGAATTTAACGGACAATTTCCGTTGACGATGCAGTTTGAGTTTGTCGCCGGGTCGCAGAACGGGTAAGGGTCGTTGCTGCTGGTATCACGAGGCCGAAGCTGGTGGCCCAGGACACGAGGAGCCTGGGCTACCACGAGAGCAACAAGAAGAGCTTTGAGCATGGCGACAGTGGTTTTGAGATGCGCAATGTAAAGATGATACTTAGAGAAGGCTTGCTGTTGCTCTAGACTGTGTGCTTCATGAGGCGAATCGCCTGGGTATTTGTACTTTTTTCGGGCATGGCTCCCCAGCAACCCTCAGACCGGTGCCGTCACCGAGTACGACGCAGTTCTACCAGCCAGGCTGTGAAGATTCATTTCTTTCGCTTAGCCCTTCTCATCATAAGACTCGACTGATTACGCTTGACAACGAGGCCTAGCTCACGACCTTTGGACTGGACCGGATTCGCCGAGTCAGCCTAGACAGGGCTAGCTGACAGGAGCTGTCCGCAACGGCCCCCCACTCGGTATTCCGGCATGGGTATGCCATTGGGTGCCGAGAAACGCTTTCTATCTAGAGGTTGCGATTGGCCAATGCAGCCCGGCTTCGGTAGCGAATCCTGCGGGAGTCGCGGGACAGAAGGCACCTGCGGGCCCCGTGCGCCCCGAGCCTTGGTAGCGACCAGGATAGGAACCGGGAAGATTACGGGCATGCTGGAATCGCAGCTCTCGGTTGGGCTCATTACTGTTCGTTGCCTATCTCCATGGTGCCCCTGGCGAACTAGGACGCCTTTTGCGGCGAGATACAGGGGAGCCGTGCGGAACTAGGCCCACGTACCTATCCATGCATATCTCAATCGACTCAAGACTGTGCAAAAGATTCTTGACTTCACGTTCCAGGATATGGGCCGCCCGGTCCGATTCAAAAGGGAAAGATGTCCACGATGGGAAGCGAGCTTGCACAAGCGCTGAAGCGGCTGGACGGGCATGAGATCATACATAGTGCGTCCCACGTGCCCGATAGGGATGGAGCGCATCTATGTATGCCCCTGAGAGTACCCACCTTCAGTTTGGTGTGTATCGACAAGTGAACAAAGGGACCGGGTTCGATTTCTAAGGAAACAACGAATCTCCGAGTGCAGTACTTTGGAGAGCACGCGTGGGCATTGTGGGATCTGAAAGTATGAGTTCTTGGTCTGCAAGGAGTGGAAGACATGAGTGCTGGTGCACCTGTAGGCTGTACGGTGTATAGCCGATGGAGAGGATGACCCCTGAGCCGTCGTGGGGGTTTGACAGCTCGGTTCACTTATACAGCATTAGCGTTTTTCAGGATGGGATCCATCGCTCGCTCGCGTAGGACCCTACCAGGATTCACAATCCCGGTTTGACACCTGGGACAACAACATGCAGCAGTAGTGTGAGGTCATTAGGAAGGTCAGACAACCTCAGCCGCTCTGTCCGGCCATGCAGTTTATTAGTGTTCCACAACAGGTACCCAGATACGCTGTCCCTCGCTTACACGCCAGTGACAGCGCGGGTCTGTCGGTTCGTCCCAACAATCATGACCAGTCTAGTGGCATGACTGCAGACCATCCATGTCCGGTGCTAGCGATGCCCATGAATTTGCCTCAACAAATGCGA
>FTCU01000511.1_pt1 | contig 16577 bp, 13 predicted proteins | sample 1639521 | NCBI WGS metagenome assembly FTCU01 (sample SAMEA3914864, study PRJEB12502) | metagenome | biome: forest; material: soil | place: USA | collected 2012-03-12 | depth 0.3 m
CTCGCAGGCGGTGGCGCGGAGGTTGTGGAGGTCGGCATCCCACAGCTCAATCAGGGCCTGGTGGCGCCACCAGCGCTTGTTGACGAGCAGACAGAAAACGACACAGGCGCCGTACTCAGTCCCGCCGGCTTCCCTTGCCGCCTGGATCACCTTCGGGGTGATGACCTTGCTGTGCGGACATGTCACCTGGTCCGTCTTGAGCTCGCAGGGGACACACTCCTCGATGAGATGACGGATGCGGAGGGCCACTTCGGTGACGTTCTGGGCGGGGATGGCCGACTGGATCGAGTCGTCACGGTAGGATGGGAGGACTGAGGCGTCGAGTTAGTATCACCAGTCGAAGCAAGATGGTCAATTGACGCGAAGCGGTCCTTCTCTCACTCACGGCGGCGTCGCGACCCGTCCCACCACCCGCCATTGTGGTCGTGGTGTCCCCGGCTCGAGTGCCGGTCCCAGCCGAGGAAGCGGCTCCAGGTTTGTGCCGGCATTATGGCGCGCCAATTCTGGCCCTCGCTCCGATTATGGGACGCGACGTCGATGGGCTCCGAGTCTGCCCCGGGATGTTGTTCGGTCTAGGCCACGGGAGGGACCCCCGAACACAGGGCGGCTCGACACACGTCACCGGCCGGGAAGCTGGTTTACGCTAGCGCGAGGTTCAGACCAGCCGCGAACCAGTCAGTGCGCGAGGTGGAACTGGTCGGTCTTGGCGATCCCAGAGTCGTGATCGACGAACGAAGGGGGACTCGGAGGACTGGGGATTTGATTGCAGAAACGAGAATGAGGGGGCGGGCAGCAGGTTGGAGAAGCTCGCGAGAAGAAAGAAATATCGAACAGCCCCTCCCTTGTGCCATCCGAGAGTGACGCTCGGCAACCAAGTATACACATCCCACGCCCCTGTTCGCGTCCAACGATCGGGCCAACGAGGAATCGGGGTTTCAGTTGGCGTTGGGATCGGATGACGTCGGTTTTGGGGGCTTTGTCGCACGGCAGGGCCTGGTTCACGGACGCTTGCTGAGTGCTGACTGGCCAGCCACGCCTGGATGGGGGGGTGGTGGCAGGGATGCTGCAGGATGTCCACCGCCTGCATGTGTCCACGAGGCACAAGACAAGGAGGTCCAGAATTTCGGGACCAGAAACAAGCCAGCACAACCTCCACTAGAGTGGGAGGGGTGAGCTGCACTAAGAATGGCACAGATTTCAACCTGGCGCCTGGGAGGTACTCTGGCACATATTCGCATCCATCGCCGAACCACTGCCGTGGTAATTAGGTAGGTATGTAGGTTTCCATCCGACCTGACAGACGTCCCATCTTCGTCTGCCCCCTGTCTCAGATCCCCCACATGTAGGTACCGTGTACAAGCACATGATTCAACATCAAAGCAGCGCTTCAAACACATTCGACACGAAACGGGAAAAGAAAGGAGAGATTACATGCCGCCAACCCGGCGAAACAAACTCAAAAGTAACTCCTCATGGCCTCTTGGTACCCCGGGCCGCCCTTGAGATCGCGCTCAAAGTTGGTCTGCACGTCCAGCACCTGCCGAATGTGGCTCATGGAGAGTGGCTCGCCCTTGTTGACCGCCAGCGCCTGCGCCGTCCGCACCGTGTTCTTGATCTGTCGCCCGTTGAGCTCGTGCCGCGCGAGCGTTGTGTAGTCCTCCTCGGTAAAGGGCATCAGGTTGATCTTCTCGAGCACCCGCACCCGCTCGATGAAGATCTTGAAGATGGCCTTCTTGGCCCGGTGGTCGAGGCTGTCGTACCGCAGCGCGATGTGGATGCGCGACTGGAACGCGTCGTCAAAGGTCTAGCAGGGGAAGAAATCATGTCAGCGTATCACGCAGGGAGCCTGCTGTTGCCGCTGCGCTGCGGTGTTGGGTGCTCACCTCGACTCGGTTGGTCGTCAGAAACAGGATGCCCTGGAAGTACTCGAGCTGCCGCAGGAAGATGCTGACGAGGGCGTTTCGGTGGATGTCATGCATGTTGCGCTTCTCCAAGAAGACATCGGCTTCGTCGAGGAGGAGGATTGCACCCCAGGCGTGGCATATGTCCAGGATTTTCTGAAGTTCCGTCTCCAGGAACCGTGAGTCGGTTCCTAGTTCGCCGGCCGAGGCCATGTACAGGGGGCACTTCAGCAACTCCGAGATGCCCTCGGCGGTCAAAGTCTTGCCGGTGCCGGGAGGGCCGTGGAGAACGGCTGTGCCATCGTTAGCAGGGAATCTTGCAGCAGAAGAGGCGGGCGCATCATTGACATACCGACTAGGCCCTTGCCCTTGCCTTGGATGACATCGTCGATGCTTTCGGTTGCATGGTATTTGTGAGATTCGACGAGTGCCTATTCGGCAAAGTGTTAGACGCCATGGTTCACCCAGTAGACAGCAGTACAAGAACGGCTCCCAGCCAGCCATTTGACTTGCCTTGACAATATCCTTGGTCTTGGGCTCCAGCACCAGAGACTCGTAGGCCGTTTCGTTCCATTGGATCTCCTTGACTCCCGAGACGGTGAATTCGAGCCACAGTTTCTCGGCAAAGGCGAACCCAAGGATTACCGGAGACGCAATCAAGTACTCTTCGTCGCTGAACTCAGGCACCGTCTTGGTCTTGTTAGCCCCCGGCGTCGTGGTCGTCCCCGTCTCTTCGGCATCCTCCGGCGGAGTGTCCTCGCCCTTGGCCGCCACCTTGTCGAGCTGTGCCTTCCCACCATCTTCCTCCTCGTCAGACTTGGGTATGCGGACAAACTGCACGTTGCCCTTGACGTCCTGGAAGACCTTGGTCACGAACTTGATCTTCTCGCCGTCTTCATCAACCTCGTCTTCCGAGCTGCAACCGCAGCAGCCGTCAGAATCGTCGTCCGAGCCCTCGTCGTCCGAGAGAAGATCGTGGTCCTTGGGCCGCACAAGGGAGATCGGGTAGTTGGGGTTGATGCGGCGGTGGATGCTCGGGTCGACCATGATGCGGCCGTTGATGTTCACCTTGATGACGGCCTTCTTCTTCTTGTAGTATGCCATCCCCTGATGGCTCTTGTAGTGTACTCCGCCCAGGGACACAAACTTCTTGCCGCGCTCGATCAGGTCCTGGCGCAGCTGAGCTTTGTTTTTGTGGTACTCGAGCGGATAGCACCCAAGGCTCGTGATCTTGCGCGCCCCGCGGAAGTCCCCAATCTCTTCCGACAGGCCCCCGAACCCGAACTGCTTCCCGTCATACTCGAAGTACTTGCCCTCAATGTAGTAATACTCGCCCTTCATGAGGGTGTGGTGCTTCTCGGCCATCTCCACCTTGAAGACGCGGGGCTCGTCGTGCGAGCCGTACGTGGTCGTGTAGGCCAGCGTGTTGGGCTTCCACAGCGCCCAGAGCAGGTCAAACGTGATGAGGCCGTTTTTCAGCATGGGGTCAAGACTGCAGGGGCAACGTCAGCGCAGAGAAAGTTGTGGAGAGACCACCGGCTGAGACCGACCTGTTCTTCACATCGGCGTAGTCCTTCTTGATGTATTTGATGAGCACCTTCAGATGCCGGTGCGTGGTTTTGATGCGCTTTTGCTCCTTCTTTCGCTCGTGCTTGTCACCCTTGCTTGCCTTCAACTTCTTCAGCACCTTCGCATGCTTACGGAAGTCGTCGAGATACCTGCCACGGGCGTGAGTCTGGGCAAAGCGGCGGATCTGGGGTTTCGGGGAAGGGACTCACAGGAAGAGCATGTTGGGGTCGACCTTGGGGGTGTCATCGACCAGGCTGATACCCTTGATGTCCCCGATGACATCCTGGAGGCACGCACGAAGCAGCTTGCTCTTGATGTCGACAATGGTGGTTTTGTACTTGCCCTCCCAGTCAAAGGTTCGGCGGACGTGGAATATGAACTCTTCATATTGCGCATCGACCGTCCGCTCGGCCGTGTCCTGGAGCTTGTAGTTGTGGATCACATCATCCCACACCTGGTCGACTCGTTTGTAGTCGAGCTTTGTCGCCTTCTGTCGCTTCTTCTTATCTCTTGACTGCTTGCCGTCCAGCAGCAGGCTGGGATCGACGCCGCCGAGGGTGAGATTGGCCCGTCCAGGCGGTCGGCCTCCCATGCGGCGCGGCCTCGGCGGACTATGGCGCAGGCTGTTGTTCTGGATGGGAGGGGGGAGGGTATTTCGGAGACCGGGGGGGTAACCATACGAACCGCCGCCTTGTTGTTGCTGTTGTTGCTGCTGCAGAATAAAAAGCTGGAGTTGCTTCGCCAGTTCCGTCTGGAACCGTCGGGTCTCCTCGTCATCTGAGCTGCCGTTATCCTTGCTGACTGAAGAACCTCCCGAGGAGTCCGAGTCTGAATCCGAATCCGAGTCGGATGATGAGTCGTGTGGTTTGGAAGCTTTCTTGTGCTTCTTGTCGCGCGGCTTCTGCTTGGCCTTCTGGGGCGCCTGATGCTTCTTGGCTAGCCGCTTCTTTCTGGAGCGCTCCGCTTCGGACTGGTTGTCGTCCGAAGACGAGGAGGAAGAGGTTCCATCGGCGTCATCGTCACTATCGGAATCCGACGAAGACTCTGGGGGCGACGTTGTCGTCTTTGTCTTCCTCGACTTGCCCTTGATGTGTTTTCGGGAGCACTTCTCCTTGGCAGCTTTCTTCTTCGCGTCGGGTCTGTCGCTGGCTTTGGTCTCCCCTTCGGCCGATTTGACTCCGCTCTCAACAGACGGTTTGGGCTCCTCGCTCTTCGAGGGCGCCAGGGGGTTTCCTTCGCGCACGTCGGCCGAAGTCTTGTCCTCGGAATCCATACCTGCTGGCACAGGACAGAGCGCAATGATAGACTGGGTTCTGGTGTTGCTCTGGATAGCTCAACAAGCTTGGCTGGGCGAGCGTGAGGGGAGTTGCGATAAGTGCGAGGAGCGAGAAAGCACGCGCCGTAGCAGAGACGCAAGGAAGACAGAACCAGGAGAGGGCTAGAAAAGTTCAAAATGCTGCGCGGCTTGCGGTTGGCGACGTGGCCGACTGAAGGCGGTCAGGATATGATATGCAGCACGCAGAACCGGGGAAGGCACCCGGCGCAGAACCAGCGAATGCCAGGCGAGATGCTGTTGGCTTTGTCGATGGTTAGTTAACCGCCGCAGGGATGCGTACGTGGGGGGGGAAGGATGAAGTGGCGTTTCAGTTTGTGGACGGCCAGCACATGAAAGGAGAGGAACACGGGGATCCCGAATGTCCCAGAGAGGCAGATGGGAAGAGTCCTAGGAGCAAGAATGCGCAAGCTGCGGCTGATGCAGCAGGCTCCGAGAGGACTGGACGGTCACGGCGAGACGTGGAAGAGACGAGGGAACCGCAAGCGGCGGGTAGTTGGACAAATAATTCATCCATCAACGTTACCTTCCAGGACGATTCTGGTGCGTCCGATATGCGGAATCCAAGCGTTTGAGCGGGCGTCACCTTGAGTGCCAGGGGCTGGGGATGGCCGATGCAGACGGAGAGTGGTGTCGCACACAGGTTCTGCAGAAGTCGGTGAGATGGTTATGGGAGGAGACCGTCGTTGTGAGCAGGGGCTGCTGTCGGGGGTGGTACCGACGAAGTGGTGCCAAGCGACAAGGGTGAGGGGGACAAACGCCACTGCTCGTACCGATCCTCAGCTTCCCCAAACTGTTGGGAGCGAACCGCCAGTCGACCGGCCGGTTGCTTGTGTGGTCTTGGGGCTCTGTGCTTATCCGCTCTTCGCCTTGCTGACCAGAAACAGACGCATGTAGGGAGAAGAATAGATGACTGAAGAGCAGGGAAGCTGAGAGAGATGCGTCGTGTTGAGGCCGGGGAAAGACGCAACGGAGAGCCAAGCTGGTCACGCGGGTGGTTGTGGTGCAACTCGAGCGATACGGAGTGAGAAGAAAGCCGCAGGGTGCCGGAACACCAAGAGCATGTTGGAATGGATGGCTCCTGGGTTGCTTTGACTGTGTACGGTATTCGGTATTCCGTTTAGCATTTAGGTCGGCCATGTCCCGTACTCAACAGCCTTGGGCCCTGCTCATCGATCCGCTGCGCGAGCCGCAGAGCATGCGAGCTTCCACCCTTGGCAGCCTTGTTTCGTTTGACTGGACAGCAACATGCCGGAGATAGACAGCCGCTGGCCGTTTGCCTGCTGCGTTTGGGTGAGGATATGCCGTGACAGGGGGGTTGTAAGTTTTCGGGGCGGCTGTTGGTTGGTTGCCAGCACGGCGAGACCCCACTGCCTGAGCTGTCTGGAGAATGTGCCGGCGCCAGGAATCACGGGAGTCGACGAGTATCTGTACAGACTTACAGCAACAAAACCCACGTCGTTCCTCGTAACTGCGGGGCTGGCTGGTTTGCAAGGGGGCTGACCATCCCTCACTTGTCTTGAAGAGTCTTTTTAATTCTCAGGAGTGCATATGTTTCCGTTCTTGGTAGATGTGGTTACCGAACGTCTTCCGGCTCGGACCCCACATTCCCGAAGGGTTGCTCGTCGCATCACACCCACGTCCGGCGGTTCTGCGCGGGCGGCCTGGAACGAGCGGGCAAAAGGGACAAGAGGGCGGGGAGAAGCTGGAAGGGTTGGTCGTCCAACAGACGTGGTGGCGAACCGCTAGCTGCGCAGCCTTTCGGAGCCAACAACCAGAGAAAAGAGAAACCAACGGCACGCAAGGATGGCCCCATCATGCCGTCCCTTGGAGTCATCCGGTGACACAGGACTCAGGCAACAGCGGGGTATTTTTGAGGCCGCGGAGGCAGCTCCGTCTCAAGGCTCAGAGCACCTTGGCGACTGCGGGCTTCCGTTCGGTCCATGGGTGGTTCCCGGTAAATCGGACCGGCACCGAGCACAGTCGTATACACGCCGCCGGAAAGCTGCAGGCTTTCTCCTGGAGCTGTGATGCATTCACTCACTTGGGTACTGGCGCTCAGGTAGCGAGCCGAGCTCCTGTTGGTTCCCAAGCAGGGATTCGGGGTTCGGAATTCTGGCCGGGCAACATGGGTTGTTGGAAGTCGATGGATTGTCGTCCTGCCGTCCCCACCCCACCCAGTGGGCGTGTATATACTAGTAGGTGCTGTTCTCTCTGATACTGTGGTGTGCGCACGACGGCGTCGGGCTGTCTGCCTGCTAGCCATGATCCTGCGGGCTGCGTGGTCTCTAATTGGGGCGGTCAATGATTATCAGGTGGATCCCAACCATCAAGCCTTCCCGTCGGCACCATCCCATCATTGGGGTTCTGAGCACGGGCTCGCCGTGCAACTGCGGTCGCCGGCTGTCGTCACAGCCTCGGGCTCCCGTGTCTGTAATGCTCTGCGAGGAACCGGCGAAACGACAGCTGCTTACAACCAACCTGGAGTCGTACCAGTGATGGTATGCCGCGTGGGTGCTTTTCATTCTAGAACGGAGGTTTGCGGCTGCTGATGAAGTCTGAGCCGGCAGTTGGGTGTGTTCTGCGCAAGTTTGCTGCCTGCGGTTTGTTGAAGCTGGGAGGCAGCAGCGCAGGCTCGCCCCACGCAGCAAGCAGTGTCGCCCGGGCAGTAAACAATTGCAGGCGGTCTCCACGTGACGTTGTTCCCGGGGGCCTCTGCTGCAGCAAAACCAACCTACGGGCTGACACCCGAAAAACACACGGCCTGGAAACTCCACTGACCGTTGCAGAGGCTGCTGCACAGAATACTCAAGTCTCGCAAAAACGGAATCGGCACTCGACTCCCAGCTTCATCCGGCCTGGGGATGCAAACATGTAACAATAGGCCTACAGCATCATGATCGCCGGAAACAAGAGAAAAGCGCCGGACGACGCTGCCGAGGTGGAGGGCCCCGCGGCCGCCGCACGGCCCCTGGCCGGGTCAACCTTCAGCGGGTCCATGCCCGGCGCACCGGGCCCCGGTCGGCCCCATCGCCCGGCCCCGGGACTGCCGGCCGACGGCTACTTTCGGCGGCTCTACGACTCTGAACCGGACTTCCGGCGCCTTGCAAAGCAAGATCCTCGCTTTGCGGCTGTGTGAGTTCTTAATTTCTTGCATTCTTGTTTCTCTCGCCCTCTCCAACTCCGCTGTCCTGCTCAGCGCCAGGTCTGACTTCTCCCTCCCTGCAGTCTTCATGACAACGGCCAGCTGGATTTCAGCGACCCAGCAGCTACCATGCAGCTGACAAAATCCTTGTTGGAAGCTGACTTTGGCCTGGTGCTGGATCTTCCCGACAACAGGCTCTGCCCTCCGGTTGGTCTTCCCCTGGCCACCACAGCCGAGACCGCTGACACGATTCCAGGTTCCAAACCGCCACAATTACATCCTTTGGCTCAAAGATCTGATGGACACGACATCATATGAGAAGCCCGGCTGCAAGCTGTGTGGGCTCGATATTGGCACAGGCGCAAGCTGCATCTACCCGCTCCTAGGAACCGCTCAGCGGCCTTGGAGTTTTGTGGCGACAGGTGGGTACTTCGCTGACGAAACGAGGCCCGGCATTGACTTGTCCTAGACATCGACGCCGAGAGCCTCAGCTACGCAAGAAAAAACATCCAACTCAACAGCCTGGAAGACCGGATTATGCTCCTCGAGCGGAAGCCAGACGACCCGCTGGTGCCTTCCGACGCCCCGGGCGTCCCGCCCATCAACTTCGTCATGATGAACCCCCCCTTCTACACCTCAGAAGAGGACATGTTGTCGTCGGCAAGCAATAAATCGCGCCCGCCAATGTCGGCTTGCACCGGTGCTCCGGTCGAGATGGTCTGCAAAGGCGGCGAGGTGGCTCATGTTGGCCGGCTGCTGCGCGAGTCGCTGGTCCTGCGCGAGCGCATCCAGTGGTACACGTCGATGCTCGGGAAGCTCACGAGCCTTGAGATTCTTGTCGAGCAGCTGCGTGAGCATGGCATCGACAACTACGCCGTCACCGAGTTTGTCCAGGGGAACAAGACCCGGCGGTGGGCGCTGGGTTGGAGTTTCGGTCCCATGAGGCCAGCCGAGCGGGCAGGGCGCGGCATGAAGGCGAACCTCTGGAAGAAGATCCTGCCGCCACCTGTCACGGCCGAGGTGTTTCTAGTTCCGGCTGGCCAGCCAGTCGATCCGGTGGTCGCCCGGATCAAGGAGGTTGTGGGGTCACTGGAGCTGCTGTCGTGGACCTGGGAACCTGAAGGAGCTAGGGGCTTGGGAAGGACGCGAGAGAACGTCTGGAGCAGGGCTTGGAGACGAAAAAGACTGCAGGAACAAACAGAGGGGGCACAAGGCAAGGCTGGCATCCCAGTCGGAGGTAAATCTGAGGAATGCCGGCTCGGATTCGAGATTACCGCTGAGGTGAGCAAGACGGGGACGAGCATCAGGCTGCACTGGCGGGAGGGCCACGATCCTCTTATCTTCGAGAGCCTTGGGGGATATCTGCAGGGCAAGCTCAAAGATCTTGCCAAAAAGGAGTAATCGAGGCCTTGAATTACCAATGACTCTTTCCTCAACACTGTTGCTGGCTCCAAGGGATTTCTGGGTCGAGGATGAGAAGACCGCCCCGCTATTTTCGGGCGCTTGAGGTTGTACAGAATACAGAATACAGGGCTGTTACATACGCATGCAATACGGTAATCTTACAGAGAGTTGCATCATGGGTTCCGTTCCCAACGCCTCACGGCCTTTTGACGGCCAACAAATTTATTCCGTCCCACCCCGCCATCGCCCTTCCCGCCTACACACACTCGCCTCCCACGAACAATGTCAGACCAATCACAACCCGCCGCATCCCGCTTCACGCCCCAGAACAAGACGACCCACGAGCGGCTGTCGACCAACACGGTCGGCCTGGTCGCGCTCTCCGACTTTCGCAAGCGCCGCGCCGAGGTCCTCGAGCAGCAGGAGCGCGAGGCGCGCGAGGCCGCCCTCCCCACGCGCACGAGCACGTCGACGCCCGACCGGTCCCTGACCGGCACGCCCATCAACAACGAGGACAGCGAGGCCGAGAGGCAGAAGAAGAAGCAGAAGAAGCGCGCCAGGGCGCTGGTGTCGTTTGGGGACGACGAGGAAGAGGAGGACGGCGCGGGGCCCAGGGTTGCCGTCGCTGCCCGTGGTGCTGGGAAGAAGGACAAGAAGGACAAGCCCAAGGACGCGAGCAACGGTGATGGCGCCAATGGCGACGCTGACGGCGAGGTTGCCGCGGAGAGCACCTCCGGTGACGACAGGGACAAGCGGCAAATAATAAGCACAACAGGCAAGGTCGCCGTCAACACATCAGTCGGCATCGCGCCGCGGGCCCTGACCAAAGCCGCGCTCCGGCGCGAGGCCGCCGAGCGGGAGGCGTTGCGCAAGGAGTTCCTCCTGCTGCAGACCGCCGTCAAGGCGACCGAGATCGCCATCCCGTTTGTCTTTTACGACGGGACTAACATCCCCGGCGGCATCGTGCGGGTCAAGAAGGGCGACTTTGTCTGGCTGTTTCTCGACAAGAGCCGCAAGGTGGGCGCGCAGCTCGGCGTCGGAGCGGATAAGAATGCCAACGCCAGGCGGGACTGGGCCCGCGTCAGCGTGGACGACCTGATGCTGGTGAAGGGGACCATGATTATACCACACGTGAGTTTGGAATTTTTTGTATTAGGCAAAGCCAGTTTATGCTAACATCTTTCTCGTCTAGCATTACGAGTTCTACTTCTTCATCATCAACAAGACCACGGGCCCGAACAACAAGCTCCTCTTCGACTACAGCGCCGAAGCCCTCCCGGCACAGCCGGCGGTTGCCGGTCCCGGCGCAGCTGGCCTTGGCCGAGCGCCGAGTCTCTCCGAGCTCGAAGGGGCGTCGGACGACCCGACGGTCACCAAGGTGGTGGATCGGCGGTGGTACCAGCGCAACAAGCACATCTACCCGGCCAACGTGTGGCAGGAGTTTGAGCCCGACAAGGACTACTCCAAGGACATTCGACGGGACCCGGGCGGGAATGCCTTTTTCTTTTCGAAATAAGGCTGCGCGGCGCGTGATTGTCGGGCTAGGTATATGGGCGGCCCTTGCGGGAGCAGGGTAATAGACGTTTTCTTCGTTTGAGCTGGATAGCGATTTGTGTGAGCAACGGCTTGCTTCACTCGGAGATCTACACGGGGCTGTCGCTTACTCTTTCAGCCAGTCAGCTGCCAGATGCCCAACCCCAGACCGGCCAGAAAGAGCCAGCCAGGCCAGAAAATCAGCATCAGCAAGGCGTTGCCGCCGGGCCCGAGGATCAAGACGAAGATCTCAAACTCCAGCCTCTTGCGGAACCGCCTTGCCCGCTTGCAGTCCCAGGCCGTCCATGCGAGGCGCCTTGTCAGGGAGAGGGCTCGGGCAGCGAGGATTCCGGAGGCGAGAAGGGCTCTCCAGACTATGCTCCTGGTTGCCCAGAGCGAGGCGGCCGCTACGAGGGTGGCGGCGAAGTAGGTGCGGACGAGCAGGTGGACGGCTGCGGAGCCGAGGAGCTGCTGCAGTTGTACGGCGCTGCTGACGAGGGGGTGGAGGATCGCGATCACGTCTGAGCGTTGGCTAAGGGACACGCTCGGGGCGGTCTTTGAGGCGGCGAGGAGGGCCATGTTTGTGAAGCAGCAGCGGTTGTGGTTGGGGGGGTAGTTCCATCTGTTGGAGGGAAAGGCTCTGGGTGTGGTTCTTGGGTCTCTTGGAGGGGCCCTTGACAGTACATATGTGGTGTGTGAGCGGTTAGAAGAGCCGAGCGGGAACACGGCCTAGTTTATGTAGGCATCTCCAGAATAAGGTACTGTGGTATCCCCAGCGGGATATGACGGAACGGGTGGATTGCTTTTACTGTGCGCCCCCTCGAGGACCCCTGGCTTGGAATGTCTTGGCGTGCGTTGATACCTGACGTTGACATGCCAGACCGGTTTCGGCCACTGATTCGCGGTGCCTTGCTTGCGGCCCACCAAGTCACTGTCTGGTCTCACATCTCTCGCTTTTTCGCCAGAACCGCTGTCTCGTCTCGCTGCTACGGAAGAGACCTCGCGATGGCTCCCGTCGCTCTCGATCTTCTACGTCCAGGCCATGCTGGTGGCGGCGCCGTTGGGAGCCCCGCGCCAGCCAATAAACCCACGTGGGGGCCATGATTCGCGATCTCGAGGAGAGTGCAGGCCAGAGGTGTGGTGCGCGCGAGATGCTCCGTGCAGCCGGCGGCAACCCTTGTAATGACACATCTGGCGGCTGGTTGGGCGCGGGGGTGGGTTCCAGGGTGTCATGCAGGGCCGTGTTTTGAGGGGTCCATGAGGGTCCAGGAGGGGCGCCGAGGGGTCTTTTCAGGGTGTTGGAGGGGTTCCCGTCGCTTGACGGTTGAAGACCGAGACCGGCCCGTCAACAAACCGCGCCTGGGGCGGCCCAGGGAAATGCATTTACTAATGCCATCTGTCAGTGAATAACGCATAGAGCCAACATGTTTTCAACCCCTCATTGCTGTTTCTTTGCTCCCTATCCAGCCTCTCCGGATGCCTCAATCTTCATGATGGCACTCATCACGTCCGGATCCGACCGGAACGGGGCCGCCACAGCAGCTCCATGCCGCCGCCAGAGCGGGGCGGGGCAGCGGAATGCAGCGGGCCTCCTGGGCTGTTTCCAAGAACGTGCAACGGCCTTGCGGTTGATTGGCCCCACCGTTCCAAACCCTGAGAGCTGAGAGGGGCCTGGCCCAGCCCTGGTTTTTGGGCAGGAGCAGCGACGTCATCCGTCACCTGGTGGATTGAGCGCCATCCATTGGTGGCCAACAAGGTGTGGTCAAGGTGTGGTGATCCCCGGGACTGGGGCGCATGACATCAAGCCTGAGATCCGCATCGAACAACACCAGCGCCGTGAATCATGTGGCCGTAATCCAGCACCTCATCAATTACACCATCACAGACCAAGCTTCTTTCGCCGGTCGACAATGCGGGCCTGGCCATGCGCCGCTTGTTGTGGAGCAAGCATTCCTTCTTTTGCAAGAATCCGTGTTGAGTTCAATGCTGTCTGTATCCGTTTGTCTTCAAAGTCTATCTGCGAAATCTGTCCGCTGTCCAAGTAAATATTCTATCTGCGGACAAAGACTGTTCAAGACAGCAAGCCTTGCTTGAGCTCCGTCGTATGTGGATGCCAGCCGAGTTATTGGGGCTGTGCGATTGAGGCCCAAAACACCAAGCACCACATACAGCGCCCGCCGCCGAGACAAGCATAAACCAGTCCCCATGCACTCTACTTGGTAGGTAGGTAGGCGGATGTATCGTTGCCCTGGACTTGATTGGGAGTATCTGGTCACCCTGAGGCAAAGCGACCTTTGAGTTTGCCTGTGATTTATTCCATCGCACTTCGACTGTTTCACAGGTCCCATTGATGAAGTGACTTGGGGATAGGGGGGTAAACAGCTCTGGACTCATGGTTGTTATGCTTCAATGAGCAACCAACCCAGGCTTCACCCGCGCCTGGTAGGGCAGGACTAAGCCGAACAGCTCTTGTGGTTAGCCGCCCGCGCGCCAATGTAGGCTGTCGAAGCAGCTCACGAGGCGTATTGTTCTTGACTTTGCGTCACCTTTGCAATAGTCATTCTTGGCCCGGCTTTTTTCAGTCAGATACAAAACCATTTGAGCCTTTCCCGAATAAATATCTACGTACCTAGGTAGGTACACTGGATCCCAGGCTTCCTTCCCGCAACTCAGCCATCCCGATACCCTCCTCTATCTGGCGCTTCTAACTCCAGTCATCATCTTCCATGGTCACCAAGCCTATTCTCATCACCCACTCAACTCTTGCGATAACCTCACTCCATAACAATCAGCCTTGTGGTCAGAGATACTGGGATATTTTCCACTGTCTAGCTCCAGTAGCCGACTTCCTTTAGTCGGCCGTTGTTGATGGCGTGCCATCATGCCGCCCCGCTCAAGCACTGCTAGGGACCCCAAGCCGGCAAGATGTGCAGCCCCCGCGTCTCAACCTCTGGTCGGCCAGAACAACCACAAAAACAAGCACCCTGATAAGTCGATGGAGAACCAGGGGCATGCTGGTATCGCTCAGTCCACGTCCCAGCAGGTTCCGCCTCTCAATATTGTTCAACTTCTCTGCAACAAAGACCACAGGTGGTCAGGGGTTGTTCGCGACTTTGAGCACTGCAAGGAGCTCACCAGGCAGTACGTCTCATTAAGCGACAAGACCGGCAAGGCGGATGTTCCGAAGTCGAACGACTTCCCAGAGGACAAGACGGCGCAAAAGGAACTGGCCCGGCAGCTCTTTGAGGCTATTCTGGAAGTTGACCCATCCACTGCCGGTCATATGCACACGAAGCGCATTCAGAACCTCAGCAACTTCGAGGTCGAGTTACTCGCATGGGAGCTCTTAGTACGTGGACGAGTCGCGGCCTCTTAACATGTTGAGATGGGGTCCGATTTCTAACCAGTCATCGCACATAGTTTGCCATACACAGGGCCCAAGATAGCATCGTGGGACTGGCTCGGTGGGTGCCGGAGTCAAGCAAGAACTACGAGAAGTGTGAATCGTTCCGTGAGCGCTTCGAGCTCGTCAAAGAGGGTTGTCGGGTAGGCTCAAGGCGACTTCCGCTCGTACCTACCACCATGCGTTGTGCTAATTGCAAGTTTCCACGTAGAAGTCAAAATCCGTCGTCTACGGCATGCTATTGGTACCATTCACAGCCAGAATGGCAGCAGCGCCGGTTCGAGAGTGTAAAGTACTTGAGTTCGGCCTCATGTTTCTCGCTTGGAATAAATCAGTCTAACACACACGCCATAACTCTCGGCGTTCCGAGCTGAAGCAGAAGACTGACCACGGTTTTAGCTGAAACAGTCAAACAAAAAGATCAACGGCAAAAGAGGCGTTCAACTCAAGCAATTCAACGAGATATTGGCTGGCCAGAACGCCGAACACAATCAGGGCACACCGGAGTCCTCAAAACGCAAGAGAGATACTGACGGTAAAGGGTCAGAAGAAGAACAGCACCTGGAGACAGAGGTCAAACGACGCAGAGTTGAGAGTCCGAAAACGATAGCCTCAGTGGCTCTGTCTCCTGGCCGTGTCTCTCGAGACATTTGCGGAACGGACCTGGCAGTTGTCGTCTCTCCAGTCGAGACCAATGCCGATCAGTCCTTCATTCTGCAACAGGATGAGGGTACACCGCGCCAGAACATACACATGGATGAGGACAACGCTCATGAATCTGACTTCCTTGATCAGTGGATCGATTTTGCGCCAGCAGATCCATTGAGCGGAGGATGCGATGATTCTTTTCAGGAGCGGACGTAACATCAGGGGTCATGTTTGGGTTTCTGGCGAAAGGCAAGGCAGGATATATTTCACTTCGAGTCTTATTCTACAGGTAGACGAAAATCATGGCTTGGGAATGAGGGGGAAAAGTGAAAGAAAAAGGGCAGCCATGGTCCCTTTCGTGATAGGAAATAGCAACACGAGGAGACATACCGATAAGCTCACAATGTAACGTACACGCGTGCACCTACGAGATAGGCCCAGGTCACCGACGCCAAACTCAAGGGCCCTTCACAGGAGCGTCCAGCCCCATCACCCTCCTCAGCCCCTTATTGCTAACAACTGCAGACCCGCCCGGCAGCCTCTCCACCCCCTCGCCATCCAACGCCCCATCCCACATCCCCGTTGCCATGCCCGTCAAAAACCTCCCCAGCGGCTCAATAGGACTCCACGACCCTCTCGCCACATACTTGACGATAGGGCTGAGGACACTCCCCGTAATATTCCTCATGACCCCGAGATCAGGCAAAAAAGGCTTGATCTCTTCATGGCCGGTCCAGTCGACAAAGGCCGGGCGGACGCTGGTGGCACGGAAGGATGCAGGGTTCGACTTCTGCAGTTCGCCGAGGGCCAGCTCGGCCTCGCCCTTGATGCGCCCAAAGAAGGGTGTGAGGAAGCCTGGGGTGAACGTGGCGCCCTCGCCAGAGACGTAGACGAAGTGGAAGGGTCCGTTGGAAGCTGTCTTGGACGGGAGGGACTGGAAGGCCTGTGCTGCGGCGAGGGGGTACGTTTTGGTGATGGTGATGTATTCCCTGGAATTGAAACGGATCAGCGGATTGCTTGAGGGGAGTTGCCGCAGTGAGAGTGGAATGCTAGACTGACTCTTTGCTGACTTGAGATTGGCTGATACCCTGGGCCCAAACGCAGGCTTCGGCGTCCTGCAGCTTGTCGAGAAGGCTGGGGTCGTACGAGGAGAAGTCCTTGTGAATGATGACATTGATACGGTCATCGGTAAATTTGATCGGCCGTCGGCTAAGAACTGTGATCTTGGTGATATCCTTGGCCCTAATCATGGCGTCGAGAACCGCGGTGCCTACCAGGCCAGTGGCACCTGTCAAGATGAGATGCATTCTGTCGATGTCTGAATCGCGGTTTTGTTGTCTCGATGATGGCGGTATTGTTGATACGCTTTCATGATTCAGCACTGGCTCGCCGTACGGGAAGCTCAGGCTCATTTAAATGTGGTGAAGTCACCGGCTTTACTCGGCGTTAACGGGGCTCGCACAACCAGGAGATAAGTACAGTTCAATGACTAAATCCTTATTAGCGCGACACTTTGACAGCGCCCTGGTCCTCAATCTAAGATTTCTCTTATGACAGTCCAGTGACCATCTAGAATATAAACAAATAGAATATCTCAAAGTACTCAGAAAGATGCCATCAATCTTTTTCTCTTTTTCTATA
>FTCU01001267.1_pt1 | contig 16574 bp, 12 predicted proteins | sample 1639521 | NCBI WGS metagenome assembly FTCU01 (sample SAMEA3914864, study PRJEB12502) | metagenome | biome: forest; material: soil | place: USA | collected 2012-03-12 | depth 0.3 m
GCGGGGCATGGCATGGCATGGCATGGCGTGGAAGCAGGCAGGGCAAGGCGAGAAAGATGAAAGAAAGAAAGGCAAAAAGACGCATGTCCATACTCGTGCCGTACTCTGTTTTCCTGTGCTAAGACGTATACCCCCATTGCTGTGAGCAAAGGAGATGGTGTTTCTTTGTTTACGGCTATAAAGTGTGTGTCGGTCTAACTGTGTTGGCGACAACCTAAGTATCAATACCCTCTCTTGATTTTGTTGCTGTACTAGTAGGGTGATGATAGCCGCTGGCCTATCATGTTGAGGGGCATTGGTTGGGGTGCGATGGGGTTGTGTCATGCATGGCTGGTGGTTAGGGCTGAGGGGTATGATGGGGGTCTGAAAGTCAACTTTGGTTAGGTCTGGGTTGCATTGTGTCATGGCTCTGAGACAATCATTGGATAGGAAAAGAGCTGTCTTGGGCTAGCTGATTGTTGGCGGTGGCAACTGCTGTCTTTGTTCTGAGGGTTTCCAAGTACCGACACCCTGCTGGCGTCGGTCTCTCCGGAGACAAAGCCGGATAAGTGTGTGGTCAGGTGTAATGGGAAAGATGGGCGTGATCTAGCCCCATTTGAGCCCTCTGAAGTTCTTACAGCTCTCTTCTTTGGGTTCCTTGAAACTTGTGGAGGGCAAGCTTAGTTCCCATCACTGGGTCTGCAGATCGGTAGTGTAGCGAGGCCAGACGGGGCTTGTCTGACGGCTGTTGTGACTTCTCGTGGATGGAGGAACTAATTCTTGGCAACACCGGCTGGGGACAGGATCTCCAGATTGCCCTGCATCGGGCAGAAATTACCATCATCAGAGAGCGAGAGAGTCTAAAGCGAACTCTGTGAGGCGAAATCAGAGCAGGTAGCGATCAGGCATGCAGTAAGAGGATGAGGGGGCTGTTCGATCCATGCGTTGAGTGTCATGTTGGGTAACTGGATAACGTAGTCTCATAGCTAGAGTGGTCGATTCCAGGTATAAAGAATCCAGGCCAGGCAGTCTCTCACGACCAGTCTCTGGCCGAGGCGGAATGTCTCCAGGTGCTGTTAGGATAAGCCATGTCTTGAAACCTTACAAGCGCTATCTACAACGCCAACACCAGCGGTCCGCTAAATAGCATAATACACATCTATCGTGGCCGACTCGACGTAGTTTGACCATTGGGGAAACCTCGCTTTGGCCCACAGTGTAACAACATCGCCGAGCTTCAGGTCGCGCACAAACTTGCCATCCCCAGTCGCCGGGCCGCGACCTTGTGCTTTGAGCCTTTCGGCGGCTTCAACGTCACGGGCCGGGTCGATGCCGTCCGTGTAGCTCCAGACAACGCGGTGAACCTGGGGTTCCCGTTGTGCCGTCACATTGCACTGGACTCTGAGATGTTCGTTGGGGAAAAGCGAATATTTGAAGGCGTGTTCTCCTGTCTCGGGGCGCAATTCCACCTCGGGATATACTGTACAGAGGTCTTCCAGTTGCAGCGACGGCCGTGGATGCTGCTCTGGCGACTGTCCGCCGGCATCTGGCGTCTCCGCAGGGGCCGGTTTGCACCAGCGTTCCAGGCCAGCCTCGAACCATGTCCACGAGTGGTTGTATGTGTCGTGGTCAGTAGGATCTCCCCCCCAGCCTTGGTCACTGCTCTTGATGGTGAAGACAATGCGGCGGCATGGCTGCGCAAGCATGGTAATGGGCGATGCAATAAGGTCCTGGAAGTCCTCGGCCGAGAACTCGCTGCCGGGGGGCTGCGGCTTCAGTGGTTTTCTGTTGACAGGCGAGTTATCGGCGCCAGGTGAGACACGGTCCCAGCTGTGCAGACCAAGGGGGAGAGAGCGAATCTAGAAGACAACAAGGCCCCGCCATGTCAGCGTTTTCTTTGGCTGATGAGGATGAGGCAGGGAGGCTTACAAGAAACGCGTCCTCCCTGATCCTGCCTTGGGCGACGGTAGTGGGTCTCTCGAAAGAGATTCCAGAAGTGGTGTGCGGCCAGTACTCGGCCAGGTCAATGAGGGAGTCGACGATTTCCGGGGGCAAGCTCAGGGCCTTGATCAGCATGGCCTTGACGACCAGGACATCGGCGATGCTGGGCTCGTGGAGGTTCTCTGGAGGGTTCGCTGGAGGGTTCACAGGAGGGTTCACACGAGGGGCATGGAATGGCTGGTCCGTTGGTTGCAGAACCAACCCCTCAAAACCAGGGCGCGGGGCCGCCATAAGTTTCCAGGCCGAGTATAAGATGCCAATAATGCCAATGAGGTAGGTTAGCTGGGCCGTGGTGCTAGCGAGGGTGTCGTCGGCGGTCATTGACAAAACTCGGCAGTGGAAATGGGAGAGGGTTTCACTAAATTCCAATGCAGAGCACGCGGTTTAGGCAGCAATTGGCACTCAGAGTTGGGTGTTCCATCGTCGCAAGCCTCCTTCCTGCCCGGGCTGGACTTGCGCGGCATTGGGGTCTTGGGGACGACCTGAGGATGGGACCTGGGACCAGTGACATCACATCTTCCGCGGGGCACTAGCAGGGGCAGTAAACATGTTAGAGGCGCGCCGGGGGTGCTATCGGTTGGTTATCAGCGCGCTAAGCGAACACGTGAAATGACGGAATACACCAAAAACGGCAGAAACGGGGTCTTTTTTCTTTTTTGGATTGGAAGTGCATGTGCTGCTTCGGTCCAGATCGAGACTAATATAATACAAATGTACACCCCGCGGCGCCGGCACCGGCTGCGCGCCCGGTGTCCACCACTCTCCCCCTCTCTGCCACGCCCATTCTCCAATTCCTGTGCTCCTGGTGGGTTGCCAAAGACCCGGCCTTGAACTCGTCTTTCTTTTTCTCGTCTGGTCTTCAGCCGAGCGTGGCATCCACCGAGTCCTCTTGGCGGAGTACCTACACGAGGGACACAGCACCCCACCTGTCACACATCACACAGGACTTGACCTTGCTGTAGCACACACACATACACCATGAAGTCCCAAGGGCTATCATCCACCTTGCGAACAGCCCGGACGGCACTCTCGGGCCGCTCTGCAAGGCCCATCTGCAGCAATGCCGCTCCCTCGACGGTCCGCCGCGGGACACCCCCGGGACCGGGCACACCCAACCACACACGATCCCTCCACGGGCAGCCTCATCGACGCAGCGGCGCGCCCTCGAACCCGGCCATAAAGTTTCCCTGTCTCGACGCCCTTGAAACCCGCTCGGCGACCCTCGAGAAGCAGGCCGCCTCCACGCGGTCCGACGAGAGCGGCCCCGAGCCGTCCTACACGGTCGGCGCAACCCAGATCTATCACTGTCAGGAACCGCTGCTACTCGACCACGGCGGACAGCTGCACGAGTTCGACATCGCCTACGAGACCTGGGGCCAGATGAACGCCGCCCGCTCCAACGTGATCCTCCTCCACACCGGCCTCTCGGCCTCGTCGCACGCACACTCGACCCCCGAGAACCCACAGCCGGGCTGGTGGGAGAAGTTCATCGGGCCGGGCCTCGCCCTCGACACCAACAAGTACTTTGTCATCTGCACCAACGTCATCGGCGGCTGCTTCGGCTCGACCGGCCCCTCGAGCATCGACCCGTCCGACGGCAAGCGGTACGCGACCCGCTTTCCGATCCTCACCATGCAGGACATGGTGCGCGCCCAGTTCCGCCTGCTCAACCACTTTGGCGTCGACGTGCTGCACGCCAGCGTCGGCTCTAGCATGGGCGGCATGCAGTCCCTCGCCGCGGGCGTCGAGTTCCCCGACCGCGTCGGCCGCATCGTCTCCATCAGCGCCTGCGCCCGCAGCCACCCTTACAGCATCGCCATGCGCTACGTCCAGCGCCGCGCCATCCTCAACGACCCCAACTGGAACCGCGGCTTCTACTACGGCCGCGTGCCCCCGCACGTCGGCATGAAGCTGGCCCGCGAGATCGCCACCATCACCTACCGCTCTGGGCCGGAATGGGAGCAGCGCTTCGGCCGCCGCCGCGCCGACGCTTCCAAACCCCCCGCCCTCTGCCCCGACTTCCTCGTCGAAACCTACCTCGACCACGCCGGCGAGAAGTTCTGCCTCACCTACGACCCCAACAGCCTCATCTACGTCAGCAAGGCCATGGACCTCTTCGACCTCGGCCGCGAGAACCAGCTCGCCACCGCCGCCCGCCGCGCCCAGCACCCCTCCACAACAACCAACAACCCCTCCACCGCGTCCTGCACCCTCACCCTCCCAGACAAGCCCTACGAAGAACAACCCCAACCCGAAAACACCACCACAACCACCACAACCCCAATGCTCACCTCCCTAAACTCCGACTCCCCCCTGCCGCACCACTCCAACCCCCCACCCCCACCAGCCGACCTCGTAGCGGGCCTGGCCCCGCTCAGGAACCACCGCGTGCTGGTCATGGGCGTGGCCAGCGACATCCTGTTCCCGGCGTGGCAGCAGCGCGAGGTGGCCGAGGCGCTGCGGCAGGCGGGCAACGAGCGGGTGGAGCACCACGAGCTGAGCGAGGGGCATAGTCTGTTTGGGCATGACACGTTCTTGTTGGATGTGAAGGGGGTTGGGGGGGCGGTGAGGGGGTTTTTGGGGTGAGTTTTGTAGAAATCGATGGAGAGGGACGGTGGATGGATGCATGGATGGTCTTGACAAAATGCAACAGGGGATGTATTTATACTTATATGCATGGGAGGTGTATCCTGCACTTTGAGCGATAGCATGCATGTAATGCGACGGATGGTATTTTGGTATCGAATCGACACTTGTGCGTGTTGTAAAAACAGTCTGTTTTGTATCAAATGTACATGGGCAGGCGTTGGTCATATCTCGGCACTAGAAAATAGGGGTATAGACAGAAGGTAAATGGAAAATATTTGATAGAAAACCAAATTCCTGAAAAGATTGCCTGCCTGCCTGCTTGCCAGCTTGCCTCCAGTCTAAATAAACCCCGTCCCAAACGAATCCACCATCCCCTTACCCGTCATCCCCTTCGTCCCCGCCGCCGCCGCCGTCCCGGGCCGCCTCACGTCGCGGATGCTCGGCCCCCGCGCCATGCCGATGCCCATAAACGACGTGCGGTTCTCGTCCTGCGGCGCGAGCGACTCGGGAAACCGCGAGATCAGGCTCGGCGACGCGGCCAGCCCGCTGCGCTCCCGCCCGCCCGCGGCGCCGGGACCGCCCGACGTCGAGGGGCGTCCGTCGGCCGTCGCTGCCGCCATGGGCATCGACCGGATCGGCGGCGTCCACAGGCCTGGGTCTCGGGACGGCGCGTCCGGAGAGAAGTCGAACTTGAGGTTCAGGGGCGGCGGGACGTGGGAGCGGGTGAACTTTGGTGCTGGCCCTGGCGCCGCTGCTTCTCTTGCTGCTGCTCGCGGTGGCGGTTGCATCTGCGCTGGCTCTGACGTGAGGACTGGCGCCGAGGGTCCGGTCTCGCCGGTGAGGGGCGAGGCAAGTGACCAGGTGGAGGAGTCTGGGGTCGGCGGAGCGGCGAAGCCGAGGACGGGACCGGGGCCAAAGTCGAAGTTGAAGCCGGTGTCGACCATGGGACCCGGGCGGGGCCGGTCGAACGCGTCTATCACAGGACTAGGGCGAGGGCGTTCGAATGCGTCGACTACGGGACTTGGACGGGGCCGCTCGAACGCGTCGAGGGTTGGGGCGGGGCTTGGCTGGGTCAGATCGCGCCGCCAGTTCGGATTCCGCAGTTGGGGGGTGTCGGTGCGCGACGGAGGGGAGCTGTGGGAGCTGTAGTTGTCGGTGCTGCCGCTTCGGGACGCCGGGGTGGGTGTCCCCCCGCGAGTTCGGAGCGAGACATTTGTGCTCGACACGCCGTACTCCTCCAGGCCGGGGCGGCGTGGGAGAGGGCCTCGTCTGGGCGGGCCTCGCATGGGGCTCTGTGGCCGGTTGATGGCTTCCGCGGCAGCGGCGGTCGGTGCCGTGGGTTGAGGAATGCGGAGTGGCGCTGGATGGGTGGAGAGGATTGGCCCATCATCCTCCTCCTCATCGTCCTCCATCTTGTTCCGGCTGCTGTAGAGGCTGCTGCTTCTGCTCCTCCTGTTGGAACCTTGGGCTTGGGCTTGTGCTTGCGCCTTTTGCAACTGGTGCGTTTGCTGGGCGTTGACAAGAGTCTTCTCAAACTCTTCAATCTTCATTGACAAGCTGTGCCGCCGGGGAGTGTTGAGCGTCATAGTGTCACGCAAACCTCTGACGTTTTGGATGATGGGACGCGCAAACTGCTCGATTGGCTCGTCATCAAGCGACGGCCTCCGCATCGATCCTGATGGCGAGGTCACAGGGGAGGTCAAAGTGGCGATCAGAGCCTCCGGCCCATTGCCCTCCGGGCCTGGTGTGCCTCGGCCTCTGGTCGGATAGGCTTCGGGCTCGGAGTGGAACATGGCAGGGCGGTATTCATGACGAGGCGGGCTTTGGGATGGGGGACTTTGCGTGCGAGAACCATTGACGCTAGGCGCACTGGTCGGAGGACTTGGCGACCGGAATCCATCCATCGGCGGGCCGGAGGGAGGCGGCCGATATGGACGATACGGCTTTTGGGCAGAATCCTGCGCGGGAGGGGCGTAGGGACGAGGACCGGCACCGTAAGGACCTGGATTGGGGCCATACGAGCGAGGATCCTGCGGCCCAGGACCGCTGGGTCTCCGTCCAGACTCCTGGTCAGGAGGTCCAGCCGGTCGGGGCATGCGCCCGCTGGAAGCATCACTGCCGGGGCCAAGAGGGCCCTGGCGGCCCGGTGCCTGGCGGGGTGGCTGCGGAAGACCCTGCGTTGGAGGACCGGTTGGCGGAGGGCCCTGAAGCAAGGGAGGTGACCTCTTGTGGCCGTTGCGGCTACTCGGCCTCGCTTCTGGATCGGTCCGAAACGGCGGGTTGGGGAGGCTCGGCTGCGGAAGCTCTGGTTGGATTTGTGGGGCTGAGGGACGCCTGCCCGAGATGGTGCTCTCCGTCGACCGCTGTCTCTCCAACCTCTCCATATCCAACCGGGCTGTTTCCCTCTGCCTTTCAAGTTCCTCTTCCCTCTGCTTTGCCGCCTTCACTTCGTCCTCTCGCTTCTTGACCGAGGCCATCACGGCGTGCACCATGTCGTCTGCGTCCTCGCCAAAAATCGAGCCTGTTTCCACCTTCTCCGCAGTGGGTGTCGGCGGGAGTTGCATGGAGCCGGCCAACGGAGACGTCAGGGGCGTCGGCGGCCCGGACGGAACGCCCCTCGCAAAGTGAACATCTAACGGGTTCACCCACGCTTTCGTTTTGCTGGGCGTCCCGGGTCGCGATCCAAATCCGGTTCCCGGGCGGGCCGGGCCGACGCTCAGTGTTGGCGGAGCCAAACTTGTCGAGGACCCGTTGTTTCGGGCATACCGCGATGCACTAAACCCCGGCGCCGGAGCGGCCAGACTCGTTGAGGACCCGTTGGCGAACCGTGTTCGCAGGTTCACGTCGGAGGCGTGCGGCTTGACCATAAGACTGAGTTGACTGGTTGCAGGGCCGCCGCTGCTCAAGTCGACCATGCTGGCGGCAGCAAGGTTATGGGTGTCGTAGTTGGCATAGGGGGACCGGCCGCTGGCGCCCTTGGAGTTTCCAGGTCGGGCTACAGATCGGATGCTGCCATTGATAACGACGCCCTTCTTGTCGAGGTTCTGGCCAAAGAACTGGCCCTCTCCAAAGGCGTTCTGGTCTACCCGTTTCCATTCGTGCGGTTGCTTGTCTTGGGTCCCCGCCTTGCCGTCCGACTTCCTGCGGATTAGCGGTTCGCAGGAGTTCTTTCTGGCGGGTGGATTCGCAGGCGGCACTCACTTCTTCTTCCCTCCGACCTTGAGACCAAAGAAAGACACCATCCTGAACGAGTGACTGATGTGTATGTATGGTTTAGACTAAAACATTAACTGCCGCAAGGGCAAGGTCAGCGTGTGCTCCCGAGTCTAGGCGTCTTGGTGTTGCTAACGTTTGTATTATGGATTTGGCCCTAGCCAGTCGTCAGGGCCTATTGTTGCCCGTGTTGTTGCAATCCCAAGACCCCAAAGCGTCGGATTCCCCAGGCCGTGTTGAAACAATGCTTCCTCAACGAGCGTGGTCCAAGCAAGCCATTTCAGACCGTCTGTGTCTTCGGGTTTGGGTTTCGAGCTCGACGAAGGAGCGCTGAATCGGAGGGGCTCCCAGGTCCTTTGGCAACTGTCTTAGTCCAAAAAGGGGTTCGGGGGTTCGTCAAGGCGGGGTTCTTCGAGTGTGCGTGCGTGCGTGCAGGACGCTTTGATGTCTCGGGCGGTGAACAAGGAAAGACTCCAAAACTTGCAAAGAGAAGCGAAGCGGACACCGAACACGGAAAACGAACGACAGCGCGAGGTGTTTGCGGTACGAGGAGCGGAGAAGGCCTTCGAAAAGAGAGCGGCAGTGACGGCACTGGACCCTGAGCTGAGACGAGCCGTCGGTGAAGCAAGCGCGCGAGAAAGTGCGCGAGTGGGAGGAAAAGGAAGACGGCCCGTATCCATTTTGGGACAAATTCATGGACTGGGCCACGGGCTTGTGGAGATGATTCGTGCCGTGGTCGGGCTAGCGCCAGGGCAGGGGGCCGGGACATTCAGGGCAGCAACCAGGGCGGGCCACGGCGGGTCCAGGGCATCATGGCATGTTCAGGGGTCCTTCCAGGGCGCCAACTGCCCCCGTCCCAGCACGTCCTCGGCTCTCAGCCGCTCCATGGAGCCCACTCCTGCTTCCATGGTTTCATTCTGGCGCCCGCTCGTGGATGAATCGAGAGGTCCCGAAGCTCGGGATCCGAACCGATCAAAACTGGGACCCACGGATCCCGCGATGCTTTCTGGGTCCCTGGGTGACGGCGAGATAGGCTTGCAGATTGACCCGAATAGGAAATAATTGCAATCTCGATGGCAACACTGGCGGCAAGCGTTCAGGGGCCGCGGTGCTCAATGCTCATGGAGCCATGGGCCGTGGCACACTCTCTGCACCCACAATCTGCATCACACCCGACCTCTCGCAGCCACCCCCCAATCTGGCTGGACCTTTTTCTCCTCTCCCCAATCTTCACCATCGCATCTCGGCCGATCTCCCGGCGCGAGGCGGCATCCCGCCCCTAACGTTGGGGCACGACACGACGCCACGTTTGTGCGTTGCATGCTGGATGTTGCACGCGCACGGATGCAGGGTTTCCCCATGCGTTTCTTCATCAATTTCGAGCAAGCGACCCTCCATTCCGGCCAAGACATCCAACAAAGTCTCACTGTCAAACCGGTCCGCTGGGGCATCGCTGGGGCAATCAATAGTCCGTTTTGAGGCTGCCTGGGATGTCCCAGTTTCCAGCTTGCCAAGCCTCTGTCACAAAAGTTTGTTCCTGCAGCTTGCATCCAAGAACTGCGAGTTCATCACCGCCGCTGCAGAACACCCAGTGCATCCATCATCCATGGACCATGATGGCATGATCCGCCTCCCAGATGTGCCCCCACGTTCCCGCGTCGCGTTCGCGTTCAACCTACTTGGTATGGAGTATTCTGTACAGAATACTCCATCCATAATAATACCCACATGCAGAGTCCCCGACACCAACCCTGCGCTGAAACGAATGACGCATCTTCGTCCCCCCTGTTGAAGATGGAAATTCTGCCGGGCACTCCGCAGACCACATCGTCCACGGTGCGGAGCAAGTTAAAGTTAACGTTAATATCAAGGTTATCAGAACGGTAACCGTTCCGCTTTATTGACCGAATTCTGCAGCTGGCCCCCCACCAGGTTGGAACTGTTTCCAGCTGAGCTTCTAGCGCCACCGGCGGGATGGTCATCTTCAAAGCCGCGGCTCTCCTAGGAAATGCCCTCTTTCATGAGACTGATGACGGAATGGATAACGCTACGAAAGTAACACGTGTTGTGTCTTCCGTATTACTGTGTATGTACACCAGGTTCTCCAGTATTCTGTTCACACACGAGACCTGACAGCCCGGAACGCCTCGCACAATGCCACTCTACCCATCCATCGGCTCTACTGGCCTGCTGATATCCCAAACTTCAACCGAAACCAAAATACAAAAAATGCACGTGTGGCCATGGCGTCCGGAAGATTTCGTAGGCAGACCAGCCCTAACGACACCACCCCTCCCTGGGTGGAAGAGGGGGAAGAATTATGGCGGCTGCCCCACGACGGTCTCCTTGTGCCTGCCGTAGCTCAAAGCGCTGCCGAGTGCCCTTGGCCCTTGACTAGGCCTCGGCAGGTGACTGCCGCCCGCTTGACAACTTTGGGATCCTGAACACCCAGAGCATCGTCGTCGAGATCACGAAGAATGCGCCGGCTGTGACAAATGGCAGGCCGATCCAAGCCCCGCCGAGCTTGAGCCCGATGTTGAGACTTTCGGCCAGCAGCGGGCCGGCCATGGTCATCCCGACCATCTCCATGAAGCCCGCGAGCGAGTTGAGGGTGCCGACGTGGTGCTCCTCGACGAGTGAGTTGAGAAGCGATCGGATCAGCGCCGTCATACCGGACCCCAACGCGAACCACACCAGCCCAATCGAGAAGAGCCACCCATTCGCTGCCGCGGCGATGATCAGACTGCCCACGATCTGAACGACGCCCGACCACCGCGCCAGCAGGAGATCCTTTTCCACACCCTCCATGCCTAGGCGCTGGCCGCAGAACCAGCTGGCCGCAGGGAGCAGGGCCAGCAGCGTAACCAGGCTCCCCGCGTTGCGGATCGACAGGACCATCGAAGCGAGGCTCCAGCTCCAGCGGTATCGGTCCGTCGCATACTGCAGCAACAGCTCCCCGACAAAGCGGCCCAGGATGACAAAAACCAGCGACAGCATCAAGAACGCCAGCCTCTTGTTGCCGATGACGAAACTCCACACCTCGGCGAGACCGGCATATGCCTTCTGCTTGAGCTGAGTCGCCTTGGGAATGCCGTCCCCGTCCATCTCGAGCTCGTCATCCGCCTCCTTCCGATCGTGGACGTGGACCGTCTCCGGGAAGATGAAAATGCTAAGGTTGGCAATAATAAGCACAGCCAGGGAGATGAGGAGGGGCGTCCACGGGCCCCAGGCCAGCATGGCGCCGCCGAGAGGGCCAGCCACCATCTGCGAGGCGAGGAAGATGGCGTTGAGCTGGAAGAAGACGGTCGAGCGCTCCTCCGAGGGGACGACGTCGGCGATGACGGTGTAAACCATAGCCACGACAGTCGCGCCTCCGCCGCCAATGCTAGTCATGGTTATCAGCGCCTCTCCTTTAACAGCAAGCCCGGTAGAACGTCGATACGCACAGTTGAAACGCCGACCCAAACCACGTCACCCACAACGGCACCACATCCGAGAAATAAACTATTCACGGCATTAGCACCACCCACCAACCCCTCGACGTGACCTCATCCCGATCAGAACCCAACCCCCCAAAGAAATGCAGCACTCACAAACCCCATAAATAAACACCATACTCCCCACAATCCCCCCCAAGCTCACCCCCAACACCGGCCGCCTCCCCCACCGATCCGACAACACCCCAAACGGCACCGCCCCGACAATCCCCGGCACGCAGTCAAACGTCGCCTGCCACCCGCGCAGCATCGCCAGGTACCCCTGCACGTCCGGGCCCTTGCAGCGCGGGTCGTCCGTCAGCACCAGCTCGCCGCGCCGGCCGCCGCCGTCGATGCCTCCGGGGAGGGTGACGGTGGCCTGGTCGGAGGGAAAGGGTGCTGGTGTGAGAGCGGGAGGGAAGAAGTCGGGGTGGGTCTGGCGGCAGATGATGCTCTCCATGACGGCGTTCATCGGGGGGATGGACATGCCGATGGAGAGCTCGAGGAGGAAGACTAGGATGAGGGCGAGGAGGATTACGCGGGGGCGGAGGGCCGCGCGGAGGGCGGTGTTGGTTGCGGTGGTGGTGGTTGTGGCATTGTGCCCCGTGAGGAGGGGGTCGGAGGAGGCGTTGGTCGGGGTGGTGGGGTCGGGCGAGGGGGAGCGTGTGGATGGGGATGATGGTGCGGTTGTTGGGGTTGGGGTGCCGGCTAGGAGGGGGGTTTGGTCGGTGGTTGTTGTGTCGATGTCGATGGAGGGTCGGGACATGGTGGTGGTGGTGGTGGGGTTGTGGCCAGGCTGGGCCGGCCGGGAGGGCGTTGGAGGGGTGGAATGGAGGGGTGGTGATTTGGTTAGGTGGGTGGTTTATGGTACACGAGACATCAGATGAAGAAAATATAAAAGTCTTTTCGTATGTGTCTGACTCGATGCAGGCACAAAGAAAGGGCAATACGTCAGATAAAGAAGCGGGCGAGAGTTGGCATCGTAACGGATGGGAATCGCCCGGTATTAACAACGCGAGCGCCGTGCCAAGGTTCGTTGCAACACGATCCTCCCTGGCCGAAAGAAAGGATCGAGGCCCGGAACGGCAGGTGGACGGCTCGGCTCACGCAGCAGCGCAAAACCGGGTCATTTGGGCTTTCCGCGGCGGGTTTCAAGTTTGCTCGCGCGATCAGGCAGGCAGCCAGGCGCAAACACGCTGACGTTACCGTTGACGTTTGGCGATGCTGCACTGCGGCGCAGCCAATCCAGCGATGGGAGTCCGATGCAAGGGCGCATTGGTTGCGATAGCTGCTGACCCGCTTCGGGTCGCTTCTCTGCATGTTGAGGATCTGCTTACTATGCAGCATTGCAGACAGTATTCTGGACTTTTGCACGGAGTCCATGTCGGATGTTCGACGATAAGGACAACGAGAACGGCGTCGGACAGAAGCGGTCAACAGACAACACCTGGCAGCAATTCAACACATGCCAACCACAAGCATTCCCGACTCGCAGGACAGGCTGGACCCCCATCCGATCCTCAAGTGGCGCCAATCCCATCCGATCGATGGCTTGGACGCCAGGCACGGGCAGCGGCTTTGCGACCCTGACCCAGCAGCCCTGCGGCGGGCTTTGCCGGGTGTGGCGTCAAATGAGAAATGCCCGGAGCTGCGCCAGGGGCACGTTTTGGGGCTCTTCCGTCCGCTGACCGCCAGCACACGAACCTGCCCTGGCGTTGTGATGTTTGTCTGCTGGAACCCGAGGCCAGGACGGCGCCAACTCATCAGACAGCCCGCCGCGGGTGAGTTGGCGGAGGCAGCTGCCGACACCCGCAGGTTCCCACTGGACAGCGGACCCTGGACCCGCTAGGTACGGGAGCCATGTGGCAGCTTGCGGGTCTGCGCGACTGACGGCATCATTGGGGAACTGACCGCCCTCGATCCCGACCCTCACAAAGGTATACAAAAAACCACTTACACCACCACGGCGCCCATGCTATCCCCTTGATCCGGCCTCTCTCTCATACAGCACCACCATGTCTCAAATAGAATCCAAGGTCATATCCGTTGAGCATCTCGTAAGTCAATAACGCGAAGCTCGATCCAGGCTTCGACCCAAGTCTGGCAAAGTGATCAACGGGAACCAACTTTTCTTTACTTGCAGCCCGAGGCGGAAGCTGTGTGGACAAAGCTGGTGAAGTGAGTGAAGCCGTGCAAAACCACGTCTTAGCACGGAATGCAGACCTGACGTCACCCAGGACGACCTACACCGACCCCAAGGGCGTCACGCGAACATGGGAGTCTGCTGAGCGGTGCACCCGGCCAAAGGGCTGCGATATCGATGGCGTGGGCATCGTCGCCATTCTCGAAAAGGAGACAGGTCAGTATCACAATCCCAACCCATAAACACACCAGACCAACACGCCTCGCAGGCCCGGAAATCGTCCTCCAGAAACAATACCGCCCGCCCATTGGCAAGACGGTCATTGAGCTGCCCGCCGGCCTGATTGACGAGGGCGAGACGGCAGAGCAGGCCGCCATCCGGGAACTCAAGGAGGAGACGGGCTATGTCGCAGAGGTCCTCGAAACCTCGCCCATCATGTTCAACGGTACGCCTTCCTCGGCCGTGAGCGCCTCGGCGCGCTGACATCTCTGCAGACCCCGGTTTCTGCAATACCAATTTACGCATGGTCCATGTCGCGGTCGACATGAGCCTGCCCGAGAACCAGGACCTCAAGCCCGAGCTCGAGGAGAACGAGTTCATCGAGGTCTTCCTCGTCCGGCTCGGTGATTTGTGGAAGGAGTGCATCAAGCTTGAGGCCGAGGGCTACGCTATCGACGCGCGGATCGCCAATCTCGCCGAAGGCATCGAGATGGCCAGAAAGTTCCGGCTTTAGGCGCTGGTAACCTATTTCATTGGCTGTTGCGCGAGAGAAGAGAATCCTTCCCGCACATAGTGGAGCACCGGAGCATCTTCGCCTTTCAGCTCAAGTCTTGGGCCACCCACGAGCCAATGACTCGTCACCTAGGAGCCGTCTTCGGCCTAGACCGGCAATAGTTTCCAGATTGTTGTTCTCCACGCGCCGATCCGCCGGAAGGCCTGCCAGGATCTTGAGGCCCCTTTAAAGACTTGAACATCGAAGGGCTCCCCAGTTTCACTCCCAGTCGGTCGACCTTGTGGTTCTTGTCGCTCATTTTCGTCACTCATTCACGCTAGGTTTGCTCAAGCCTGTCCATTCGTTTCAAAAGACCCACTGTCCAACATGAAGTTCTCCGCCCTTTGCCTGGGCGGCTTTGTCGCTGGCGCCTTGGGCGCGTGCACCAGCAAGTGCAAAGGGACCTGTGTCGCTGCCCTTGGCGAGGTCCCGGAGGTTGGCCAGGCCTTCTGCTCGTCGTACCTGTCCCTCGAAGCCGCCACGGAAACCGTGACTGAGACGGCGACCGCCACCTCGGTTCACACCAACATCGAGACGGCCTTCGACACTGTCACTGTGACCACCTTGACGACCACCATGTAAGTTATGCCAACATGGGATGACGTCGGCCATGCCTAAAAACGGCAGCTAACGCCCAGTCTCCAGCGTCGGCCCCACCACGACCATCTTCGCCAAGCGCGCGGAGCCCTCGACGGACGCGTCCTCCAAGATCCTCTCGCAGTGTGGCGATGCCTCGTCGCGCATCAGCAGCGCCTGCAGCTGCATCCTGTCCACCACGTCCACCGTGACCATTGTCGAGACGGTCACCGCCACCGATGTCACCGAGGCGACGGCCACCACCACCGCGACCGTCACCGTTGGCGCCGTTGCCACCCAGTCCCTTCAGCCAACGTACACCGTTCCTGCGAATCCCATCCTGAACGGCAACTTCGAAGCCTATTTGACCACTGGCAACATCCTCCCCTGGACCGACACCACCGCAACCACGGGCGGCACCGTCCAAATCGTCAACGGCGTCAACCCTTGCACTACTACTTACTGCGCAGGCGGCTCTGTCGTCACCCGCGTGTACCCGCCCAAGACCGCCGGGGGCTACACCTCCCTCAAGCAGGATTCGTTCCTCGCCAAGCCGTCCACGACGTACAACTTCTCCTTCCTGTACCGCTGCCTCAACTTCGACGCCACTTCGGGCATCGATGTGTACTACAACGGGGCCAAGATCGGCGGCATCACGTGCACTTCCACCGGCTCCGCCTTCATGCAGCCCACGGGGATCCAGTTCACCACCGACGCGACGGGGCGCGGGTCGCTCGAGGTCCGCTACAAGAACCCGAGCGCCTTGCAGTATCTGTACTACTATACCGACGATTTCAAGGCCACGGCTGTCTAAATCATGTCGAGGGGGGCAAGACCCGGACAAGTACCCAGGGCGATGTGTACTGGTGTTATCTGATAGTTTTGTCTAATACAACCTACATGCTACCTAAGAAGACCACTTCCCCCGATCTGGTGCTTGGGAGCAGAATTCGATTCTTGTCTCCAAGCTCCATGACACGATGATTCCTGACATTGAAAAGCTACCTGAGTTGGATTTACTCAGAGTGTGACGGGTGTGACTCGGAGGAATGGAACTTGATATCGGTCAACGGATTGACGTGTGGTCATCACTTACAGGGAAATCTAGTACTATTAGCGTTCAGTTTTCATCGCTATTCCGGTTCCAGACGTGATTTGATTCACCCCAGGTACTTCGATGAGAGGAAAAGCCCGAATACCGTAGCATGACCATAATGAATCTCGTTTAAACCGTGACACACATCATAATCTATGCCAAGACCAGAAACGCATGCACTCGTCGAGCAACAGAAGATCACCGACCTTGGGCGCTTTTCTTCAACCTCAACAAACAACCATCTCATAAATGACAAAAGAGCAAGCTGGTGCACCAGCCTCTCATAATGTCCAGTCTCGGATGGTCGCACCAACTGATCAACAAGGGCCGCTGGTCTAGTGGTATGATTCTCGCTTAGGGCTCTAACCCTGAAGCATCGCATGCGAGAGGTCCCGGGTTCAATCCCCGGGTGGCCCCGATCACCTTCACTTTTGCTTCTGTCTCACAGACAGACAGCGTGCTGCTCGTCAAATTTGAATTTTTGGTGACTTTCCAGTCTCTCTGCCGGTTCTCATCTCCTTCACTAAGCAGGGTTCGTGGGAAGAAGTGATGGATGTCCACGCGAACCTTGCGTTTCCATCTCGACCCCCTTTTTCTCCACAACGACTGCCACTCCACCAGCATCACAAACCCCTTTTCCACATGACCCACCTCACAACCGAAATCCCCTTGTGGTGTAGTTGGCTATCACGTTCGGCTGTAAAGGCATTTATTGATACCGAAAGGTCA
>FTCU01002741.1_pt1 | contig 16574 bp, 15 predicted proteins | sample 1639521 | NCBI WGS metagenome assembly FTCU01 (sample SAMEA3914864, study PRJEB12502) | metagenome | biome: forest; material: soil | place: USA | collected 2012-03-12 | depth 0.3 m
AAGCCCCTCCCCCCGCCCCGCCTCAACATCGTAATAATGGTCATCGGCTCCCGCGGCGACGCCCAGCCCTTCCTCGCGCTCGCCCGCCTGCTGCACACACAGTACCACCACCGCGTGCGCATCGCCACGCACCCGGCCTTCCGCGACTTCGTGCGGACCGACTGCCCGGGCGTCGAGTTCTTCTCGGTCGGCGGCGACCCGTCCGAGCTCATGTCCTTCATGGTCAAGAACCCCGGCATGATCCCCACGCTCGAGTCGGTCAAGGCCGGCGACATCGGGCGGCGCCGCGCGGCCATGGCCGAGATGTTTCAGGGGTTTTGGAGGGCGTGTATCAATGATGCGGGGGAGGAGGGGGATGGGGGGAATGTGCGGTTGATGGGGGAAAGGGATCCGTTTGTGGCGGACGCGATTATTGCCAACCCGCCGTGCTTTGCGCATATTCATTGTGCCGAGGCGCTGGGGATCCCGGTGCATTTGATGTTTACGTTTCCGTATACGCCTACGCAGGCGTTTCCGCATCCGCTGGCGAGTATCAAGAAGTCGAATGTGGATCCGGGGTATACGAATTGGATTTCGTATCCGCTCGTCGAGATGATGGTGTGGCAGGGGCTGGGGGACTTGGTGAACGAGTTTCGGGTCAAGACGCTGCAGCTGGATCCCGTGTCGACGCTGTGGGCGCCGGGGGCGACGTACCGGCTGCATGTGCCGTTTACGTATCTCTGGAGCCCGCGGTTCGTGCCGAAGCCCGAGGACTGGGGGGAGGAGATCGACGTGGCGGGGTTTGTGTTTTTGGATCTGGCGTCGTCGTTTGAGCCACCGGAGGAGCTGACGCGGTTTTTGGAGGAGGGGGACGAGCCGCCGGTGTATATCGGGTTTGGGTCGATTGTGGTGGACGACGCGGACCGGTTCACGCAGATGATCTTCGAGGCGGTCAAGTTGGCCGGCGTGAGGGCGCTGGTCTCCAAGGGATGGGGGGGCCTGGGAGGGGACGACCTTGATGTTCCGCCGGAGGTGTTTATGCTCGACAACACTCCGCACGACTGGCTTTTTCCGAAGGTCAAGGCGTGTGTCATTCACGGCGGCGCAGGGACCACGGCGATCTCGCTCCAGTGTGGCAAGCCGACCATGATTGTGCCCTTCTTTGGGGACCAGCATTTCTGGGGAACCATGGTCGGGAATGCCGGCGCCGGGCCGAAGCCGGTGCCATACAAGCACCTTACGGCAGAGAAGCTCGCTGACGGGATCAAGTTCTGTATCAGCGAGGAGGCCAGGAAAGGGGCGGAGAAGGTCGCTCGGGATATCGAGGAAGATGGGGACGGGGCCGAGAATGCGTGCCGGGCGTTTCACAAACACCTGGCGTTGCAGGGCAAGGGGTCGATGCGGTGCTCCATCTTGCCCGACAGGGTCGCTGTGTGGCAGATGAAGAAAACCGGGTTGAGGTTGAGTGCGGTGGCAGCCGAGATGTTGGTGGAGAGGGGGTTGGTGTCGTGGAAGAACCTGCGTCTCTTGCGACACAACGAGTGGAACGACTTTGAGGGTCCTGGAGAGCCTCTGACTGGTGCGGCTGGGTCATTGATGACCTCGGTTGGGAACATTTTTGGCGGAGTTGGAGGAGTGCCGTATCGGATTAGGAAGAGCGCGAAAAGGCGGAAGGAAAAGACGAAGCAGAGGAAGGAGAAGAGCGAGGAGGGAGAGGAAGGGGAGGATTCAGGGGAACACAAACAAGAGCCAGGAGACTCGAAGAAACCCGAAGACTCCGCCCAGCCGGCCGACGACAACAAACCCGATGTCCCGCGAATTGAAACCGCAACGAGCCCCGCCATCCAACGCCGCGGCACTTCCTCGACAATAGCCGCCAGCCCCGTCGAGGAGGTTGTGCGCCAGGTCGGCCGCGGCGCCGCCAAATCCGCCTCTGCCGTCGCAAAAACCCCCGTCGACCTCGCCGTGGCTCTCACCCAAGGCTTTCACAACGCCCCGCGCCTCTACGGCGACGACACTGTCCGTCGCCCGACGCGCGTGACAGGAATCCGATCCGGGCTGCGCGCCGCCCGCCACGAGTTTGCGTACGGGATCTACGACGGGTGGACTGGCGTCGTGCGTTTGCCGGTGCGGGGTGCCCGCGACGACGGCGTGCGCGGGTTCGTCTCGGGGGTCGGGATGGGGCTGACCGGGTTTGTGTTGAAGGATATCGCGGCCATTATTGGGCCAGTGGGGTTTACCCTCAAGGGGGTTGTGAAGCAGGCTGAGAGGCGGCGGCAGCCGGGCAAATACATCAGGAGAGCAAGGGTTATACAAGGGCAGAAGGAAGCGAGCATGTTGCCTGAGGACCAGAGCAGGGAGAAGGCGCAGGAGGTTGTGGCTGGGTGGAGGCTGATGCGGCAGCTATGGGAGGAGATGAAGCGGGCAGAGAGGAGAAAGGAGAAGGGGTTTAGGGGGAGGTTCAGCGGGAGAGCAAGAAAGCTCCGAAGCAGCACGGAGTGGAATACCGTGTTTGAGAATGTGGATGTTGCGCGGAGGGCGATGGATGCGCTGAAGAAGGGAGAGGATCTCCACAGTATCCTGGAGAAGGAGAGCGACGAGGCCGAGGTGGAGAAGCTTTCCGATCCTGCCGATGAGAGCTCCGACAGCAAGGCATTCTCCGGGCAAACACGCTCCGGCCTTGTGGGCGAGAGCCGACACGGTTCCGTCAAGCTCTCGGCACACGACTCGGTCCACGACTCGGTCCACGACACAGACCACGACACGCCGGTCGGCGAGCCACTCCCAGCAAACACGGCGCTAGACGGCAAGACACCGGAGGTCGAAGACGAGGACGAGAACCCCTTTACCGCAACTACGCCAGCCATCGCCGAGAACAAAGCCGAGAATAGGCAGACGCTGGCGGCGCTTGATATTCAGACCTCGGCTTAATGGGAGGTGACTTCGTCTCCTAGCGGGGGCGCATCGGCTCACCAGTTTTCGAGGAGAGACAGTGTGCATGTAAGTATTCTGTCCGTTGCAGTGCAACGAAATATACGTAATGTAATCCATAGCTGAGATAATAAGCATTGAAAACGCTTTGTTCTGAATCTGTTGCTGGCTTGTTCGATGTAATTATGCAAAGGAGGTCATTCATAAGCAAGATAACGACGCCGCTAATCATGGTGAGAGATTTCTCTCCGAACCCTACATCTGACCCTAGTATCATTAGGTATCCCTCTTGCAGTTGGCCCACCGCAACCCCTTTGCCCCTTTCCACCAGGAAGAGATCCCCAACAACACCATCACTTCGTTGCTGCACCAGGTTCGCCACGCAGTCAATTTTAAAGGGGAATGCATTGATTATTATCATTAATCACTAATATTTTGTCTTTGTCTAGCTAGACTTTAGCATCAATGAAGAGAAAGAACCGGCCACACGGAGCAGTCAACTTGGAGTCCCTCACCCCCCGGCGGCGGCGGCGCGAGCGAGACCTCTCAGGCCGCAGGCACCCCCAACGACCCCAGTGTAACATTGACACACGTAGCATCATACACAGCCGGGTCCACAAACCGGGTCCCAGCCGAGTTGTCCAGCCCCAGCTCCACGACGGTGCTCTGCCCAGGCTGCCACTGCGGCCAACCCAAGTCCCGCTTCAACCCAACCTGAGGATCCCTGGCAAACGCATACCACGCGCGCTGCACCACATCCACCAACGCCTTCTGCTCCGCCGACGCAGCAATCCCACTCACCTCCTCCGACCCCCCAAACACCATGTGCAAATCCACACCATGGTACGCGCCCGACCCCGGATACAAGCGCGTGTTCTCCCAGTCGGCATGGTAGCGATACACCCAAGCCGGGACGGCGCGCGCGCGGCGCGCCGCGGCCGACGCCGCGGCCGGGCAGGTGAAGGACTCGAGGTGGAAGGCGGCGACCTGGGCCGGCGTGGGCACGACGCCGCCGTTGCCGTACGCCGGGATGCGGTAGTAGCCCGCCTCGTTGTCGTTGTTGCCTGCCAGGATGGGCAGGCGCGCGAAGCGGCCGGATGAGGTGCGCTCCGGGTAGTCCGGGAAGACGAGCTGGTTGTCGACTTGGGGGTAGAAGGCTGGGATGGAGCGGAGGACGCTGGTGCTGGCGGCGGGCTTGATGGCTGCGGCGGCGGCTTTGATGGCGGTCCAGCTGGCGGCGCGCATGCAGGCCATGGTGGCGGCGGGGTCAGAGGGGGTGGTGGTGTTGCAGCCGACGGCGGCGACGACGGTGTTCCAGTTTCGGTCGAGAACGCCGGGGGCGTTGAGCGGGAAGCTGAAGGCGGTGCCTGAGACAAGGACGAGGCCGGCGGCAATGGGGTCGGACTCGTACGCGTAGGCCCAGTAGTCGGCCGAGACTCCGCCTGACGACTGGCCGGCGAGGATGATGCGCTTGGCGTCGCCGCCGAAGTTAGCGATGTTGTTGCGCACCCACTCGACGGCGGCGCGCTGGTCGCGCAGCCCGAGGTTTTGTGTCTCGCCGGGGGCGCCGGGGAAGCCGAAGATGTTGATGCGGTAGTTGACTGTCACGACTACCACGTCTTGGGCGTTGGCAAAGTGCTGGCCATTATAAAAGGGGCTGTTGGTGTTGCCGATGGAGAAACCTGGGGGTGTTACTTTAAATGCACATATCTCCGACAGCAGGTCTGGGCTTGAGGGCAGGAGCAGGGTGGAGGAGATTGGGAACTAACGGCCACCGTAGAAAAAGACAATGACGGGCTTTTTGCGCGCGGCAGCGACGGGCGTCGCCTTGGACCAGATGTTGAGCGTCAGGCAGTCTTCACTCTGTGCCGTCCCAGCGCCAGAGGCGAAATAGTTGATGACGCGCTGGGCCTGGGGCGTAAATCCGGGGTACTCGACGGCCTTGGAGGGCGAGAGCGGGCAGTCGAAACCAGAGTTGGCTGCCGTATAGGGGCTCTGGACATCGAGGGGTTGAGGCGCGGCGAAGCGGAGATCCCCGACGGGGGGTTTCGCGTAAGGGATGCCTAGGTACTCGACCACACAGCTCGATGATGTTCCGGGTGCAACGTGGCCCGTGATTGGTCCGTTTGTTGTTTTCACGGTGATGAAACGGCTAGTCCTGCAATCGCTGCACCCCGAACCCGAAGATCCGGATGCAACGGCGGTACCGGCGCCCGCGAGGGCGAGGAGGGCGGCGCAGAACCACCGGGTGAGTCCGGCATCGGTTGACCGCATGATGGCAGTGGATGGTTGCAAGAGCATTGGGACGGACGGAACGCGGGGAGTTTTCCACGCCGCTCCATGTTGGCAGATATAAAGGGGGGTGTGCATGGGGTTGGATCCATCATCCAGTGTGGAGACATAATTCTTATTATCCCGCTTCTTCCCCTTCTCCGCCCAGCCTTCGCGTATGCGAGGCCACTCTCCCCGGGAAGCTTTCCCTCTTATGGGACTCGGTGATGCACCAACAACCAACAACGGCCAAAAAGGTGGTGCTTCGTTCGCATGTATTGCCGAGGTGCTGCCCTAACCCCTTGCAAACGGATCGTGATCCATGGAAAGAGTCTTACAGCCAAGAACGGCAACCTGACGCCATCCAGGCACGCAAGGATCGGTATTCTGCGCGCCACTACAAAGTAAAGTCGGCATGGCTTGTTCAATGTGCCTCCCAGCTCAACGACGTGGGGTTCTTCAACAGGCAATGACATCGATGTCGGCGTTGATCAGCATCACTCCTCCCTTCTCGTCCATCGTCCACCCTTTGCCGCCATAATGCGCGACCGTGGAATCGGATTCCCCAACAATGGGGCCGACGACCAGGGCTGGAAGTTGTATCTCACGTCGCTGATCATGATCTTGGCTGCCGGCCTGTTTGTCATTGCAAGATGTATCATGAGATTCTCCAGACGGACCTTTGGATGGGATGACGCTGCCATTGTGGCTTCCTTGGTGAGTGGCTGGCTTGAATCATCGATGGCCATAACGCAAAACCGTCGTGCTAACGTGCATTGTGATTTTTCAGGCTTCTTCCATCGTATTGTCGGTGGCTATCCAGACCGCCGTGGTCAACGGCTACGGCATGCACAAGGCCGACCTCGCTGAGGACGAACAGGAAACGGCGCTCAGGTGGTTTTTCATCGCCCAGACCCCTTACAAGGTGACCGTGTGCCTTAACAAGGTCTCCGTCATTCTTTTGTACCTGCGCATTTTCGTCTCCAAGAGATTCCGCCTCGCCGCCTTCGCCATCTTGTTCGTCGTAGTCGGATACGGCATCGGTGGCATCGCCGCAACCATCTGGCAGTGCGTTCCCATCCAAGGGGCATGGATCAAGAGTACGCCCGCTACATGCATCAACTCAGACGTCTTCTGGGTTGCCTACGCCGTCCTGAACATTGTGACTGACGTCATGGTCCTGGTTCTGCCGATTGGGCCCATCATGAAGCTCCAGTTGAGGCTACGGGACCGCATCCTGCTCTGCGGAGTCTTCACCCTGGGCGGTTTGTCAGTGCCCTCACGCGCTTTCCACCCTGCAAAATAGTCTCTAACATCTCATCTTCTCCCAGCATCACCATCTGCTCCATCCTACGCACGACTTCGGTGCAAAACTCGCTCAAGAACCGACAAGACCAAACGTACAACTTCATCGAGCGCGGCATCTGGACGCTGCTAGAGGCCAACCTCGGAATCATCAACGCCTGCCTGCCCATCCTCAAGCAGGCGCTGGGCCACCTCTTCCCGCGGCTCTTTGGCACCGTCAAGAGCACCACGAGCCCCTATCCCAAGCACGACACCAACAGGGGCGCCGGCTCCCACCCTACAGACCACCGGACCACCGACTCGAGCCATCAACGGTCCGCGCCGCGCTTCTGGGGCGGCCCTCACAAGAACGAGCTCAGCGTCTCCGTTACGGCGTCGCGGCTGCGCAGGGAGAGCGACGAGCACCACATCATTCGGGGGTCGGACAAGGATAGCGGGGACACCATTGAGCTGGACGAGAGGGGGGCGAGCCCGGTCGGTCACAGACACAACCCGGGCCCGGGGCGTATTTCCAAGACGGTTGAGGTGACAAGAACGTCGTTTCACGAACCGTCGAAGGCGCGCGGCGACGCGAGGCGGTGGACCGAACTCGATTGAGAACGATGGACTGGAATTCAAACAATAAATTGGTGTAGTTGATAGCTTTTTGGCACAGAGGAGCAGCAACTTCTCTGACACATCCGTGGCTCAAGAAACTCACCCTGGAGATTGGTGTTAGTGCTGCCCACGGCATGTCGAGAGGCGCCGAGCTGACTCCGTGATGGCTTTGGACAATTCGTATTCTGGAAGAAAGCAAAGTCAATTGTTGGATCCACAGGATGGAGGAGCCCCTGACCCTGCAAAATCTACTTACCCCTGAGGGTTGCCGTGGGGTGGAGCTTGGTTAGTCCGAATAGGGGCTCGCGCCCTTGCGGTATTTTGGGATGCGAGCTACGGTTGCGCAGCTTCATATCGACGGTTACATGTATGTGAAAAGCAACACGATTATTCCGTCAAGTTGACTGCAAGGCCTTCTACTCTCATGAGGCGACCAGTACAATTCTGTGATCAGCTGGATTCGTGGGCCTGTAGCTGTTGATCTTGGATCACCAAACTTTAAGGTTGGAGGAGGACTGGTGTGGCGTACGGGGCGGCCCGCCCAGAGCGACGAACGAGCTAGTCCGTTCATGTTCTTAGTGCACCGCGTGTCATGCAGTTGCTCATCCGGAGTGGGTAAACACGGTAAGCTGCGATCCCAAAATTCCAAGTGAGCGTTAACCTGCTTTCGGAAGGAGGGCTGGTTCTGCAAATTCCCGGCTGGACCGGGAATTGGATCTCACTTGGAGGTGTGCTTCACACGTGGCTCCCTGCCGATTTGCCCCTTTTCCAGCCTGTCTCTTTTCTTGTGCTCAGTCAGCCAGTCTTGGGTGGAGTTCCTGACACTGGCACTGGTTAGGTACCTAGGTACCTGGGTACTTATGCTACGATCTCGTTGAGTCTGTTGTTGGAAACATCCCAACATCCACCGGTGGCCTGAAAGACGCTCACGCATGCGACTAGGTATCGCTTGTATTCGAGAGTAAAAGGACGTGAGAACACCAGCGTGATTGAGCCCTCAAGCTCGAAAGTATTGAGCCATCAGTGAAGAGATCGAGGAGGCCGAACTCAGTAAATACGAAGAGAGAAGGACGTCGGAGGGCTTCTGGGTGAAAGAGAGAGGTAAGTTTAGGTCTTGAGACCCATTTAGGTGAAGCCTACGAAACGAGCAACGCACTCATAGAGCGTGGGATGAGAGCAAGTTCCAGGGCCTAGCATAAGGACTGGTTGCGTCTGTTTAAGTCCTACAGAAACACCAAGGTAAGTAGGCATCCTTCGAAGCGGAACTCTTGGCTCTCGTCGTTTTGCCTGAACCTCACTTTCGGTTCTAACAACTTCTGGCTAATAAGATTCTACCGCCGATAGTTGCTATAGCCTCTATCCTTACAAAGTGCTCCCCAGAAATGGTTCAAGTATCTTCCATTTCTCCACACCGAGTCTCTTCAGTATTGCTCAGAGCAAGAGCAGCCTATCTCGCGAGACTTGGTCATCACTATCTTTGAAGGGAAAAGTAGAAAGGAATGCGCAACAAAAGAGATAGGCTTTCATTTGCATGTTTTCCACCAATGCTAAGTCCTTGTCGAGTTTGAGAGAAGACTCAGACCTGTCTTGCTGCTGTCCGAGCCTTGCTTACCCTGGCCTAGGAAATCACCTCTCGTCCCTGGAACACCAACTTGAGAACCGCCGGGGAATCTGACTCTCGCGCTGAGACTGCTTCGAGAGCCCGTCGGTTTTTTGACAGGATGTATTACCCCACTCGATGTACTTCGGTTGCGGATGGGCTTCCCCTGTGTGGCTTTGTACGACCAGCCGCTATATCTCTCTTGCACTCGGCCCACCACAATCTTTTTCTCCTCGCCTGATTTCCACGAGCCAAGACATTCGTAGATGCTATCATCCTATTGTAGTGCCTGATTCCCATCACGTAAGTCTCGGATTCCATACCCTGTTCCGTGCAATATTCGGTGGAGGTAGACCGAGAGCAGCAAGAAGGCGGATAAATACAGGATGAACTTGCTGAATGAGTTGTTCTGGATGTTTAGGGAGACAAAGGAGCTGCAAAAGGACTGTAACTTCTGCTTCAAGTGTCGAGTGACATCGCCAATCCAGGGCTGGCCTGCATGTCTGACAGTGACACATTTGAGCCTAAAGCCTTTGTCACAGATGGAAACGGCTATCTGGAGGAATATCGCGCCTGGCGCTTCTCGGTCAAGGGGCAGCTCCATATTGATTACTCGTCTTTGGGTTATTTGTACCCGAATCTCGATTCTACTGTGTATCTTTCCCTCCCTTAGTTGAACAACCCAGCGCTGTTCAACCCCCTAATTGTGCCCTCAAACCCCACCACCTCATTCGAATCAATGCCGAGCTCCTCAGCCGAGATGAAATCGTCCCCAACAGCCCACGGATCAACGAGCTCGCCAAACCTGAACTGCCACGAAAGTTCGGTGCCGGCAGGTCCCCAGAACTTGGTCCACACCTCCTCCGAGACCTGGACCACGACGCCTCGCTTGCCGGTGATCTCGGACCACTTGTCGATCATCTCCTGGAACGACCACCTCTCGAGCGCCACGTTTGCGTACTTGCCGAAGGCGGCGGAGCCAGTAGCGAGGGCTTGCCGCACCCAGATACCCGGGTTGACCGTCATGTCACCGGCGAGAAGGACCTTGGCGTGTGGGTCGGTGGCGAGGATCTGGACGTACTGGCCGGTTCCGGGCTGGGACAGGTCAGCATTCCATGTCATGATAACACACGCCTCGAGCATCTGGACGAGGACAGTAACTGACGTATTCAAAGGGCTTAATCAGCGGGAAGTAAGCCATGTTTTGCGGGTAGTAGCCAAAGTAGAGGTACGTTGTCTTGCTCGCCAGCTCGGGCAACTCGGCCTTGATGCGCGCGTCGACGTTGGCCTTGTAGTCCATGTGCGGGGTCTCGAGCTTGCCGGGGAACTTGAGCTTGGAACTCGGCTGCGTCGACCAGAAATAGTGCTCGAGGGTCGGCGTCTTCGCGGCCGCCCTTGCGAGGTTGATGCCGTGGCGCTCCTCGATCTCGCCGGACTCCCACTGCGACTTGCCCGAGAAGAGCGACTCCCACCAGTTGGTCACGGCAAAGACGGCGGCGACACCCTCGAATGCCTTGACCAGTGACTCTTCATCTTCGAAGTCGCCGCGGACGACATCGACCTCGACATCGGCAGCCAGCTTCTTTGCGGACTCGCTCTCTGGGTTGCGCGTGATGGCGCGAACCTTCCAGCCGGGCGTCTTCTTCAGGACGTTGACGACACCGCCGCCCTGGGAGCCGGTGGCGCCGGTAACCGCAATGATTTTGACGTCAGACATGATAAAGCCACTTCCAGCCTGTTGGGTAAGCTTCGCGTCGGAGAGTACCTGGATTCCGTTGTCGAAAATGAAGCAATGCAACGTTAGGAGCAGGAGTTGAGAGCAAACACGTGGACTGAGGTGAAAAGAAAGTGCGAAATTACGGATACAAGTAGCGAAGCCACAGAAGGGGTGATGGCTGTGAACATCACCTTCCCAAGAACAAGGTTCACGGCCAATACCGCCTTTGTCCAGCCATCACGCCTCCCAGGGTGGCGTGGCGGGTGGAGTGTCGTCACTGCGGTGTAAGTGCTAGACGTTTTAGCTCAGCCTTTGCCCCACTAAACTAAAGTGTTCAAAGTTCAAACTGGTTAGCAAGATGGGGGTGGCTGGCATGTCCCGAGAGGCTATTGTCTAAGGCCTTCGTTTCCCTGGCGTTGGGGCTCAGTTATCTTGCTCACAGCAGGTTTGGCCCCATGCAGGGACCGCTGGGAACGCAACCACAGATCCTTGCTGCGTCTGGTAGTTCATGCTTCATCCCAGAGCCCCAATCATCCTTGCTGGTGGGTGCATGATGTAACAACAAAGCAAAACGGCGGGCGGGGTTGTCATCTGCAGCGCCCAATCATGCTCCTCATTCTCAGCCTCGAATGCCCACCCGGCAGCTTGTCTTCACCAGGAATTCCAGAATCACAGCATGCCCACTTCGAACTCCCCCACGCGGCCCGAGTCCTCAGCATTCCCCTCAGGCACCTCCTGCAGCGCATCCTCGAGCCCGCTCTTCTCACCGTGGATCCAGGCGAACCACGGCTCGTACACCAACATGTTACGTACATTGAGTTTGCCAGCCTTGTGTTCCGGCACCTCGTACCAAAACAGCTGGTCGTGGGCCGTCTCGACCGCCTCTCCGGTCCGCTTGTTTTCGTCGTCCTCAACGAAGAGGTCATACGCCTTTAGGATAGTGGCAGGGAGGACAAGTCTGCGGTGGTCAGCCACGGGTTTTGGATCAGTCTAGCCTAGCACATGCGTGTCACTCACTCCTCTGGCAGGAAGGCCTTGCCGACCCCGGGCATGACGGGGGTGATGGCCGGTCCCATCATGACGGTGTTGATCGTGATGTTCTCCTTGCTTTTGAGCAGCGGAGCGTTGACGCGGATCCAGTGGATGACGCCGGCCTCGACCGCGCCATACTCAGGGAAGCTTGGGCAGGGATGGGTGCCGAGCATGCTGCTAGTGGCGATGATCTTTCCGCCCGGCGAGGGCTTGTTGTGCCGCATAAAATGCGTCGCCAGCGTAGTGCCGTACATGAGGCCCTTGAGGTGCGTATCGGTGCACGCAGTGTTGGGCTCGGCTGGCAGGTCGTCGATGGCCGCGCCGCGTGCGCGGAAATTGTACCACGACCCGCCGTCCACACTTCCGGCGTTGGCGATCAACAGGTCCAGCCGGCCCCATCGGGCCCAGACGTTCTTGAACACGGTCGCCTGCGCCGCGTACGAGGCCACATCGGCTTGTTCAAACGCAGCCGTCTCGCCCGAGGGATCAAGAGACGCGGCCTTCTGAGCACCGAGATCCGCGCGTCGCCCGACAAGGGCCACACGCCAGCCCTTTGCATGGAGATGCTGGGCGAGGGCGAGCCCGATGCCGCTCTTGACGCCCTGTCAGCTCTGGAACACCGTGGGCATGAAACAGGGGGAAAAGGGGAGATGAGAAGGCGTCAACGAACCGTCCCACCGGTGATGATGGCGACTTTCGCTTCGTTTTGTGCAGACCCCATGCTGGTATGTTGTTTCTCCTCAAACTGCCAATGATTGATGGGACCAGAACCCCCGGCCGGAGATCCAGCAGGATCGGCATTTATCAAGGCTCTTCCATCTGCCGTGTTGCCCATGCCACCACCTTTCCGCTAAACCTGAAGAGTTAATAGCAAATCAGGCCCTGTTTGAGTCCCCAACAGCTGCAGCATCGCTGCAGCGCCCAAGGGCCATGCAGCCCATGCAATGCATGCATGCTGCGCGGTCGACTCTCGCCTCATAGGCCAGCCTTCACCAAGTTTGAACACTAACAAGGTGGCCAGCAAGGAGAGGGGAGGCACTCCGGGAATGGCCAGCCGATCATGCCCCAATGACGGCAGGATGAACAACCCACCCCCCACGCTGAAACAATGACATTGTGCGGTGTGATTTTGCGCCATCTGCAAGGCCGGCAATGCCATTCCAGGAGAAGAACCCTGGCAAGATACTTGCCGCCAATGAAAACCTGGAGATGACCCCCAACTCACGCTAGTTAACGTTAGAACCAGCGGCTTGGAAGATGGTTGTCCATCCGATTGGTGCGGACAAGCAAGGTCCCGCGTTCCCGCCCGTCGAACAAGCTTCCTGACCCCCGCTGAACTTCTTTGCTTTTCCTTGGCGCAACAAGCAGTGAATCTTGCGAGGCACGCTGGCTCCACTGGCTGCATCTCGCACGTTCTCATCAGCTCAGCTTTGGGATGCGTGTGTTGCTGGTGCGTCGCGGCCGATTTCACCTAACGGAAAAAGTAGAGCGAGGGGAGAAAGGGACGGGTGCCAGATAATGCACAGGACTACAATATCTGTGTACTATGTAAGTCGCCCGCCGGGATGCGAACAAGACTCGATTTGAGTTGTCCCAGCCCAGCGGGCCAACTCCCGTGGTGCGGTGCCGGTTTGCCGGGCTGCGTGGCAACCAAAACGAGGCGTTCTTCGACGCGACGTTATCATTCCGGGTGGGGCGGGGCACGTGGGGAGGGGGGAGGGCAAAAGGAACGTTCAAACAGTCTTGATATTCAGGGGTCGCAGAAATGGGCTTGTCGGGACAGGGACTTGCCTTCGGGGCTGAATGTTGATCGTTCTTTGCGGCCCTGCCGTCCATAATGTTATCGCAGTCGATGGCTTGATGTTTCGTCGACCCAGGGGAGAGAAGGAGGGAGAGAGCATCACAAGTATGAGAGGGTACTTGTAATCCAGGTCGTGGCTCTGCCATCTTCATCCCGTTTTTTCTAGACCTGTCTGCCAGCCATCATCGAGCGAGCGCCGCCGAAACCTCAAGAGTCAAGACAGGGCCCAAAGATGTCCTCGGCAGAAGCTCCTCCGCGGTTGGAGACGACCATCCCCATCGAAAATGGCAACCAAGTCGCCATGCTCGTTACCTCGGCCTTTGCCATCATTATCCCTTCGATCCTCGTCGGCCTGCGCTTCTGGGCCGGGCGCATCGTCAACCGACGTCTCGACGCCAGCGACCTGTGCATCTTCGCGGCCCTCATCTTCACCATCGGCCTGCACATCGACATGTACATCATGGTGCTGCTCGGCGGTTTTGGCTTCCACGGCATCGACATTGTGACGCGATTCGGCATGGACACACTGGTGCTGTTCCTCAAGGGTATCCTGGCGTTTCCCATCATCTGGAACTTCACCATCTGCTTCAGCAAGCTGTCGGTGCTGTTTATGTACACGACCGTCATTCCCATACGGAAGATGGTTTTGATGTGCCGCGCCGCCGGCCTCCTCATCATTTTGTGGAATACGGGAGGCGTTCTCGGCGCCTTGCTCCTTTGCCGGCCGATCGCCCTCAACTGGGACAAGACAATCGAGGGCACCTGCGGCGACAACCGGCTGTTCTACATCTGGCTCGGCGGCATCAACGTCGTGGTTGAGGCTGTCATCTTGCTGCTGCCCATGCCCTTTATCTTCCGACTCCAGATGAAGACATTCAAGAAGTTGGTCGTCGTGGGCTTGTTCAGTGTCGGGTGGATGTAAGTCAGGGGCACTGCCAATTTCTTGTCTCCCTTACCCTTTTCTGTTTCCTCTTGCCATCCCCGGGCAACATGCCTCTCCCACACCCCCCCTACCCATTCAACACATCCGCTCACCCCTCGCCTCACTGTCCAGGACCTGCGCCGTCACCATCTACCGCCAAGCCACTCTTCCCAACCTCTACTTCGAGGACATGACCTACACCGGCGTCCTAGCCACCATCTTCACGGGCATCGAGCCCTCGGTCGCGCTCTCGCTCGCCTGCGTACCCTTCCTCCGGCCGCTAATCAGGGGCAAGAAAACCGCGGGTAGCGGCACGGACAACAGCCAGTACGCAAGCAGTACCCTCCGCAACACGGGCCTTTCTGAAACCGGGAGGAGCCGGAAGTTCAAGGAGCTCCAAGACGACTCGTCCGAGATCCAGCTGCGGCCCATGGGCAGCGACTCGCCCAAGTACGAGGCTGATATTAGCCAGGTGGAGGAGAAGCTGCCGTCGGAATCTGGGGGGGCCATACTCGTCAAGAAGGGCTGGACTGTTGTCTCGGGGTCTCGGCCTGAGTCATGAGGATGCGAGTGCGGAGGTGGTGCGCTGTGGTTTTGGGTTGTGTGTGCAGTTGATCTGCAGGGCTGGGTTGCGCAGCGTTCATGAAATGTGGCTGGTGCCTAGTTCATGCGGAGAAGTACCCAAGCTTGCGAGAAGACTCTTGAACCGACCATGCCGGCCCCGACAAGAAGAAGAAGGGTTTCGAGGATCATGGTTGAACTGGTGGTCGTCGTGATGGCATTGACCAAGCAGAGGACCTGACGACAGGCAGGAGGACTTGGGTTACGATCACGCCTCCTCCGGTCTGGGACGTGAGGACTGCTGTCCAAGTGACGGAAGTGCTCAAGTGTGGTGCGGAGAGAAACAGAGACGCCAGGGAGGTCGTAATGGGATATATCTCGGCGTTGGGGAAAGAAAAAGCAACATAGAACACTAGTTACGGATTTCCCTCTAGAATAGTTCCCTCCGACACGTCGTCCCAATTCAGATTTGCCAACTCCACATTCGCATCAAACCACCCAGCATCCTCCTCCACCCCATCGACACCCACCGCCCAGACCCCATCCTCAACCAACCTCGCCCAATACCCCAGCACCTCAGCCAGCCGCGGCAACCTGTCAGGTCCCCAAGGACACCGACCACCAAACTTCCCAACCTTCGTCCGCCCAGACGGACACACCAGCTGCACCAAATCGCCATCTCGCTCATCCGCCCACGCGATATACAGCCCCGCCCTTCGCCCCACACTCACCTTCCCAAATCCCATGGCTTGTCAAACGAACTGATATCGAGATCCGGAACGTCGCTCACATCGGCCGGGACCGGTCCGCCGACGCTGGGGAGCACCAGCGTCGCCCAGTCATCTCCCTCTTCTGAAGTCGTGAACGTGCGTCTGAATGAGTTCTCTGGTTCGTCCGAATATGCCTCCCGCAGGGTTTTCTCGGAAAAGGTTTTGATGCCCGGCGCGATGAAGGTCCAGCCTTTTGGTTGAGAAGCACGGGTTAGGAAATGCGATGCGAAGTTGCTGAGGCGGAGGCCTTCCATTGCCTCTGGGCGCAACGGCGCGTCTCTGGCTGTTTTGGAGGGGTTTTCAGGGGTTGGCGAGTGCAATTTGGCTTCAATAGCGCTCAGGAGACGCTCCCAATTCGAAATGGCTTCTGCGACTTGCAGATTAGGATAATCCGCCGCCACCCCCGCAGGAACAGGAACCCATTTCTGGATCCGCAGCCCGTCTTCAGCGTTGGGATCGTGAACATAGCGGCCGGATTCCCAGCGAGACAATTCCAGTTTGAGAAGGTAATCAAGGGGCAGCCACGTTTCCGAGGGAGGGATTCTGGGACCAGGGGGCGCGCCAAGCCAGATGCCGCGGAGGGTGTAGATGTCGACGAAGAGACCGCCGTCCATCGGGGGTTCGCAGGCGAGACGCTGGGGGTAGAGGAGGAGGAAGGGAGAGGAGGCAGCGTCGAAGTCGTTAGTGTAGAGGGGCGGGAAGAACCATTCTGGTATGGGCTGGTAGAGGAGGGGCGTTAAGGGGATGGGATTGCCCGTGCGGGAAGGGATTGTGGTCCGAAGTTGAGAGAGGAGGGCGGCGAGGGGAGAGTCGGGATCGAGACAAGAGGAGGCGTCTGTGTAGGTGTTTAGGGGGGTGTTGGCGCGGTAGGATTCGTAGCGTTGGACAAGGTCTGCTGTAGTTTCTGGTGGCGGGGAGTTTGGGTTGAGGGATTTGGCGAGGAGTGAATTGTGGAGGTCGGCGCAAAGGGTGATGTACTCGTTAAAAGACTTGGGCGGTTGCTCGGGTTCGGGGGAAGCAGACATGATGGGGGTGGATGGGTATTGCGGCAATAAACGGGGAATATTGCACTCTTGCGCCCATGGCTC
>FTCU01001153.1_pt1 | contig 16557 bp, 14 predicted proteins | sample 1639521 | NCBI WGS metagenome assembly FTCU01 (sample SAMEA3914864, study PRJEB12502) | metagenome | biome: forest; material: soil | place: USA | collected 2012-03-12 | depth 0.3 m
CTCAAGTACGTCGTCAACCATGTTTTTCTGCCCCCCAAGACACCCCAGGAAGATAACACCACCATCGCCGAGGAGCATCGTCTCATCAGCTCGCTTCTTGAATGTGTCAATCTGAGTATTTGGCGCCCGAGGCCAAAAACCTCGAGCCTGTCGTGAGGATGCTCCAGCGCCTGTTGAAGGTCAAGCCCGGCATGGAGAGCAACTCCAAGAATACCGACATGAAGCAGGTCGTGCTGGAACTCGGGCATGACGGTACGTGTGGCCGTAGTCATCTACCCTCTGCTTTCCTTTCCAAGTGTCCGAATGCATCTTGCTGACACCTCACTCCTGCCAGAATCCGCGTTGTTCCACATCCGAGCCCAAAACGCGGGCCTCCTCATAACCAGCCGGCAAGGTGGTCTCCTGGTCGAGTCCTTCGAGCTTCTGGCTCTCAACAAGGACGTCATGCGGCTGCAAGTGAGATTCCTCCACGACCAGATTACGAGAGAAGAGAGTCGATGCTTCGACTGCCGTGTGAGCATCCAGCATGGGATCCTCTGCGAGGACTGCAAGCGTCAACAGCAAGTGGAGGAGCGATTTGATCGGAATTACGCCGCGTGGAAGGAACAATACCCGAGCGGAGCTTGGACTTGTTCGGATCAAGACGACGCAGCCGACCGTGGCGGTTCGTAAGGGGGCTGAACGGCGATCCTAGCGTCGAACAGATGCCAGACGGCCTGGCCGAGGTCGGGCCGGGCGATGAGAGTTCGGACCAACAGCCACCATCTATCCGGAAGGGGGTAGTGATAGAGGTGCGGCGTTGCGATGGCGTTGAGCAATTGGCACGTGAGCGTCAGCCGATGCAGCGTAGAAGCTGGGCCCCGGTATAGTTGGTCGTAGTCTTCGTCTTCAAGTTGAAGATCCGCTCGCTTTTCATGGTGTTGTTGTCCAAGATTGCAGTGCGGGCAGAAGTACTCGGGGAGGCATTGGGACGACGAGCCTAGATTCGGGATTCGGGATTTCAACTTGTAGTAGGTTTGGGGACTGGGCGGAACAGGACCGTGCGGTCCAGAGTCCCAGAACGCACATGCAGGATGCGGGCCCGGGGACGGAATAAAGGTGGCAGCGTCACATCGACCCCTGGATGCAAAAACCAAGCGGGCCAACGGGAAGACAAGCAAGACACGTGAGCGGGCCATTGTCCGAGTCTAAGCCAATAAAACATGCGCCACCACGCAGCCCCAAGCCCAGTGGTGCAGCTGTGATTCTATTCCTCACATCGCACCCGCGAGATCCGAGCACACCGCCATCAACGCTCGGATAGTGAAAGAAGACGCACTCCAACAACATGGTCAACCTCATCCCCGCCGCCAAAGCCGCCATCGCGGGCTACGCATCCGCCGTCTCCCTCGGGGGCAACTCCTCCATCCCCTACTCTACCACCGCGGCGGCCATGGCCAACTTCTACCACGCCAACTTCACCAGCTTCACGCTGGGCACCGTCACCGTCTTCCCCGACGCCGCATTCGCGCGCGCTGGCATCGAGAGGAGCCTAGTGCAGTACAACCAGAGCGGACTGGGCACCGATTTCCGGTACGAGCGGAGCAAGGTCGAGGCGGTGGGCGCGACGAGCGCGGTGGTTTGGATTACGTGGAGGATCGTGCCCACTGCGCGTGGACAGGAGGGGGTGGCAGCGGAACATGGAGGGGGTGGGAAGGGGTGGACGTTTACGGACGTTTATGGGTTTAGGGTGCCCGCGGACGGAGGGGATGGCGTGTGGGAGTGGTCGAATGCTGATGATGAGTATGAAAAGTTGGCCGAGAACTATCCTGCGTTTTTCTCTTGACAGTGTCGGGGTATCGAGCAAAAACATCGGCAGATGACAGGTTTAGGTAGTAGTAGGATTTCAGTTTCTAGTGCCAAACACAAGCGCGGGGTCTCTTGCTAAAAGGTTAGAGTTTCAACTGATGGCACACAGCATGGCATTGACAACCTCGCACATGTGCCTCTTTCCCGGTCCAGGTGCTGCCGCAACCGATTCGACCGTCATTAATTGAGAGCATCCGAGTAATTCGAAAAGTTCCCGTCAGACTCAGCGTCTTGATCGCTCTGCACGGGGTCGCCGTCACTCTCGCCAGACCCGGGCAATCCGCCCTCCCCTGCCACATTCCTCGGGACCAGGCTGCGCTCGTTGGCAGGAGAGACGTCGACCAACAAGGCCATCCGCGTATACATGGTGTTGACGCTGGTTTCGTTGCCATACTGTCATTGTTGTTGCGAGGCAACTCATGGTGTAAGCCAGCCTTTTTCCGACTCCGCAGACACAAGCTGACCACGACTACAGTTGAGCGATACCCTACTTTCTGTCCTGTCTACGCGATCTGGCGAGATGGTTCAGTCGATTTTTGGAGCATCAGCATGATTTACGGGACGGCCGAACCATCTTGTGCATCAGAGATTGCCTTGTTCTAGCAGGAGTTAGGGAGTGCATCTTTAAAAGCATATTTTAGATATCCCGCATAGTTAGTAGTCACTTCCAACCCCACTATATCCGTTCCCAAAAACTCGGTTATTTGGTGCCATGGGTTTCAGCTTCAATGGCCAAGTTAAGCCTGGGCATCGTGAGTAGCTCTCTTTCCGAGCATGGTCCCTTCCTTGGATGCGGAGAGCATTTTCTGGGGATTCACTAGTCGTCTCAGCAGTTGGGAGGACTACCCCAGTTCCGAACATCATGGAGACTCATATTTCAGAAATGGACGACGCATTATCCATTGTAAACCACCCAGCAACCCGGTTACCAGAGCCGGGCTTGCTTCACCGTCTCGTCCAGCAATGGCTTCAGGGGTTCATGATCCCCGGTGATATTGTGACCGTGGACAGCTTTCCTCGTCTTTCCTCTGGCAAGGTTGACAGGAAGCAGCTGGTTGCGGATTACAAAACTCGAATGACAGGAGGTCGCAGGAGGTAGCCCGCAAGGATGAGCTAGAGGCGCAGCTCTGCGATCTCGCCAGCGGCAACCTGGGAGTCAGAGTTGGCCCAACACAGGATCTGCCCAGGATAGGTCTAAGATCTCTCAGCGCAATCAAGCTCGCCTCTGCGTTGAGGGAGGCAGGTTTCGAGGTTGGAGCAATCAATGTGCTGGAAGCTAGGACTATTTCTGCGCTCTCCTCACGGCTACGGTCGAGCATTGAGACTCGGGCTCTTGCGCCAACGTCGGAGGCTGGAGTTAATCGAGTTGGGCATCTCTGACATCCTGGCCAGCCGCTCGGAACTCTTGAACCGTGGTCGGTCCATCGAGGCTTTCATACCATGCACGGTACTCTAAGCTTGAATGCTCGCGGAAACTATGGCTGAGCCTCGGGCCTACTACAACTGGATCGAACTCGGGTTTCTCTCCTCTTTCGGAAGGAGAATCAGTCAGAGCCTGGTTCTTGCAACTTACCCAAGCAAACGAAATTGTGCGGGCAGGCTCCATACATCGTAAGCGGCTCTTCCTGCAGGTATGAGACTTTCGATGAATCATTTCGATCACAGACTCTATCGTCAGAGAGCATGGGATGAGAGACAACCAGGATTTCGTTTGCCCCGTTCGGGTCCAAATCTCTACCTCCTCGGAACATGGCGACATGGAAGACGTGCTGCAGCTCCACCAGTAATGGATATGGACAACGAGTGTTCCGTGAGCTGCCCAACTTAGGAAAGGGCTCGATTGATTCTGAACGTCCAAAGGGCAGCGCGGCTGTTATGGGAAGTGACAAAGCTGAACGGCTTTCCAAGCAGGATCCCTGCTCGGATGAGATGTAAAAACAAAGATGTCTTTGCCATTGACCGGCCATTTTCCAGCGCGGGCCCACAACGCATACGTCGCCAAGTCCTGTGGAGGGAAGAGAGCTCCGTTAGCACTCTTGGAAGCTGCAGAGTCTGTGTAGGAGCAGGGCAACTAGTCAACTGAAGCTCATGACGGCTGCGCATGCGCCTGTCTGGTCAAAAACAGCGGTGGGCGTTGCTCAGACCCCTGCAGTGCCAAGCCCCCAGCTCCTCCGGGAAGCTGCCATCCCTCGTCCGAGAGACGCTTAGGTCTTCTAGTCGGTATCTAGAAAATAGCGTCCCATACAAGGCAGTGGCACACAGCTAGGATAGGCCCCTCTAGTGCTGTAGGTAATCCGAGAGATGTGTCAGTTCAGTTAATTTATCTACCACGTCCTAGAATGGTAATGCATTGTCTCGCCTCCCCGTGACCACTCCCCTGTCTGACTGCGCATCATCGCTTGAGATCCTCGAGCTGGCACCTAGTATGCCAGACATGTAGTTGGACTTACAGATTGGACAAGTGCTGTGGCGTCTCAAAAACCACATCAGGATACATATTGAGTGGAAGAGATGGCCATATGGTAAACAACGGACTCTAGACGAGCTTGTAGTGGTTCTAGGCAAATGACACTAAATGAATAGTTTGTCAATGCCTGTTTGCATTTTTCATGCAGCAATTGAGATCGTCCGTACCAGATGAGGCAGGGGGTTGACCAGGGAAAACGACGCTCGACTTGTTGCGTCCTTAGTTTCCACTCTCGGTATATTGCTGGTGGAGAAACGCGGTTTAGGGTCTCAACTCGGAAAGAACTGCCCGTCTCCAAGTCGTTTTGTATCGTTTGAGATCTGGACAGCCTATTTCGTTGTTTATCAACAAGCGTCACAGTGGCAGCAACCGGTAGAAACCCGCAGCGCGCTGAATTGGGACCACCCTTACCACATCGGGAGAAGTACTATCAAGCATACAGCCACTAGACCGCCGCAGACTAGTCCGACAGCGTTGGCTGGCGTTGTAGGGGGAGGTTCCGTCACTGCCCGATCCAGTCTCATTCTTGCTCAGAATTATAGTCAACGACGAGCAAAGTCTTTCACATGACTTTACACAACGCCGGGAATGGCGACAGAGAACGTCTTCACCATTCTCTTCTGTCAGATTATATTTCATGCCAGGCGGCAAACATCCGAGGGTGGATAGGAACCTAACTATTACTAAAGAACTGGCAACCCTCCTGGTGGAATCGTGAATGTGCGTCGAGTGCAAAAATGGCGTGACATCAAATGGTCTCGGCTTATAATGATAGCTCTTTCTTGTCGATAGTGGCAATCCCAGTTGCGTCATTATTAGAACGTCTTTGCAGGGAAGAGGTTGTAACAACGTGACGTCTCTATGGCAACGAAGAACACCCCTTCGCCTCCTCAACTCCGCCTGACTCTGGGGTTTTGGCGTCTCCAAGCGACTTCGAAGCGAAACGGCCGTTTGGGTGCCTGTAGAGATAATAGCAATGAAGATGTTGCTGTTTTAATGCGCACACTTGAAGCCCTTGAGACCAGTAAGCAGGCGCCTTTCAGTTTGGGGCGTGGGCATCGACGAACTCGCGGCACAGATACGGTCCTCGATAAACGCGGCTCCTCGTCTCTGAACGGGTCCATGTCACGTCACGTCACGCCACGCCACACCATAACACTCTCGTATCCCAGACTCGGGGTGTTAGATAAGGCCATGTATAGACGGAGGAGGTTACTCACCTCGAGCGATAGAGGCAGACGACATGTGGGTGTGTTGGCATGGAGGAGTCACCTGCAGATTCCCTGCGCTGCCCCAGTGCCATTCCAGGCATACTCACTTCATATACCATCGTGGTTGCCAGCTACCGCTTGAAACTGCTATAAGCCATTAACCACGAGATCCAACTTCGTTATTCCACGCAAACCATGCATGCCAACTATAAATCGTCTAGTGTTGAGCCGCAATTAGATATTACAGGGAAGGGCCTTCCCAGCACTCTCTTCTCAACCTCCCAAACCAGGCTTGCTTATGGGGGAACGCAATCTCCTTCTCCTTGGTGAAGCCAGCATACTCTAGATGCTGGATGAATCTGCCAAAGCTGTTAGCATCGTCAGGCCGAAGGCAACTCTCTGAGTTAATAACTTCGCATAATCTAGTCTCGGCTCTAAACAGATACTCATAGTCCGATAATCAACATAGAAGAGAAAGTGTACTAGACTAGAGATCTCGCAGCGGCTTGCTACTTCTCCTTTGGCCGTCCGCGGCGAGAGGGAATCGGGTGATGCTTGTCACAGCCAACGGGCGGTCTGTGTCTGTCGAAGTTCCCGAACCACCAACAGCTCGGATGGAGGGGCAAGATGGAGGGGTTACTGGGCGCGCAGGAACCACAGGTAGCCGCATCACGGCCGCCAGCTTAGCGAGATAGGTGATGGATTCGACAAAGATCAGCCGCCCGTCGCCCTCGTCCCCACGTGCCGTGCAAGCAGAGTACTTACCAACGAAGAAAGTACAACACGAACACCAGCTAGTGAGCAAAGCGAACGCCTGCCGAGACCAGCAAATTCAGCGCCCCTGTAATTCCTGAGTCTACGATCCACGTCCCCAGAATCCTTGTGCATTTGGGTGTAAAACAGTGCAACCGCTTGGCCACCTTCTCCCGCTCCTCTCTATCTAGGTTGGTCTGGTGACACATGTCGAAGGAGCGCCATTCCCGTCCTGCTTCAAATACGAATCTGGGTTTTGAGGGGTCTCACATCTGTACATAGCTAAAGTGGTTGTCGAAACAATGGACCGACTGACTCTCGGCCAAGCCCATCAACTGATTGCCCAGAGCCCCACCCTCAACCGGGCAAACTCTCCGAATCACAACTCGCGACACAACAGCGCACCACAGTCGGACACCTGCAGTTCGCGAGCGGCCTGAAAAATGGCGTTTCCCAACATGATGCGCACCGAAAGGTGCCCGAGACGAAGGCCAGGCCGTGCGACATCGGCTTTAAACTCAGCTGCAGCGTGCTTATTAACCCAGAGTATAGCAGCAGGTATTTGAAGACCCAGTATAATTACGTTCAACAGGCCATGAGAGAGCAATATATACTTAGAAAATCTACCCTGCTCTACTTTGGCAAAGATTTTTGTCACCTCCCTTTAGCCCTTTACAAGGCTCCGATGTTAACCCCCCCAAGTCTAACGTTATACTAGTGTTCGAGATGCGCGAGAGGCCCGAAGTTAGCATCATTATGCTCTACTTTCCGAGCGGCGACATAGTGGGAGCTAGGATCTGCGATGAATCGAGGTTTGTGACGGCCGTCCGGCAGATCCTCGACTGCCTCGCCTTGCTGTACGGGCGTGGTGTCATACACCGCAACATCAGGCTCGACAACGTGCTGATCGAGCAGGCCCGCACTTCAAGGTCGTGCTGAGCGACGTTGGCATGTCCAAGGTCGACAAGGAGACGACACGGCTCCAGACCTTCTGCGGAACGCTTAAGTACATGTCGCCTGAGGTGTTCCCCTTCAACGACGCGGCCTACGGCCCGCCTGCTGATGTTTGGTCCCTAGGCGTCATGGCCCTCGAGTGGCTTCACGGCAAACATCGACTAGTGGGGAGGAGAATGCAGCAGGCGTAAACACTACAGCGGTGATACTCTGCAGTCTACACCGGCTTGCACGACGTGAAGCATATGCAGCCTGTGAGGGCTCCCTGAGGGAGACTTGGCGTATGAAGGAGGTGAGATGTGCAACTTCAACCCTATTTTGCACAAGTTTCCCTGACTGAATCAGGCTTCCCCATCACTGAATGGAAATCTTCTTAGCGCCCAGTTTCTCAGCCTTGGACACTGAAATGTCGAGAACGCCGTCCTTGAATTTGGCCCGGACCTTGTCTTGGTCGACGGGGGACGGGAAGGTGAAGACTCGCGAGAACTCGCCGTAGGACCGCTCACTCAGCCAGTATCTGGCCTTCGGCTTTTCCACCCCGTCGCTGCCCTCCTTGCCCTTGGTCGTCGCAGCATGCTCCTCCTTCTTGCTGCCTTCGCCGCCCTCGATCTTCGTCGTCTCCTGGGGTCCCTCGAGCAGCGCCGCGTTGCCCTCGGTGTTCTTGCGCTCTGAGTGGCCGCACACCACGAGGGTCTGGCCGTCGGTAAACTCAATCTCAACGTTCTCGGGGGCCACGCCGGGCAGCTCGCCCTGCAACACGTACTCCTTCTCCCGCTCAGTCACGTCAAACTTGGGCGAGAAGGTGGCGGCGCTGGTGCTGCCCTGTGTGCCGCCCAGCTGCTGGCCGGCGTACCGCTCAAAGTCGTCCAGCATCCGGAAGAGGGACGAGAAGCCGGGGATACCGGTGTGCGAGAAGCGGGGGTGCCAGAGAGACATAGTGCGTTGGCTTGGTATGATTGCCCTTCGAAGGAGAAGTGATGGCTTCTTGAGTCGAAGTACTGGAACAATCCGTGGTATCAAAGTGCGCGATACTTGCGTTGTGCTGGTATGAGGAAGCCAAACTGCACCACCGCGGGACTAAATGACCACGTCACGCCCACACACGGCTCCATCACCGACGGCAAAATCTCCCCGTGCGACCCAGACCATCGTACACCACCCGGAAATCCGCAATGACAGGGTGATCGAAGGTGATCGAATCGATCCGTGTCCCAGATGTTTGTAGGCCCGAGATCTCGAACCCCGCAATGTTGGGGAGGCGAAGGGGTGTCTTTCGTTGTTTCAGCAGTCTTTCGTTGTTTCATCAGTCTTTCGTTGTTTCATCAGTCTTTCGTCTAGGAGACGTCATATAGTTAGCTCCCCCGCAAAGACGTATCATAATAACGTGACCAGGATTGCCACTATCGACAAAAAAGGTTGGCCATTGTAAAGCCGAGACATTTGATGTCACGCCATTTTTGTACAAAGTTTGCGGCAGTCTCGTCGCCGTATACTACTACTACCGATGTGGTAAGGGACGCCCAATTCAGCGCGCCGCGGTTTCTTGCCGTTTGCTGCCCTTTTCTAATTACTGTGCCGCTTGTTGATAGACAAGGAAACTGGCTCTCGAGATCTCGAACGACACAAGACGACTTGGAGACGGGCGCTTCCTTCCGAGTTGAGAACCTAAAACCTAAATAGGAGGGGACGAGATTTTCTTTTTTTTCTTTTTTTTTTTCCGTTGGGTGAAGTAGAAAGAAACTGAGGAAAAGGAGACGAAGAAAGCGCGCAACCCTATTTGGGTTCAGTTGTCCCAGGCACTTTCTCGCCAGTATAGCCTGCACTCTCCGAATTCTTCCACTCGTTGATGGGTGTGATGTCACATAACATGCTCAGATCCTCGTTGCCGAGATTATCCTCGTTGTACCTCTTGAGTCTGTGCGTCGACTTTTGCTGCGGGTTGAACAGATAAGGTTTGTTGTGTCGAGCCCTCGAGAACACCGACCCAAGCGCCGTCTTAGAGTCGTAAGACGCCTGGAGATCGACAGAACACTGAAAGGGATCGAGGCTATCCCTTCCCAACAAGGTGGCCACTCTCATGAAAATGGGCACACCTTCGTCAGCGAGGTCGTTCTCCAGCAGAGTCCATGCAGCCTGGTTGTCGCTTTCCCGCCCGATAACTTTCGAGAAGCCGCTGAGGAACTGGGTGAGCACTCTATGTTGTCCAAAGGAGGCGAGTGCGATGGCTGGGTTGGCGGATATACCGAGCCTCAGAAGCAGGTTCTGCGCTGTCATCTCTACCGCCCAGGTAGGCAAAACGCTCAGCTTGCCATATGGGGAGACACCGTAGATGTTGATCGGGTTGCCATCCTTCGTTCGAGTGAAGATGAAAGTCACGGTAGCCTCCGCAATGCGGCGTCGAATCGCAAATCAAAGACGATCAGCGTGGCGTAGAGATCTTTCATTTCTTCGTCTTCGGATCCGAACGCTCCATGCGCGACGTCAACCGTTTTGCATGAAACCTCAACTGCACCTTGCTTCAAGTATTTCAAGGGTTCCGGACTGGCTGGGCCCTCGCGGCGGCTGGTCCTAAAGACGCCTCCGGTGGCATCTTTTTCCGGGATCAGTTGGAATGTTGAAAAAGGCAGCTCGGCCTCAGTGGAATCCGGGTGAAGGGACATGGTGTTCGTTGAGCCTGGGTTGTTGCAGAGAGAAGTGCCTGTAAAACCAAGATCCGGTGGAAAAGATGATGACGTTCTTGGAGTAATGGTAAAGTTGATTGGTGTGTTGACTAATGATTTTAGGTCGATGGTCGCCAATGCTTAAGGCATAAAATACTTGGCAGTGTTGCAAGTCGAGGTCATTACTTCGTACACACCAATTTGAAATGGTGGGTGGGGCGCATGACGGAGGCACAGTGGTGTTTCTCGCACTAACCATCGCAGGCTATGTGGCATGATAGTTAGTCAGGAATCACCTGAGTTTTCTCCACCAAGTCACGATTGCCGAGAGTTCTTGTGAAAGCTAGGTGGAATGCGTGATCCAATCCATTTTCCGATAATATGCGTCAACTTTCCACGTGTAGCCGGGGCCTGCCATTCGCACCGCTCGCCTTTCGTGGACTGAGCATTCACCAACATCAGAATTTGATTAGTTATCCAGAAAAATCACGGTTACGTCAGACCCCTTCAGACATTGAATATCGCCAAAGAGGACCTGGAACCATCCTCCAACAATACTTCGCCGAGCATAAGGAATGCTTCGATCAGTCACACAGAGCCAAAGACATGTCACCCTATCCCCTGTCAGTGGCACTCATATTCTGGGAGGGCGAGAACTCAAAATCCTGCCGTCTCCTGGCCGCCGGAGCCCTCGTCCTCCTCCTCCTCCTCCATCCAACATCATCATGTCAGACTCGGCGCTTCCAGGGATTCTGGGGTACGACCCCCACAACTATGGACTTTCGCTGTCGTGGTCTCGGTGACCTTCCTGGCCACTGTGGCAGTGGCTATGCGGTTGTTCAGCTGATATCTCAAAGCTCACAAGCTCTGGTGGGATGAGCAGCGATAAGCCCCACAGCAAGGGTAAGTGCGGCACATATTGCCCGCCCCACAAGGACAAGGTCGCGAAGTGGCGCATGTGCCCCAAATGTGTAGCAAAACCACCCCCTTTGTGGCCCCCAAGATGTTTTTATGATGCTGTGCTTTGATGTGTGCAAAGTTCTTTTCTATTACAACAAGACCGTGGACCAAAAGACAAACGAGATATCGTAGGTTGAGTCGCGTAGTGTTTCTCAAGAACCGATAGGAAATCGATTGAGATGGGGTATAGTCGCTGAGAAATAATGGCCGAAGAATGAGAGCAAGATGTAGCTTGAGGCTGTCGTCGTCTAGTACGAGCGCCTCCGTTGGATACCGATGGATTGGAACGAGCGGGCGTAGGCGCGAAGCTCCTTCGCCGCCTTCTCAGACAGCTGCGCCGCGTCATGTCCTGCAGACGAGTTGCTCTGCGTCGAGCATAGGCTGGTGTGCAATGCTGACGGCGAGAGGGTTTGGCTCCTGGTTGGGTCCCTCTGGGTGCTTGGCTGGACAAGACTGAAGTTGTAGGCCGGGGACTTGGTGCTCGTCGTTGTTGTTGGCCTGGACAGGGTCCACTCAAGCAGAGGGCCGCTCAACGCCGGAGAGGTCACGGCGGAGCTGGGTGTTGATGGTGATGTCTTCTTATAATCGTCTAGCCGGCAGGATTCCGAGCAGTAAGTGGCGTCGTCGGTTTGCTTGTCGCAACCAAGACAGAACTGGTGTGTCCAGTCGAAAGACATAGTGGCCGTTGAACACAAGGTCGAATTGGGAGGAAGGATGTCAAAGTTGGGAGGACGAGGTGTCGATAGAGTTGAGTGAAGCGAGCTGAGCAGGTGTGGTAGGTACCGGAGGGAGCTCGACTATATCTGATGGTCGAATCTTGTTCCTGTTGCTGTTCTTGTTGCAAGTTGGACAGCGAGTCCGAAGCATTGACTGGCTTCCCAAGGAAGGACGGTGACTATGAGAAGACGGAGGCTTGTTGACTCATAGCAATGGGTGCCCAACCCAAGGCAGCGGAGTTGTGGAGACGAGGAGGAGTGTGGACGACGAAGCTCTCCTGCTGCTAAAAGTGAAGTTGAGGGGAGTTAGGGCAGCCTGGATTATCCTGACACTGCTTGCCACACGGACCCACAAGGACCCACAAGGACTTATATATTGAGCGCCATCGAAGTACATAGATCGAAAGGCCAGCCAGTAGCATTGTCGTCTGGTGTTTCGCCGCAATTGGCTCGTCGACGTGATCCCTTCCCTCGCCTCACGGAACGCTCCGTCAATGAGGCCCAGCTGCTCGACGAAGCAGAAATCACGCCGCGGCTCGTTCACCATTGCCCTCATCCTGCTCCACATCGGAGCAACGACAAGCGAGTGTGACAGGACACGCTATCGCCTCTTTCGTCGGATCTTGCAGCGTCGATAACTACTGCTGTTTAAGTAACCAAAGAAGATGGCCACATCCGCGTCTGTGCTCCCCCGCACAGGTGGGGAGGTCCGTGGTAGGACAAGATGGGCTGATTGTGACGGCATCGCCCTGCAGTACCACGGAACCGGCCTTGCCCGATGGGCTGAGCTGTTGTCCCCACTAGATTAGCATCAAGCAGACAAATACCGAGATCGTAGCCGTTCTCCGGCGCGAGTCAAAAGTGCTTGACATAAGGTAGAGCATCAACGTGAGGTGGTGTGTGGCGTGAGAAAAGGCTGCGGTGAATGATGGGGAACAAGAGTGAAACCACGAGGGATGTGCGTGCGCAGTCTGGTCTGGCCCCCAGCAGGGGTCTCAGGTTCTTGCAAGGATGTCTCGTCCAAGTATGCACAAGCGAGGCACCGCGCAAGAAGAGGGCTCGGGAAGGGAAAGGGTGTGCCCTGCCCACTAATCCCGACCCGAGGAGGAATTATCCATTTTCCTCTGCAACGCTTTTTGGCATGCCAAGGCGGGCCGCAGATCCTTGACGGGGAAGGGAGTTGTTTCCGTTCAGCTGCCATCTGATGAACCTCGTTCTCCTAAAGAGAAGCACGGGGAACCCGACAAAGGCCCCCTCCCACTCCAACCTCCGGCCCAAGCCGCTAAACCGGATACGAAGAGGACGAAACACCAAGAAAAGCAGAGACAGGGGAGAAGGATTAACGAACCCGAGCGAGAACGCCGACCAGGAAGACACCGACGACGATGGCGTGGTAAGATATATACCTCTGTACTATATACAATCAGAATGACATGGTTTGCAGCCGGCCTCGCTGGGCCGGACGTCATTCGGGTTTACTTTTGCCCGTTTGGTTGCCGGGTTGGGTTGGGTTGCCTTTGTAGGGTCCAGGCTGCCAACTGTCGGCTATTGGCAACGCCGATTGGTCGAACCTTACTTTTAGGTCGGCGACCACTTGCTCGCCTCGATCGAGATCGCCTCCCCTAGGACCAGGGGCCCACCAAACACAACTCGCTCTCTCTTACACGGGACTGACAGGTCTAAGAGTTATCAAGAGTTACTCATACAATAGCAGATTCGTACATATTACTCTATCCCCTGTCAGTGGCAGGAGCGCGAGAACTCAAAATCCTGCCGTCTCCTGGCTGCTGGAGCCCTCGTCCTTCTCCTCTCCATCCAACGTTATCATGTCCGACTCGGTGCTTCCAGGGATTCCGGGGTACGACCCCTACAACATCCAACCATGGACCGTCGCTGTCGTGGCCTCGATGACTGTCCTGGCCACTGTGGCAGTGGCTATGCGGTTGTTCAGCAGATATCTTAAAGCTCAAAAGCTCTGGTGGGATGACTACATAATCATATTCTCCCAGGTATGTCGTCCGAGGTGTTGTTGGGGCTCTTGTCCCCACGGGAATCACCACTTTGTTAATGCTCACCCTCACTCAGATCTGGAATCTTCTTGTCGTCGCTTTCATTTTTGCCATGTACTCTACAGGCATGGGCATCCACGCAGACAAGATCCCACTCGACGACATCGTCCTCATGTCCAAGTTCCTCGTCGTGGCCGAGATCCTCTATGTCTTCAACCTCATGTGGACGAAGCTGGGCATCCTGCTCATGTACTACCGCATCTTCCACTTTCCCTACTTCAAGAAGATGGCCTACGCGATCGGCGCTTTTATTATTGCCTGGGTTATTACTATTACCTTTTTATTCATTTTCATTTGCGTGCCGGTAGAAAAGCTCTGGTACTCGGACCTGCCAGGGCATTGCATTGATCAAGTTAGCACCTGGATCGCTAACGCTGCCTCCACGATCTTGTCGGACGTCGTCATCTTGATCCTGCCTATCCCTCAAGTTTGGAAACTGCATCTGCGGAGGCCGGAGAAGCTCGGTGCTATGTTTGCCTTTTGTCTAGGGTTCTTGTAAGTAGCTTTTATTCCTTCTCTCCTCCTTTCTCTCCTGATCTACTTCGTATCATTATCGCTGTTCATTTACTAACAATACCTTAGCGTCGTCTTCGCCTCGGCTTACCGCTTTAGCGTCCTCTTCTCCTACAGCAACAACGACCCAACCTATACCCTCGCCCCGACGGTCGGCTGGACCGCTATCGAGATGTCAGCCGGCATCGTCTCGGCCTGCCTCCCTATCCTTGGACCCGTTATGGCGTTCTGCGCCAGCAAGCTCGGCATCAAGCGCTTCACGAAGACCTCATCTTCCAAGAACTTTGCCCAGTCAGCCACGGGCTCAATGAGGGACCGCACCGAGATTGAACTGCAAAAGGCCAGGAGGGGTACCGGGGGGGCGGTGTTTTACCTCCTGCCGGATGACCAGATGCTGGGTGATACGGCGCGGGCGGTAGATACCGAGCTGCCGTAGCGTCATCATGCCTACCGCTGGTGTCGGTCGGAGGCGCCTTCCCTACTTCCTTATCATTTATCGTCGGGGAAGCAGCAGGTTGGCAAAAATAATCCTTCTGAAGGCAAGAAGAGGAAGAGAAAGTTGACTCAGGCAGGAGGGAAGTCCAAGGACAGGAGGGGCTGGCAACCCCTTATCTCTGTTCCTGCGCACCATTTCTGAGCACCAACAAGGACTGGCCATCTGTCGCGCCGAGCAAGGCATACTATACTACACCACACTCCCGTTCTTACACACCCTCTCCCTCCTCTCTCACGCCCCCCCTTACACACATACTCTCTCTCGCCCACTCTCTTTCGACCCTCTGTCTCGCCTACTTTCTCCTCACGCGCGCAGTTCCTCTGTAGTAGCTCCGGAGGTAGATGCCCACCTTAGGCAGCAGGAAGACTGCGTTCGGTGCTAGGAAAAATGAGTGGCTCGGCTCTTTGACACTGGTGCAGTTATGGCGTTAAAGACGGAGGGGAGGACGGGATGTAAGGGCACTATGGAGAATGTCCTATCACTGGGCATGCAGCATGAAGCCCTCCCACGAGCCGTCCAGCCAATTGTGTTGTATAATGCATACGAGAGCGAGGTTAATCCAGAATTAGAAAAGAATGAGGTCAGACCAGAATGGGAAAGGATATCATGCGCTAGTGTCTGGGTTAACCTCATTGGGTATTTTGTGTTGCGCAGGCTGCGCCACCATCACATCGCGGAATATAGATTCCAGGTTTCAGCTTCTTGCTTTTACCTGCTGCTCCGGCGGGATCGCGCGAGCGGGTGAGCCGGAGCCATGCGCGCAAGAGTGCCATATTCCCGGCCTCTCGTCCAGCCGCTCGCGTGGTACCGTCTCTCCCGTCGCGGGCCTGGATCGGCCGACTAGCAGCAGGCAGCAGAATTTCGGAGCCAGGGACCAATGAGGCCAGCAGGTCAGGGGCCCCAGCACTGCATGTCAGATCTTGGGCGCCAAAATCAGGAAAATTGTTACCGGATCAGGGGCTGGCCCCGGTTTCACCTCCACCAGCCCCGCAACGAGACGCACCATCACGCCCCTCACATCAGCAATTGGGCTCGAGGCTGGGGAATAGAGCGAAGTATAAGACGATGGCTGACGACACATGCCATCTTGCCTGACCACGACTTGGACAAGGCCGCGGGGCGACACTAGCACGACTCCGGGGGTCCGAATGCAAGTGTCTTGCCACATAATCGGACGACTCACGACAGACAACCACATTATGGACGGCAAGGACAAGGACAAGGACGGGCGCAGCCTGTACGACCAGGCGCTGGCGCGGTTCCGCAAGGACGCGGCCGAGAAGCACTCGAGCGACAAGGACGCGGAGCTGCTGAGCGAGTTCCTCCGCGAGCGGGCCAGCCCCGAGGAGACCAAGACGGCGGCCGAGGCGCTCAAGACGGACGCGGGCAAGAAATGGGGCGGGCGCAAGGTCGGGGACGTCGAGATCCCCGAGTCCTGGATCGCCAACATCATGGCCAACATCGAGAACTTCTGCGCGGCGGGCGACTACCTGACCAAGAGCGCGCCCGAGAGCGTGGGCATGGCGTGGTACGCGGTCAAGCTGACGCTGACGGCGATCCACAGCAACTACGACCTGTACACGTTCTTCGGGTCGGGGCTGAGGGACATCAGCGAGATCATGATTATCGTGCGGCACTACGACCGGCTGTACGACGAGCGGTCGCGGCCGCAGTGGAAGCCCAGCCCGCTGGTCGAGAAGCTGTTCCAGGACGTGGTCAGCGCGTACGCGGCGGTGCTCGACTTCTCGTTCGCCATCAAGCGCCACCTGACGGCCGGGTCGCTGACGCGCATCAAGCACGGCTTCAAGGACTTCTTTGGCATCTCCAAGGCCAAGTTCGAGGGCAAGCTGGGCACCGTGGCGACGCTCAAGAAGAAGATCCTCGAGGAGAGCCAGGGCGCGTTCCAGGAC
>FTCU01000610.1_pt1 | contig 16556 bp, 24 predicted proteins | sample 1639521 | NCBI WGS metagenome assembly FTCU01 (sample SAMEA3914864, study PRJEB12502) | metagenome | biome: forest; material: soil | place: USA | collected 2012-03-12 | depth 0.3 m
CAAGAACTATATCCCATCGCCTCTTTTTGCCTCTTTGTCATCCCAACTCCGGCAGTCGGATGTTCGAGAGGATCATACATACAGATATTCCATGAAGTAGGTGTTGTTGTTGAATATAGTTTTGCTCATGCTCGTATATGTCGTGTTCCGTGGTATCTAAGGTACTCTACTGATCTAAAATCGTGTCTCAAAAACGGGAAATCCGGCCGCACATGGCTTGTCTCCCTCGACTCCCCCACACCACCCAACTTATCAAGATGTTGCCAAAGTCATTATACACTATTGCAGATGATACACTCACAGCCAAAACAAAACACAAACAATGCTCAACCCCGGCACCCACCAAATCCCAGCCACGCCCTCTCTCACACCCACCCTCGCGCCAGCCGCTGTCGCCGGCGGCGCCACCGTGCCAGTAGCACCCACACTTCCCGATCCCACCACACTCGAAGTCACACCCGGGTCAACCGCGCTGGTAACCCCCGTCCCCGATGACGCAGCGCCCGCACTCGACCCAGCAGCCGTACCAGCAACAGCGGTACTCGTAACCGTACTCGTGGGCGTGGGCGTCTGCACCACCACAGTCTCCGTCGGCGGCGGCACCACCGTCACGACCACCACCTCACTAGTGGCAGCAGTCGACGTCGGCTCGACCAAACCCCCCGTGAGCGTGGGCACCGCATACGGCGGGTCAAACAGCCCAAACCGCCCGCACGCGTTGCACGGGTACGCCCACTGGCGCACCTGCTCGGGCGCGGCGAGCACCGGGTCGCAGCGGGAATCGACCATGGTCGCGATGGCGGTCGGGTCGGCGGTCTGGGGGCAGTCTGTGCCGAGGTCGGAGAGGGTGAGTTGCCGGGTGATGTTACCTGTGGGAGCCGGCGCGATGGTGGAGACTTGGGTGAGATCGAGGGGGAGGAGCCAGGAGGTGGTGGAGGGGCCGGTTCGTTCGCCGGCCGTGTTGATGCCCACCGCGGTGGGGATGAGCATGTAGACTGAGGGGCTTGTGCTGTTGGGGGGGGGATATGGGGTTAGTGAATTGGGTGTGGAAGTGTTGGTGGAGAGGGGCTGGTTAGGGGGGACTTACAAGGTGTAGCCTAGCTTGGGGTCGACGTAAGTCGAGGGGTAGGTGTACGGCCGGTCAGTAGGCCAGAAGTAGAGGTTGACCGTTGCCACGGAGCTAGACAGAATGTGTTAGAAGGAAAGTCCTGAAATTGTGACTCCGGGGAGGTAGGCTTACATGCTGCATGACTTCGGACACGGGTCGTACGTGGTGGAGAACAGCGTACGGGTGGTGTACGTCGTGGTGGGCACAGTCTCCGTGGTGGTCGCGGTGTTGGTAATGGTCACCGAGTCCGTCTCGGTGTTTGTAATGGTGACCGAGTCCGTCTCGGTGTTCGTGGTGGTGGTCGAGTCCGTCTCAGTGTCGATAACCGTTGTGGAGTCCGTGGCCGTGTTCGTGACCGTCACGAGTTCGGTGTCTGTGACAGCAAGGTGGACGGTCTCGATGGCCGTTTGCGTTACCGAGACGGTGTAATTCAGCGTGGTTGTCGTGCACTCGGTGATGATCTCCTCGACGGTGTTGATGACGGTCTTGTTGACGCTAACATCGACATAGTGTGTGACCTCCACCGTTTTTGTGTCAAACACGGTGACAACATCATACACGGTTGTGTTTGGAGCTCCATGATGTGTGTGTGTTGAAGGATGGTGTTTGGCTATAGCTGTCGTCAGTCTACACCCGTCGTACCGCCATGATCGTTGACTAGCTAATTACATACCATCCTCGCCGCCACCATATTGAGGCCAACCATTCACCCCCGAGGCAAGTACTAACAACGGCAAGACGGACAGCATATTTATTACTCTTCACCGAAGATGGTGGTGAGTGAGCTTTGAACGAGTGTCGAGCAGCAGTCGCTGGAGTTGTGGCGGAAACATGAGGTTGGAAGAAGCAAGAGCCACACTGCAAGCGGAACCACGTTTTCCTTTAATTCTATACACGGCATTATTGCTCTTAGACACCAGTGGCTGCCATGCCTGGCAGTTGTCCCGGTTCCTGTTTTTTTACAAGAGCCCTTGCTCGGGCCGTCACCGTCGGCAGGGCAAGAAGGCCGGTTTGTGGCATTGTGCATCTTATTGGCTAATTGGGTCAGTTGGCCCTGGGGCTAGGCTTGGTCTGCTGCGGGGTGACGTCTTCAATGTCCACCCAAGCCTTGTTGATACCCCTGTTGACCTGTCGATCAGAACGTGGCGTATGATGGTATGCTGCGCCAGGCTCAACGAACAAGAAAAGACGGTCATTTTGCTGGATGAGGCAGTCGCCGCGCTTCTCACAAGATTTGAGGGATGCCGTTCCATACCTGAAAATGACTTTGGAGGGACATGAGGCGTCATGAACGCGAACACACCGTCCCCCTGGTTTCCAGCTCCGACTCGTCTGCCCTCAACGCTGATTTCTTGCCGTTTATTCCCAGAATTGATCAGAATCGTGTGTAAACATCAGTGATGGCACTCGCTCAGAATGCGCTCCATTGAGATATCGTGGGCATTAGCCCTTGTTGTTGCACGCGTTGCAGCGGACAATGCTCCGCCAGCGCCGCTCCTGATCCCCGCCAGTGAATATTTGTAATGTCCCCAGTCCCTAGGGGTCAGCTCATTTCCACACTTTGCTGACTCGCGACACAGCGAAGGCAATGACGGACCATGGAGTACTTTCGACATTCGTGTTGGCACGCCCGAGCAAGACATCAGGGTGCTGGTGTCGACAGCCTCCCCGTTTTCGCTGGTCCCCTTCGATCAACAGGCATGCTCAACATCAGTGTTCAAGACAGTGCCTCCAGACTGTGCCGTCTCCAGGGGTAACTTGTTCAATCACAACCAGTCGTCAACGTGGCATGATATTGGGCTCTATGGAATCAACCAGAATGGGGTTGGCCTCGAAGCCAACCTTGGATACCAAGCGAGGGTCCAGTTTGGGCTCGATCAGTTGGCTATTGGGCTCACAGGACCTGGGGTGGACAATCAGACCATTGGCGGCATTGCGGAACCAGAACCTTTTTACCTGTACGCATTTCCACACGTACGCCCTCTGCGTTGTTGTTCTGGACCAGCTACTAAGCGCACAGTAGGGGTATCTTGGGGATCAACCCGCAGCCACTCAACTTCACCTCGTTGGGTAATTTCTCAACACCGTCACTCTTCACCACCCTTAAGAATGAAGGCAAAATGCCCAGCCTAAGCTGGAGCTACACGGCCGGTGCTAAGTATCGTGAGTGCTATACCAGTCTAGCTCGGCCCGTTGAGTTTTCTCTAATCACAACCGTCCTTCTCGAACAGGCTTAAAGCAGGTCTACGGCCAGCTGATCTTTGGAGGATACGACACCTCCCGATTTGACGAGAACCCTGTTTCATTTTCCATGGCGGACGATGTTACGCGGGATCTCGTCGTTGCGCTCCAATCCATCAGCTACAGCGGGTCGTCTTCTGCTACTCTGCTCTCGAATTCCATCGACATCATGATCGACTCGACCGACCCTTATCTGTGGCTTCCATCAGATGTCTGTACTGCCTTTGAACAGGCATTCGGGTTGACACTAGACAGTGCGTCTGGTTTGTACCTGGTAAACGACACGCATCGCGATGCACTTCTCAACGCGAACGCCCGAGTGTCCTTCAGGATTTCCGACATCAAGTCGGGGGGCGACACCGTCACCATCGTGCTCCCTTACGCCGCGTTTGATCTTACCGCCGAAAGCCCACTGGTTGCTGGAAACTCCAGTCACTACTTCCCGCTCAAACGCGCCAACAGTTCGACACAGTACACGTTGGGCCGAACCTTTCTGCAGGAGGCGTGAGTCCCTCTGCTCCATATCCTCAACACCCTCCTCTGACCCCCCCCTCACTGACACCTTCACAGATATCTCTCCGTCGACTACGAGCGCAAGGTCTTCAACGTCTCCGCTTGCGCCTGGAACCAAGGCGCACAGCAGAACATCGTTGCGATCCCACCCAGCGGCTCCGGCTCAACTGGCTCGGGCGGCGGCAGCACTGGCAATCCGACTTCCCCCCCGTCAAGTCTAAGCGGCGGCGCCATAGCCGGCATCGTCATCGGCAGCATCCTCGGCGCGCTGCTCCTCGGCGCTGTCGTCGCCGTTATCATCCTTCGCCTCCGCCGTAAATGGCTCAACGTCGGTTTCGCCGTCGCCGCCAAGGACCCGCCGCCGGATGAATCGATGCTAAAAGGGCCCGTGTTCAACGTCCCCTCGGCGCGCCACGACTCCACGCCGGACTCGTCTGTCGTGCCGTACTCGGCGGAGGATGTCTCCGCTGCGGGGTCGAACTCGAGGTTGACTGCGGAGCATACCAGGCATGGATCGCGGAGCAAGGTTGGGGATGGGGCTGCCGTTGCGGCCGGCGCTGTGACGGGGTCTTCTTCGTCTGGCTCGCCGCCGGGGAGGGACAACGCAACGCTGGATCATCTCGTCCGGCCGGGGACGGCAGAGTTGGATGGGAACGAGATTCGTGGGCCGCTGTCGGCCGTGGCGGAGAATCCTACGGGAGTGTTTGAGCTGCCAGGGAGTGCCCCATCGCCACCACCGGTTGTAGACGGCCGGAGGAAGACTATGGAGACGGATCGCGGGGGGCCATCCCCGCTGGGATCGTTGCAATCTGGTGGGGACGTGAGTGAGTCGGGGAAACATGTTCCGTCGCGGACGCCGTCGCCGCCGACGGCGACGTCGGAGGTGAATCCGGCCCGGTTTGGCAGGCATAGTCTTGTTTCGAATCCGTGATGGTGTTGAGAATGGGTGTGATGTTTGCTGTCGACGGTCGGTCAAAGTGCGCGTTCGGTCATGAGCGAGGGCTCAGCTTTCTATGTGTTTGTACCTGTTTCTGAAGAGCAATCGAGCGCATAATATTCGTTTTTGGCAGGGGGGCTCGGCTTGTAAGCCATGATATTTCTTTCCGTCCGGCGCGGGATGAGATGAACGGGTTGGTTGAATCCAATTGGCACACGCGAGGTTCCTGGACTGGAAGTGGCGGTGGCTGAGTGTACTTGCGTTGTGTGTCCGCGGTGTTTCTCCTGCAATATGCCGCAGTGTTGCATTGCCCAGTTAGAGGCAGACCTGAGAGCTCAGCCCCATCCGGCGTCCCCCTTCAAGTACTGGACCTGGCCATCCCAAGTTTCGATAGCGAGCGCAGGTCTCCAGACGACCCCATCAATTCCCAAACTGTATCAGTGCCAGGTATGAACCATACCATTGTGTACCAACCCCCATCGGCAATGGCAGACTCCAACCAGCTTTCCTGGCACGAAGCACTCCTTGCGCTCGCCGCTGTGGCCTTCAACACAATGCTCCAGCCCTGCGGAAGCGTGTGCGGTTTTGACCCATCAACGCAGATGTTCTTGCGGGTCTCGCCCATCGTCTGCTCTGTCGACACGCTGTCCATCCTCTGCCACTTCGCGATCGAGTTGCGCAGAACCGGGAGTCCGTTTCGAGCCGCCAAAAACGTCATGGATGCACGGCGGGGGATGAACCAGTCGGTTTCAAAGCCGTCACATTGCCCGACAGCCGACACTTCAGCCAGCTTGCAAGACATCACGCCCACTCTAGCCGCCGAATGCGAAGGGAGCCACGCAATTCTGGTGATGAAGATTGTCACATTTGGCATCGGGACGTTCTTCGGGTTTGCCAAGCTGCTCGCCGTTGGAGGTATACCCCTGACCAAGACGTGGGCGTGCTGCTACTTCGTCTCCTACGTCGTGGTGTTTGTGATGGACAACGTCTTGGCCCGGTTTGCGAGGGATAAGAAGTGGCCACAGGACGATCCGGAGGCGCCGATACCACACTCCGGAGATAACCAGGGCAGCGATGCGACAGCCCACGGTTCCGAGGACTCGAACAGGCCATTGGCGACAGTCAATAATGAGCAAGATACCGATCCGAAGACGAGAGACAATCAAGGGGCGCGGCAGCGGAGGAGAATGTCGTTGGACATGCGGTTTGGCTGCGTGGCCATGCTGCTCCAGCTTGTCGCCCTCTCCTTTGTCGACCTGGCCGTCATCACCGACAAGCCTGCGGACGAGAACCCTTGGCTGACCCATCAATTCCGATTCTTCCGCTTCCTCGGAACCGCTGTTGCCGTATCTATTCATTACGCGTTCAAGAGAGCCCTTGGAGATAACGGAAAAGAGTTCCGAGTAGTGCCATGCGTCCTGTCGCTTTTCATTGTCTGTCTCCTTACCTTCATGAAAAGTCTCACGTACACGCACCTGTATTTATTTTGGTCCATTGCCATCGCGCTTGGTTCCTGGCTTTTGTTTCTAACGCCGACCACGCGGAGCCTGGTTGCTCCCTTTGGTCGCGGGGACTGGAAAAATGTGGCTAGTTTCGATTTCTTCTGCAGGGTTGCGTCTCTGTCTATCTTTTGGTACGTCAAGGCTTATGATCCTGTTGGGACATACTACCCGGGCTGGGCGCAGGACGTGTTTGGATAAAGCAACCATGGTCTGGCATATTTCAGAATTTGTCCTTGCTGCTGCTGCTAAGCTGGCAGTGGTCGATATCGGGGCATATTCCTCCTCCCAGGGTCTGGCCCAGGATAGCGAGCAGGAGCAACAAAAGAAATCGTATCAGATGGAAACGGCAACCTCGCCGACATGAACAAGCAAGTCTATGTTCACTTGAGCCCAATTCCGTTCCCTCATCTGGACACGGGGGGGCGTTTTCCAGGGAGCGAGGCACCTTCTGACTCGCTTAGCCCCTGAGAGTCTGCATGAGGTTGGTCTTAATCACCGCTCCGCCCAGCATCCGAGCGCGCGATCCACGCAGGTACAGTGATACTAGACAACTGCATCTTTCCGAGAACAAGCCCACCTCATCTTGGTGAATCTCTCCATCAACGCCGTCATCTGAACAACACGGGATGAACTCTACTGCTCGGGTCCTGCGTACGGTCAGAAGTGGCCAGGAGGCACAGGAAGTAGGGCTGTCATCAGTTGGTCGGGGTTTTCGGGGATGAAGAACCAACGGTTGGTTGACATCGTCACACATTTCCCAACAGCCTGGAGTCACTCTCCAATGGTTGCTTATGACAATATTTCCAGAAAGTTTGCATAAAGCCCGTGCAGATCCGCGCCAATCAACCCGTATTTGCGGTTCAGGCAACAATGACACTCACAGGTCCACCCGTTGAGGAGAGCGGTGTGAAAGGTTCGGGAATAAAAAGACAACATTTATTGCGCCGCCCAGCGCGCCGGCCTCCCGCGCGACGAACCAGTCCACTGGAGCAATACCGCGGTCCCCAGTTTGCAACCGCCGAGCCACTCGGTGCATCCAGCCCCGCGTCAGTATCCTCGACAGAGCCACCCAGTCATGTGTGTGGCCATGGAAACCGAGGCCTCACCTCCGTGGGGTGCTCTCCCCGCCGAGCAGTACCTAATCGCAAGCAAACCTCCGTCCCCATCACGGACCCAAGCCGCCTCGACTAACCTCCTCTCCAGCGCAACTGGGACCCCTCCTCGCCGCTCTCCAACCCCGATCAAACCCGCGAGTTGGTCCGCGCATTTCTGGCCCTTGAAAGCTTCCCGGAAGAATGGGATACCGTCACCAAAAGGTGGCCTCCCCAGCCTATTTCGCGCGTCCCCACCGAGGACGAGATCCGAATCATCCTGGCACCCTGGCGGCCCATCCGGTGGCGCAACGCTGCGGCGCAGCTCTGGAAGAAGCGCGACGACCACGCCGTCTGGCTCCGGACACACTACGGCGAGGGCTCCGATGTCCAGTTTCGTGCCTGGCGCGACGTGGATGAGGAAAACGACCCGCATTTTGACGAGGAGGAGACCGCGTGGCTCGTGTTCGACGACCCCCAGGTTTTTAACGTCGGCGACGACTGGCGCCGTGCGTTGGATGTCGTGCCCGAGCTAGCCAATCCGGGCTATAGGGACAGGACGACGGCCCCGGCTATACGCGAGCAGATGAAAGAGGAGATTCGGGCGCGAGTGGCGGACGGCGAGGATGCGGAGGCAGTTGCTATCTGGGAAGCGGAATACGGCGTGTACGGCGACGAGTTGCAGCTCCAGAACGTGGCGAGCTACCTCTTGGTCGCCGACGCGCGCGCCTGGGAGACCGAGTCCCTCCGGCTGCTGCTCCTGGACCGGAATGGCCACATTGTTCGCCATACAACTGTGGAGGTCGATTCCGCGTGGGAGTCGAGCGGTTACTGGATTGCGGGCAAATTCCGCGACACCTGGTGGTGGCTCTTTAACTTTGAGGGCGACCTGGGCGGGTATGGGGTTAGCGCCAAGCTGGGCGACGCGTATCGCGCTCGTGGAGAGCAGGGTCGGCTGGTGTATGGCTTGAACCTGTAGGTGGGTGTCTATGGCAAGGTACGGTCCAGAAGGGGATGGGTCCAGAAGGGGGATTCGACATACATCACTCTCAGGGAGCAGTGGTTGGGTCGGGTTGGTTGTTCTTCCAGGCCGGAAGCCCTTAATATAGGCTGGTCGGGACGGGAGTTCGAATTCATCCATCGTTCCGTCCTTTAATTATACCCAACCAACTGCTCCCCGTTTTCTACGCGCTTTCATTATGGAGTTGGGACGCCCCGCTGGCTCGACAACCCTTGAAAGCCTTTCCGATGAGTTGATTTGCTCATTCTCCGCAACTTTTGCGCGCACTGCCGCGAAGGGCCACACGAATCGCAGTATGCCTACCTGGTAGAGACGAAAAGACTTGTTTACAAACTGGACTGGTACGCCTTGGACGTCTCGGCTTTGTGTTCCATGAGCTTGGTCTCCAAACGACTTTGTCCTCTCGCCCAAGAGGTTCTCTACCACGAGTTTGCCCATAAAAGTTGTCTGTCTGCTGAGAAGGATCCAAAACCAGTAGCTATGAGGACGGAAAACCGCACCCTCTGAGCAACAACGAAGACCAGAAGCTGTCGTTATCATTGCGAGGGAAAAACGTGTTTCCGGACTTGGAGTTCAATTTCTTTTTAACGGCAACTGCTGACTCATCAGAATTTGGGTCACGTGTCAAAAACGGCAGGCCCCGTCGCACGCAGTTTCTGATTACGCCGTTCCCTAACTCCGTTTTCTAACTTCTATCGCGGTGTGATTCTAACATCGCCTTGTGATATTTCGTTCCAGCAACGCGTTGCGAATTTTCGTCTGAGCCAACCAAACGCGTTTGGGGCGGTAGCTGAGTTGTCTGGGCATGCGGGGTAAAGGGTGTGGTGGGCGGGGACGAGCGCTATAGGTTGGCTGGGCGGGAGGCCGGGGTTGCAAGCCGGCCGCAGTCACGATCCTGCTCCAGTTCCTGTCCTTGGGCGGCCTTTTCGGACAAACCAATCCGGCGTGATCCCGTTTGCTTTCCCCTAGTTAAACTCGTGAGAGCCAGATCAGTAGTTGGTTCGGTGACGACTAGCGAATCCCTGGCGTTGTATGTTTTTGGTGTTTTTGTTCTTCTCCACTCTTCCGGCCAGGGGCAGTCTGGTCAGGGGCTCCCCGACTTCTTGTAAGCCTCTTTGCTTCAAAGCATATGCTCTCGTTATGCAGACTAGCCTCCTTTGTCGGAGCCTAGGGATCGCAGTGGACAAAGATTGGAGAGCCTGGCAAACCATCTGGCAGCACACAAGCTGTTCCTTCATTTCAAAAACGTAGTCATCCTTCGCGAGCAGGTCTGCGTCGCTGGCTGTTCAACGCCGCGGGGCTTCCTCCAGCGCCTACGGAATGGCCAGCAGACTTATCTGGACTTCCAGCACCTGTGTTGCCGTGTCTGCAGTCCATCCTCCCAGCCCTTGTTTGTGGACGGGGTAAGGGCGATCACGCCTCTGAACCAAGACTAGTGGGACCTGAACATGGAAGCCTTCGTGCAGTGCAGTGGGCTTATGCCCACGGCAAGCACATTTCCATCTTCATCGCTAAACACGATACCAAAGCAGGCAAGCAGCTCGATATAGAAGAGCTGAGCAACGTGTTCCGCTACGGCAACAACTCGCAGGTCCTAACCCTGGGCTTGTTCTTATACGCCCAGGGGATGCTAGTAGTAGTGATTTGAAACTAACTCACCGGCTTGAAGCTGGTCAATAGGACCTTCTTCAAGACTATCGACATCTTTCCCGACCTTTCCACTAGCACTATCGCCCTCGCCAGTGATGCAACACTCCACCTGCCCCCTCCGGCGGCCGTGCTCCTCGTGCCGGACGATATCGCAGACCTCGAAACTCCCGGGCTCTCCAAAGGGACGATCCCGACCAAGAGCAAGACGGTCGCCATCCCCAATTCTATACGCGGCAAGGGTCCCAGGTCGAGAGGCAAGCTAGGTTCAGGTGGATCAGATCCTGTACGTGCAGCTGTCGAGGGCAGAGAGCTGGGAAGGGCTGTACCTATTCCGAAAGCCAACACGAGGAGATTTTATCGAGCTAAAGAACGTGCTAGCCGACGACATGAGAGACGCAGTCGTCAGGCTGGAAAAGGTAAGAGAAGAGACTGAACGCTAGTTCGAATAAGACCACAGACATGAGACGTGGTTTTAGGAATGGGGTGCCATGCTGAAATCTGCCCAGGTTGCCGAAGCTGGTGTCGAAGAGGAAGAGGGGCCAGTCTGGTGACGCCGAGGTTTCCGAGATCGCATTGTAATGCATCTCCCGCCGACTGAGACGTTCCATGTATGAGGCAAGACGGCGCCTCCGCCAGCCCCGATCAGTTTCGGGATGCGCCTCCAGAGTTCTCAGAAGGGCTCCGCCGAAGATGATTCGAGATCTTCATCACCCCTCCCACCACCATGCAAGCCACAGCATCATGATTGGAGTATAGCGCAGCTCCCCATGGTCATCCTGCATCGAGTTGCATACGCTGAACTGCTTGTTCAAGCTATCGTTGAGTTGGTTGACAAGCAGGTCAGACAGGGGCTACTGAGTTAGTGGTGCAATGCCCAACAGACAGTGGAATAGAACATAATCATCTTTTTTTCCTCAATCGACACGGTTGCCGAGCTCTCGGCTATCCCGTACCTCCCTTAAGCCGCACACTGACTTCTGATAAGCGCCTTCATCCTGCGGCTGTGGAATCGTGGCTGTTGGGGTTTCAGCAAGTGTCAACTTTGAGCCTTGATCCGTGGGAGCGGTGGCTCCGCCGAGGGATATTGGACGAATCGGCTGACAGACCAGACCACGCACTGCACGTATCTGCATCCCTGTACGCATGTAAGAGGCCAAGAGGCAAGATGGACGCCTGTTGCCAGACCAGAAGAGCCAGGGAAAGCAGTTCTCGGATATTCTTGTCAACTTCAAAGGCGTCCGCGGCAGCGGCATGGCGACGAGGCCTAGCTTCATAAGCCTGTACGTGTAGCTGTCAAGGGCGGAGAGGTGGGAGGGACTGTACCTCTTTCGGGAACCGGCAACAGGAGATTTCATCGAGCCGAAGAACATGATTGACAGCGGCATAAAGGACGCGGTTGCGAAGCTGGAAAAACTAGGAGATGAGACCAGGCGGGCCTTCGAAGCAGGCCACAGACACGAGGCCTGGTTTCAGAAATGGCAATCCATGCCCGAATCGGCCCCAGCTGCTGAAGCTGGTGACAAGAGGACGCTGGGCACTGGTGAGACACTTGGGTTCTTGAGATGGAATCGTAACGCCGCCGGCTGCGACGTATTACCACTCCAGTATTAGCTCCTAAATTTGAGGCTGTCATTCTCGCTATCTTCGCTATTTCGTGATTGTTAATGACTCTGTGCGACGTGTCAAAACTTAGCAGCCTAGGAAAGTGCCGCGTCGTAGGACTCAGTGCGGGGGACCACTGACATGGGGACCAGAGACCCACCACCCCTGAGCCGCCCCCTGAGAGAGTGTCCGTGCACTCCACTGCTGAGACCAACCGACGAGACGTGAATTGTATTGTGTAGACAACACAACACTGCGCCTTCACGTCATCAGGAAAGTCACAACAAATTTTGTTCCCTTCACGTCATCGAGAAAATCACAGTAAAATATTGACAGAAAAAGTTGGAAGTCACACTGTTTTTTTCAGAGCTCCCGGGGCCCATGCATTTTGTGTCCAGGCAAGTCAAGTATGAGGATTCTTCCGGCAGTACTCGCAAGCTCGTACGTTCCTCCAGGCATGTACGTTACCCATTTGCGCTCATCATATTCCAGAAGGGTGACGGACTAAACAAGGGGAACACCACAGCCACAAACACCATTGAATGCATCGGCATTTTAATCACACCCAGTTTATGCCAGTCCCTGTCCATGCCCCTGCCCTTCTCTTTGTCCTTGTTCGTGTCACTGCATCTGCTGCGGCCCCCTGTTCCTGTCTGGACCTCCTGTCTTGCAAGAATTGTAGCCTCTAGCCGCACCCATCATTTGGGGGCTCAGCCCGTTACAGCTCTCCTTGACCGATGTAACGATGGGCTCGGTTCGCCCCCCTGCGCCCCACTGCAGTGAGTCCCATGCATGCGCCCGCCCTGTTCAGGTGGCTTCATTCGGGACAGCCAGGAGGCGGCGTGGGCAATGTGTTGGCTCCCTCCTGCCCCACTGGCAGGCAGACAGTGTGCAAGCCCTCCTTAGTTCCCCACGTAAGGGGTGAATTTCTTCAACATGTCGGCTGCAATCACACTGCGACCGACATCCATCCATCAACCTATCCACCATTTTTTCTCTGCAACCACAAGACAATGGCCTGTTGAGGCCGCCGACAATCCAGCTTTTTAGCTGGCTCTCTGTACGCAGGTATTCAAAGCCCTAGTTGGTCCGCACAAGCCTGCACGTTACCTCTTCATTCTGCTGTGGACTTCAGCAGCCCTGATCAACGAATGAACTCAACATAACGTACCTACCTGATACCTCAACCACCCATAGCTCATCCTTTTACAACTTCGAACCTTGGAGAAACACCTATATTTTCTCCAGCCCATTCCGTCCACCCTCCTCAAATTCCTGTTTCCCTGCGGTGCACGGCACTATGGATCCTCCGAAGCGAACCCGTAGCCCCGGCGAAAGCGAGAGATGCGCTAAGATGGCCAGGATTTCACACCAGTCCGACAACGCGGTTGCTGTAGAGCTCCTGGCGCAGCAACGCATCGGCGAGGTCCAAGTTACCGTCAAACTTCGTTCAACCTCCAAGGCGCTCCGGAACGACCCCAAGCCAGCCGATCACTGGGAGAAACTCTTGGCATCGACACTCTCCGGCAGCGATACAGATGACGGGCTATCCACATTCTCTGCTGAGGACAGCCGAGCTCCTGGCTGCCCTACTCACCCCCCAACTCCTGTGCAGCCTATCTCTTCTACCGCCCAGGACAGGCCAGAGCCTTCCGTATCTGAGGACGATTCACATCCGCATGGAGATAGGCCTGTCACTGGGGATGCTGAAGAGAGCAACTGCGACCACTTGATGTGATTTCCACCTGCATTCCCACGCATTGCATCAACTCCTGTGATCCTAACGTTTCTCAATATAGGGCCGCCCACAGCGACGAAGAAAAAGACGGCGATAACAGTTTCGATGACACGGACGGCGACGAACTAAACGCTGATGAAGTCTCCTCCGATACCGAGCGATCATCTGTTGATGAATTTGCAGAGTGGGAGTGGTTGGAGCAGATTGATGGCCACGCCAACGTGGACCACAATGTAGTCGCGGACTGCGACGCCAAGTTGATCAGACGCGCCCGTATGAGAAGCGGCTTCTGGATCCAGATGGAAGAGCCGAGCGAAGAAACATCGGACCTCGCGTTTGAGCTTTTCGACAGATACGGTTGCTTGAGTCGGGAGTTTTACGACCATGAGATTAGAAAAGGATCCGGCGTCTGGGGCCAAGAGCTTGACCACGGTGACATTCTCTTGTTCGAGAATCTCAGTGTTGAGCCCCTCTGGCGCCACCAAGGGATTGGAACCAAAATTGTCAACGCCATATTGGACAAGGTGAGGGCCAAGTCAAGTGGCTTTTTCGCCTTCGCTCAGCCGGGATATCTCACGCGAGACCTGAGAGATATGGACGAAAAGGAGAGAATGGAGGCCGCTCAAAAGCAGCTCACGATCTCTAGGCACTTTTGGCGATCGTTGGGTTTCAGAAGAGTGGGCACATCAGGATGGCTCGCCTTCACTGACGACAACAGCCATCCCTCTCGGCATTTGGACGTCGCACATGATTGGGATGAGCCGGAAGGGCTGAAGGATGAGCCCCTCCCTACGCCAATCCGTACCGTCCTAAGCACCCTCTCTGACCCTTCAGCTTCGGACGTGGAATGTGTTAGTCAGATCCAGGAGGCATTTTCCGTTGAGGCGGACGCGCCATCACGGCTCTTCGGCGAAAGCGGCAACACGATCCTCCACCTTGCCGCTATGGGCAGGAAGGCAGAAACACTTTCATACATTCTGGCCAAATATCCTGACATGGCCGGCATACGCAACGCCGAAGGCCACACGCCCCTGGAAGCGCTGCAGAGCAGTTTGGAGGAATACAGAACGAGGCGGCGCTACTTTACGGCCATGGCTGTGTTTTCGGACAAGTTTGAAGGAATCTTCCAATCAGACATTGCGTGTCTCGCTGCTCTGACTGGCACTGAAGTCTTCGACCTCGCCAAGCTCTCGAACCAAGACATATCGGCGGTCTCCTCGGCAACAGACGATGCGGCCAACAGGATCCCCGAGATAAACACGATTCGCTACTCGCTGCGACTGAAGTACGGCTGCACCTGCGGGGAGTGTATAGGGGGGTTCCTGAGTCCTAGGATGCGCTTCGCACTGTTGTGTCAGGCCGAATATCAACACGATATGCTAGGTGAGGATCTAAATGCTAGTGGTCCGACCTGGGTGGCGTTGAACGAGGATGAGTTACGGTATCTCGCCACACCGGTCCGACAGAATCTGAAGACCAACAAATCAATGAGGCAGGGTTTTACCAACATGTGCGATCACATTGCCCGCTGCCTCAGGGAGAGGCGGCTCCCCGACGAGGAGACTGTTCTTCAATTGTACTGCAACAAGACGAGTGAGTGGCCACCAGTGACGAAGAACTACCTCCAGCGAGGCGGTACCGTGGCCGCCGTCGCCACGATGCTCTTCGCTGGGGCTATGAACCAGGACGAATGGGCCGGAGATGGCATGCACCTGGACAGCCATGAAGATGAGATCAAAAAGCTCCGGGTCTGTAGAAACGACCACGAGTTCGGTTTCGTAAGCGGCATGTGCGGGTACAAGAGAATCTCAACGATTCAATATACCGATTGTTATGGGAGGGAGCTCGAGATATAACGGTACGGCGCATGCACTAGGAAAGCAAGAAGAGACGGTTCAGGTTAATGTCAGGATCTAAGCCAGAATCTAGTCACACGGCCGTGCCTTCTTTTTCCCTGCCGTGGACTTCTTGCTTCTTATAGGCTCAGGGGAGCTTGGTGCCCTCTTCCCTGCTGCGTTGTGGCTGTTCGAATCAAGTTGCGCAAGACATTCGAGATTCGCCTTTCCGGAGCATGGGGCTCCTCGGCCGGGAAGAAATCGATGCCGTAGCGAAGCTCCAGAAAAATAGAATGCAAGCGCAAGGGCACGTATCCAGGGCAGGGAAACCAATGCGACATTTTCAGGTGGCAATGGACCTGACGGGAGTCCTGATGTCCCACGGCGGCCAACTCGGAAGGTGGAAAAAGCCACCGACGTAGACGGTCCGCGCCCGCTGATGCGTCTCGAGGGCGATCCCTATACGTCGTATATTGACGTTGGTGTGGGTCTGACAAGGAAGTGGACATTGAACAAGTTCCAGTTAATGGCGGTCTTGCTGCCGGCATTGTTCCTTGACGCGCGCAGCATGCGGCTGCAGGAAGCGGAATGCAGGTAACACTTTCAATATGTGGGCGGTGAAGGAGGCACGGAAAGTCCCGTGCCATACACGCCATCGAGCACATGTTCTGGCTGAAAGACGGCCTCCATACGCTGCTTCTGACGGGTGCCAGAGGAAACGCGGCCGCGCTCATCGGCGGAGTGACACTCCATTCGGCGACCAACATAGGATTCAAGGGCAAGAACGAGACGGCAAGGACGATATCGGAAGAAGAAAAGCTTTGTTAGAAGAATATGACCATGTTGGTTGTCGACAAGATCAGCCAGGCCTGCCGTGGAGGACTCGAGCCGCCTTTTGCCTGGTAATATCAATACCTACATTCATCATTCATCATTCATCTTCTTTCTCCTGAAGTCTTCAATTTCGGAGTCGGTGACAGAGTCCTCTTCCCTCTTCTTTGTCTTCTCTGCAACTCCTCAATCCTCATACCTTCCTCTCCCTCACTACTGCCTCTGGTTTGCCGTCATGGTATCATCATGAAACCACCTTTGTTAGCGGCTACCATCTCCCTGGCAGTTGCCTGGGTGCCCCCAGGTGCTCTGGCAAGCAGCGATGAAGCCAGTGCTGCGGCCAGTTCCATCATGGCCTCCATCTCTTCCTCGACCGTGTCTGGACGTATCTCGGGCATGCTAACAGAGTAGGTGGCTGCCCGAGCCGCCGTCCTAGCTGGAAACTACACATTGCGCCTGTATCATCAGGTCAGAGACTGCTACCCTC
>FTCU01001168.1_pt1 | contig 16554 bp, 18 predicted proteins | sample 1639521 | NCBI WGS metagenome assembly FTCU01 (sample SAMEA3914864, study PRJEB12502) | metagenome | biome: forest; material: soil | place: USA | collected 2012-03-12 | depth 0.3 m
GGGGGGGGGGGGGGGGGGGGGGGGGGGGGGGGGGGGGGGGGGGGGGGGGGGGGGGGGGGGGGCTTCGTGTTGGCAGGGTCCGTGGCCGAGCGATGCGATCCGGGGTCTCTGTGATGACGATGGGTGTTGTCTGTTGTTATAGACCTTGTCGGTCACCGCTTGTCGATGCAGTACAATGCACCGTTGTCGTCGCCATCGCCCCTGATCGGAATATTTATAGAAGCTAGCAACGGACGACACCGGCGCATCCGCCCCGCCGCCGGGCCAAGGTGAGGGCAGTGGTGACATGGTCCGCACGACGATGGTTTGTTTGGTGGCGACAATCTCTGTGCAATATGGAATAGATGAAAGGGCGAGGGCAAGACCCAGACTTATTGATATGGCTCGGCATATTTACCCGGGAGCTTGACGTTGCTTGTTCGCCCCTTTGGCCAGACTCGGTCACGCCCAGACTTTGATGGCAAGCAGGCGAGCCAGACCCAAGGTTGCACCCTCGCGATTGTGCCTATATCCGCAACGCAATCCAGCCAGTTTGGGCCGGCGGGATTCGAGGGCCGCGATAAACCGAGTCCACTCGAATCGAGTTGTGGGATGTCATGTCCAGCTATTTTTGGCCTGACGTGGTGTTTTGCATGTGTTCCCAGGCTCGCATCCCCCATGGGGAACTAGACGCCTGCTCGATGCCCTGGTTCACATACAAGTACAAATGAGGGGCGATATTGCTGCAGCCCGTCGAGGAGCCAATATCGTCGGGCCTCATGGCCAAGACCTCCTGTCGAGTTGTATCCAACGCTCATCGTCGTCCGACGTGGTCGCATCGGCGGTTCTTGGCCAGAGAGCTTGACGGCGACGGCTCCCGAAGCTCGCCGGGGCAGCGGCATGGCCGAGGCACCTCTTCTTCCGACGGGCGAGGGCGTTCGCCCACTCGCCTTCTCCCCCGTGAGCAGCTGCCATCTGCACTTGCATGTGGCTTTTCTTTACCCGACCCTCGTTCGTTTGTGGTTGCTTCTCCCACTCTGTTTTTCGACGCTTGTCGTCAATACTAGAGTAGTGTCGTGGTGTCTGATGCTGCAGAAACATGCGACGTTATAACGAAACTCCAAGAATAGAATAAGAAATAAAGTTGGCCCCAGCAGCGCGCTGACCCGGGTATCTGGAGACTGGGCGTGATGACAAGACATCCGAGCTCCATTTCTGTTCCAGGAACGAGGAAACAGACCCGCCGAGGGCGGCTGCTGTCCCGTCCGTGGCACACCCACCACCCGAGTCGGGCAGCTGTGGCCAATCTGTCAGGAACCAGGCTCAACGTGGCTGCTCGGCCCTTGTGCGGCTTCACTTGAGCCGTCCATCTATGCCGAACAGTGGTGTTGCACTCGGCCGGCTCTCAGGAATGGGCTCCGTCGGCAGAGGCCTCGACGAGAGCTCGACATCAACAGGTGGCAGGACTGTCGGTCCCGACGTATTCTGCCCAGATTCGATGAGGACATCGCCAGCCTCTAGCGACGGCCGAGGACCCGCGGCGCATGCATGGGGAATTGAGGATATCTCGCCTGGGCTGGGACGGGAGGATGGAGAAATGAGAACGAACACGGAATAATTAAACTTGGAAATAGACCATGCGAAATTTTTGATATCGAAAATCCCCTTGGCGGGCGCTGGGAGATGGCGACAATGCCATCTGGTGTTGGGGATGGGGATGGGGATGGGTTTGGGTGGAGTTGGAGTTGACGGGAGGACTCATGGGGACTGGTTTGGTGTTTTCCAGCGGCCAGCGACCCCGCCCACAGGGTTGTCGTTGCACTTCCCGCCGGGACTGTGCTTCTGCCTGGCTGCAGGTGCCTACAGCTGCAGCAGCTGCTCCTGCCATGCCTCGGCCAAGCTCAAAAGTGGAAACCTCTCTCACTTTCCTTGTGACAATGTCAACCCAAATCCCAACAAAAACCGGAATTGCGCGGCACCACATGTGTTTTGACGTTGTTGAGCAGGAGAATGGGATCATGCTGATGGTGCAATAATCTACAAAAGGCGGCGGGTGTGGAAGCGGAGGACGCAGCGGCAAAGATTAGCCCACCACTTCCGATTCCAACGCCGCAGCCAAACTCCGGCACTCTCACATTAACTAAATCTGACATTCTTGGTGTCACCAACCCACAAACCTTATCCGGACTTGCACCCCGCCAGCCAGCCGCTTTCGGAGACCGACCGACAAAACCATGCCGAGCAAACCCACCTCCGCTCCCGCCCCGGACCTGTCCCCGGCCCCGCCGTCCGGGAACGGGAACGGGAACGGAAACACCACCCTCCGGCAGCGCCGCCCCTCCCTGACCTCCACCCTCCTCACCACCGCGCAAACCCTCGAAACCAAGCTCGAAGACACCCTCACCCGCCTCATCCCCTGGGACGACCTCCCCGCCTGGCGGCGCGACAACCCCTCCATCCTGCACGGCTACCGCCGCACGAGCGGCTCGCTCCTCGGCAGCCTGCGCTCGCTGCTCTACCTGCACAACGAGTCGGTCAACGTGTACACGCACCTCGTCGGCGCCGCCGGATTCCTCGCCCTGGGGCTGTACCTGCGCGGACTGATCGCGCCGCGGTACGGGTCGGCGAGCGCGGCGGACGTGCTGGCGCTGGGGTGTTTCTTTGCCGGCGCCGTGGGGTGTCTGGGGATGAGTGCCACGTATCACTTGCTGTGTAACCATAGTGAGGCGGTGGCGAGGTGGGGGAATAAGCTGGACTATTCAGGGATTGTGCTTCTGATTGTGGGGAGTTATGTGCCGGCGTTGTGGTATGGGTTTTTCTGTTGGGCGGGGTGGTTGACGGGGTATCTGGGCGCCGTGAGTACTCCTTCTTTCTCTCCCTCTCGCTCTCTCTTTCTTGAGCGGAGGTGTGCTGACCGAGGAATGGTGGCGGTAGATTGTGCTGCTGGGGCTGGGATGCTTGGTGGTGTCATGGTTCGAGCATTTCCGCACGCCCGCGTGGAGGCCGTATCGAGCGCTGATGTTTGTTGGACTGGGGCTGTCGGGCGTCGTGCCGATCCTGCATGCCCTCACCTTTTACGGGTATCAGGAGCTGGATGAGAGGATGGGGCTCAGCTGGATCATTCTCCAGGGAGCCCTGTATATTTTTGGTGCCTTTTTATACGCGGTGAGCCTCTGGCCGACAGTTCCATCACGAGAGATTGAGGGTTGCTAATACGTGGTGCAGGCTCGGTTCCCAGAGCGCAAGTATCCGGGCGTTTTCGACATCTGGGGGAGCTCACATCAGATCTTCCACGTTTGCGTGGTTCTCGCAGCGGCATCACACTTGTATGGCATGGCAAAGGCGTTTGACTACCACCATACCGTTCTTGGGGCACAGTGTTAGATTGGCGGGGCAACAGATGCTACCTAGGTAGACAATAGACTAATAGATGTATCGATACCCCGGCTTTGCCTCAGTTTCGAATATAGCCTCCGGCGAGAGTGGATTCTCGTGATGACCGATCACTCCGAGGGACGATGCATTCAGGGGCTACTCTACCCCTAGGTCCATGACCTTGATCAACCCCGAGGCCATGGCACACGCCGCCCAGCAGCTGAACTGCACGTTCGGGTTCCACTGAATCGTCGTCACTCGCGTCAGCGGCTCGTGAATAACCACCCGAGACGCAAGCCTCTCGTCGATCTCGGCCTCGCGGTCCTCGGCCACCTCTTCCGCACCTCCTTTCTTTTTCTTCCCTGGCTTCTTCTTCTTGGCAGCTCGCTTCTTCCTGTCCATCTCCTTGCGCTTTTCCGTCCTCGGATCGTCGTTCTCCTCCGGGAGGAAGCCCTGCAAAATCCTCGCTGCTCCCCTCAGAACGGGAGCGCCCGGAGCGTCGGGCTGAGCTTGTGTCTCGGAGTCGAGGGGCTTGTACTCGTGCTCAAGCACCCTGAGTTTGCGTAGGGGCTCGCCTTTTTGCTTGAACAACTTCTGCAGCGCATTGCAAGCGAATACCGAGCCGTCCGCGCAGCCGATCAGGATGAACGGATGTGTTGTCCCTGACGAGACACAGGTGAGCGTATTGGGGCCGGTGGTCATACTGCGGGCCTGGCAAAAGTAGCGGTGATGGAGAAATGCAATAGTGGTATTGGGCGTCGATGACGGATACAGCGCCATGAAACCTTGCATCGGCTCGTTCCAGCAGAGAAGATTCGGCTGGAAGTTGATGGCCGGGACGGGGAAGTAGGTGAGCTCGGAGCTCGGCTGGGACAGGTCCGTCAGGGTTGCACAGCCACCGACAGGAACGGATGCAACGAGGTAAGGATTTGAAGGGTATGCGGAGCAAATGTCGATAATGTAGGTGGTGTGCGCGGCGACGCGTTGCAGCAGCTGGCGGGGATAGATGGACCACAGCGTGATGGAGCCATCCGAGTGTCCGAGGGCGATTCGGTTCACGTTCACCCAAGTCAGACAGGTGACGCTGACGTTGTAGTCTTCTGTTAGGCCGAGAGTCATAACAGGAGTTTCGATCCATTCTGTAGAGGAATTAGCGAGGCTCGTTGAACGGGGGAACCTGACGTACCGTAGCGAGGGGCCTCCGTATCATCAACGACTCTAGCATCGATGACACGGGCCTTCCCATCCCCACAAAGAACAGCAAGAGTGCCGTAGAGGCCTGACGAGTCCAACGAGACCGGGCAGAACTCGAGTCGCTTCGGCCTGCCCCAGTCGAAGCACTTCGCACCAAGCAATCTCGGAGGCTGCGCGGACGGAGAGGCCAGCTGTCGGGGACGCTTCTCGGGGATGAACTCCCAGAATTGGATGCACCCTGTCGTCTGCGTCGTTTCATCTGCAACCGGGTCATCCCGGCGCGCTGGTTTCTTCTGGTCCGCAAACGGGACAGTCACCACGGCGAGGACCTGGATATCTTGGCGGGCCAATGGAGCCCACGCAATGGCCAGCGGGATTCCTCCTACATCAAACATCCAACCGCTCGGCGTCTTGTCGGTTTCTTCAGAGTCCTCGACCGGAAGGCCCGACGGGGAGAGCGAGAGACTGCCGCCTTGGCTGAGCCTAAACTCTTTCTGGTTGTCCCAGGGCCCGAGGAGTGTGGCGACATCACCCTCGGCCTGGGGAACAAACTGACGGCCCTGCTCCGGGGGAAGGGCGTGCGACACCTGGACCTCGGAAGCGTTGATCTGGTAGTCATCGTACCACAGAAAGGCCCTTCTTTCTTGACCACTCTCAAAGCCACGAGGGAGCCAGGGGCTCGGTATAACACCCTGCTGGTCTTCTGGCGGCAACCGTGGCGGTAAGACAGGAAAGTCTCCCCAGCGGATCTCGAGGTCCCAAATGACCTTGATGCGCTCATACTCAGGTCCGTACATGGCGTCGCGGAGGGCGCTGTAGCGGGCATAACGCCTAAGTGGCCCAGCGTAGACGCGGGTGACGATGCGTGTCTCCAAGGGGTAGTGGGGAATGGCGTGGAAGCTCTTGCGGCTCTGGATCATGCCGGCACCGACGTTGCGTTGTCTCTTGGGCTGGGTCGACTGGTCTTTCTGATCACCAGCTGCTCCATCGTCTGGTGCCTCTTCCTCTTCCTCACTTGTCGGCTCGCCTTCTTCCTCGACTTCTTCGTCTTCGTCCTCGTCATCCTGGGCCACCAGTCCGCCGGGCTGCACTTCAAAGTCGTCATCTTTGTCATCAGGCACGACAAGGGTGCCCTCGTCGTCATCGTCAAAGAGAACGGGCTCCTCGACATAGCGTTTTTTGACGCCCCGTGTATTACGGAGGCGCATTGTGGAAGTTCTTTGGGGTTTTTGCGGTGGGGCAGTATTGCAGGGCACGGCTTACCGGGACCGTTGCTCGATGTCTGCAACTGGCGAAAGTGAGGTGTGGTGAGGGAGGCCCGCTCACTGCGCCGTGTGCCGGGATGGTGTCGCGAGAATCAAGCCATGCACTCAGAACTCATGTGGTAGAAAGCCATAGCAGCAATACCAATATTTTCCCTGCCTCGTGGGATATAAGTGAGTTGCGAGTTTTGTTGTGTTGTTGCAAGTTGAAGGTTTGAGACTGAGAATGAAGCAGAAATCGGTGGGTCAAAAGCTGGTGTGGCGCACATGGGAAGAAGGGTTAGGGTTATACACTTTTCCTCCCTCGAGTCTCTCCAGTCAACAACGTGTTGATGGTTAATAAAGGAGGGCCTGGAGCATGAAATGAGAGGGATGGTTGTAATTCCAGCTGTCTTGTTATCATTGGTTCCTTGATTCCTCGCCTGTCTTCCCACCACTACCAGCTCGATCTGCCTGTCACGACTGAGGGTGATAGGCCCAGCACTTCCACTTGCGCCGGAGTAACCCATTCGAGGCTGCTAATCTTCCAAGGAAGCTTCGAGAGAATCTTAGTGGCACTCAAATATCCGCGCCAAACAAGAGGCTGAGGAGCATAGGTCACTGATCTCGGACAAAGAGCCATTGGTACGGTTTGGTTCAGCTCCTTTCAGAGCGAGCCATGATCTTCCCGTGACATTGTAGACAATGGTCACTACGTATGCTGCACTCCTTGTCTTAGAGATCCCGCTTTCATAATTTTCTCATTGCCCTTTTTGCTGCTACTGTACCTAGTAAGTTCTAGCCTTTAGCTCAGGATTTTCCAGTGAAGAGCTGTCAACCAATCTCAATACCAAGGTACCTAATCCATCGGATTTCTCCGTGGACTCAACTTCGGCATGGTACCCTCAAGCGGCCCGTCTTCTAACCCCAACAAATACTCAGCGGCAATTTCGAAGTATTTGAGTATCTTGTGATGGTGGGTACCGGGTCCAAGGGCTGGTAACTCGCTTGACCGGGCAGGTTTCACAACAGGCAATGTCACCAAAAAGTGTGTTTCTCAGCCGCCTATAATAGGGACCAAGTAAATGTAACACTATTCCATGCTTCCACTCGGGCAGGTTAAGGTTGTCAATCAATCATTCAGGCGAGCCCAGCCCAACTCAACCTGTTCCCGACCAATGGCCGTTGGTGAGTACTGGCGGTACCTATGTAGTACAGAATCCATACCTAATAAATCTGCCGGCCTTGCAGATTACGCGGCGGTCTCCCAACAGACTGGTTCGGGCTTACCTCGTGTCATACTGCAGGGATACACAAGCCCCGACGAGCCGGATACTGTATCGAGGAAGGGATCCGTTTTCGACCATGTTCCCCGCCCCCGGTTCCCGCCCTCGACCTCTGTTCGGCTCCCGGGGTAGTTAGATGGGGGATTGGGGGCGTAAAACAAGCCCCAAATTTCGGCATTTGGGAGACTTTGCTCGAGCGCCCGCTTCCACCCGCCGCTAGACTCCCAGTGGCTTTCTGCCAGCCGCTCCTGTCGAGCAATCTGGTTACATGTTGGCAGTGCATACTGCCTGTTCTATGGTGTGAGCTTGTTTTCGGTTCGGACATGAGTTAGTGATAACCTGCATTGGATTGAGCAAGGCTCTTCAGGTCCGGGGCCACCCGATTGGCTCGGAATTGTTCCTGGCTTGGCCCCCGCGTGCAGGTTGCGTGGGAACCGGGGGCTGGACAAGGGGGAGGGAGGTCAGCCAACAGCTCATAGACGGCAGCAAGCTGACCGGGACACAGGGTCGAGGTAGCATTCTAGGCATGGTAACCTCTTCAACACCATGCCATGATCAAGGGTGCTTGGCGCCGCTTGCCGGGATCCGTGGGCAGTCTGCTGCTTCCCCTCACCATGCAAGTTGTTGCCTGTTGGTGGCCTAAAGAGATATATAAGTCCCCAGTTCTTCGCATGTTCTGGCCCGGGTTTCGTTCTCGAGTTTTCCTCCAGTAAGTCATTCGTAACTTTCAGAAGATACTTGACTTGAAGGGTGTCGATCATGGCTGCTACCACCCTCCGGTCCGCGGCCATCGCGGCCCTCTTGGCCGTGTTCGCCGACAAAGCCACGGCAACGGCCGTCCCAGTGTCAACATGCGCCCCTCGTTTCACCTGGGAAAGCGCCGTGCTGGCTGATGCAACGGTCTCCGGGAGCGATGCCGCCATCTTCGGCTTTGGCATCGATGTCGGCACCACGCAGCTCAACAAACCGGCCCCTGCCACTCCCGCGTGCAAAGTGTTCCCCGGCGATTCCTCGTGGCCTTCCCAGACCGTTTGGAACAAGTTCAACACCACCCTTGGCGGAGCTCTCATCAAAACCGTACCCCTCGCCGCGCCTTGCTACAACAATTGGCCGCAGCACAACGCCGCGGCATGCCAGAACGTCAAGGACCGCTGGAGTGACCCGCACTTCCACGTCGAGGACCCCACGTCGGCCCAATTTCCCCTCTTCCAGGGCCGGACCTGCATGCCGACCGACGACCCGAACGCCAACAACTGCACGCTGGGCGGCTATGCGTCTTATTCGGTCGCCGTCACCAAGGTCTCGCAGATCCAACTGGCTCTCAATTTTGCCCGCAACGCCAACCTCCGTCTGGTCGTGCGGAATACGGGCCATGACTTTGGCGACAAGTCCATCGGCGCCGGCGCACTCTCGGTCTGGACCCACAAGCTCAAGGACATCCAATACCTGGCCAACTACAACTGTAGGGGGTACAAGGGGCCCGCCTTCAAGTTGGGCAGCGGTGTCGTGACCGAAGAGGTGTACAGTGCTGCCGAGAAGAACGGTGTCACCGTGGTTGGCGGTGAATGCAGGGTGAGTTCTGTTTTGGTGAAATGATTGACTGAGTCCTTGGCTGATGAACTCTTAGACTGTCGGTATTGCTGGCGGATACATTGCTGGGGGTGGACACTCCCCCATGGCCGCCCTCGTGGGCATGGGAGCCGACCAGGTTCTGTCGTTGGAGGTTGTGCTTCCCAATGGCCGCTATGTCTCCGTCAGTGAGGATACTTATCCGGACCTGTACTGGGCGCTTCGCGGCGGCGGTGGCAGTAAGTTGTGGATTTGCCTTCCTTGTCCCACGAGGTGGTGACTAACTCGAGCTCAGGCACGTACGGCGTCGTGACCTCGGTCACCATTCGCGCGTATCCTAAGACTACCGTCACCACCCTGGCGTATACCTACACCACCGGCCCTAACGTGACAGTGGACACCTTTTTCACCGCTCTCGGCAAATACATGAGCTACTTTGACACTTTCACGTCGGCCGGCGCGTATGGCTACTTCCTCGTCGTCTCGACTGGTCCGGGCCAGTTCCTCTTCAGCATGAACCCCATGTGGGGAAACAACTTGACCAAGCCCCAGTTCACCACGCTCGTGACCCCTTACCTTAACGACCTCACGGCGCTGGGAATTCCCTTCACGTCCGTCATTACCGAGTATCCCACGCTGTACCAGGCTTTCAACGGCTCCTTCCCGCCCGAGGTCGTGGGTGGAACCGACAACCACGCGGCGTCGCGACTCTTCCCCAAGGAGAACTTCCAAGCTGCCAAGCGTCCCGCAACCCTGGCCGCGGTCCGGCACGCCGTCGAGGGCGGCGGTATTCTGGTGGGGTACAATATCCGCGCCGCGCCCAACCCGACCGTCAACCAGGACAACAGCATCAACCCGGCATGGCGGAAGGCGACGGGCTTCTTCATCCTGGCAGCGACGTGGCCGGCCAACGCGACCGACGCGCAGATCCAGCAGGTCAGCGACACGCTGACCAACGATTGGATGGCCAAGTGGCGTGCCGTGTCGCCGGGTGCTGGGTCGTACATGTCCGAGGGCGACATCAACGAGCCCAATTTCCAGCAGTCCTTCTATGGCGAGTATTATCCGCGACTGTATGCCCTGAAGCAGCAGTATGATCCAACTGGGCTGTTTTATGCGCCCACGGCGGTCGGATCGGAGGACTGGTACATTACCGGGCAGTTGCCGTTGTTTCCGACTCAGAACGGGCGGCTTTGCAAGAAGCCGTAAGGCATCGGAGAATCATGGGGACCGCAGGACTTTCTTTTTCGAGCGAGACAGTCGATAGGCATCTAATTAATGCAATGACCTGCTGAAGTTAGCCAGCAGAGTGCAAGATGGGAGAGAATTGAGGTGACAGAAGATGGGAGAATTTGGAGAGTGTGGGTGGTTTCACCGTTTCACCAGAGCAAACACAGAGGAACACGCCTGCCCTCGCGCGAGCAGATTCTGCTTGCTCGCCAGTTCCTTCTTTCTTTCCACTTTCCCCATTTTCTGGTCGAGTCATCGTTGCAAAAATTTTATTTGGCCGCAGACCCAGCCTATCCATGATATTTTCGATTTCTCACTTTCGTTTCTGAACCGAGTCGCTGTCCGAATCGACTCAACTGCCACGCTGCCCACGCGAACCATGGCTGATCCCGACAGATCCATCAGTAATGGCTCTTGCTTCTACGCGCCAAACAAGGAGGCCAGTCCCAACTTCATTCCGTGCGGGAACTGGATCTTTGGACACGTTCATTGCTGCCAGGCGGGCGACATGTGTCTCGACGACAGGGCCTGCTTCAACTCCAGGCACGGGACCACGTACCTGGCAGGGTGCAGCCGGTTTGACTACCAACACCCCAGCTGCCCAGACAAGAAGCCGTTTGAGGGTAGGGCGATTGTGATGTTGGCTTGGCCATGAGCTCTTGTGTGTCTTGAGCTGACGGCGCCTCTCCCAGACTACCCATGGGCCGGCTTGATTTACTGCAAGCCCAATCGATGGTCCGTATTACTTTCTGCCCATTCCCTCTTCTCGGTGCCGGACTTGACTGATAACGAAGCACAGGGTGGCCTGTGAGCAAACCTCAAGGCCAACCATTATCGCGAAGGGCGATCCGTGTACCTGTGCACCTGAATCAGAGTCCATGACCGTCGCCTTTTCCGCCCCGCCAGTCATCACCCCCATTGCCAGCCTCCCGAATGGAGTAGGGGGCACCATCGAGTGGCAAGCCGGCCATCTGCCAACCGACGATCCGTCGTCAATCTCGACCCCAGCCGCCACTGACTCAATGGCCGATTCCTCCTCGTCCGCCACCACCTCGAGTCCAACCCTCCCCGTCTCAACACTAGCTTCGACACCGATATCTCAACCTCACATTCTCACCGACGGCGCAAAAGCAGGCATAGGCATCGGCGCCGCAGTTGGCGCCATCCTCCTCTTTGGCGCGCTCTCTGCTTTCTGGGTGGTCCTCCGCCGCCGCAAGCATGATAAGGAGAACGAAGAGAACGGAAAGAATAATGTGCCGCCCAACTCAGGGGCTCCGGCGACTACAGAACATCATCACAACACACCGACGTCGACCGCAGGACTGGGATTCGGGATAGCCGAGATGCCGACCCCGGAGGTACCGCCCCGGCCGGCGTTTTCCGAACTGCCCGTTGGGATGTGGGGTGTCAAGTCCGAGTTGCAAGGCGATGGTACTCCCTCGACACCCGGATCTGGTTGGGGGGCGCCGTTGGCGGCTGTGGTGGAGCAGAAGGGGGTGGCTTGCCAGCAGCAACAACATTCGGGAGATGGACTGAGGCAGCATCCTGTAGTGGTGTTGGAGCTGCCTGCATGAGAGAGAGGTGGATATAGAGCCTGATTTCAGAGGAGATGGGAGTAGGAGACGATCTGCTGGGGAATGGAATTGTTGGCCAACTGTAAGCCGTATTTCAAGGAGGACGATCCTTGTCGTCAGGTGGGGTTCTTTGCCCCGAAATCAACGACGCAATCTAGATGATACAAGAAGGACCTGCAACATTCTCGGTCATTTGCGGCATAACAGTGATGGGAGACGCTGGTGTTGGTATACCTTGCTTTCGAGACACGTTGCGCAGAGCTTCGGCTGGTTGCTGGACTGGCGACCCGAGGAAAGCCAGGAGTTTGTTGTGAAAGGGGCGTCTGTAGCTGACAACGGCAACACAGTGCTTGTTAGTGGGCGTAAGAGGGCCGTGAGTCAGAGTTGTGGCCTGACGGGTCACTGAAGATCGAGGGACGGCTTGCGTTTGCTGCGAGCCACGACCTGGTGGTGATGATGGTCTAATCAAGGAGGGCAGGGAAATCCATCAAAGAGAGACGTCAGCTTCAGAATTAGTGTTGGCACTGGGGAATGGTTTACTGGCACTACCGTCTTGAGTGGCACGGCTAGGTGAGCGGTAGGGCGCTAGAGAGCGAGGTCCCTCCTGAGCACACATCATTACTACAATTGATTTCTACTGATCAGTGTGGCTTCGTCAATCGTGCGCTGATGTCCTCCCTGAAGATGCTGAAACAGGGTTATCCGCCGTTGGGTTGATGCTGCTCCATAGCAGGACTGGGTTCAGGTTGCTCACCACTTTCACTCTGGCTGCAGAAGAAAGAGAATCCTGGTCTCTCCGCAGAAATGGTCGTCGCATTGCTAATTGGGCCTCGTAAGAGTGGTTCGTGTCGACTCCCAGCGGCAGGTCTGAAAGCGAAACCGAAATTTAAGAATTGACACCAACCTTGAACTCCAGTCAAGAGTCAACCGTGACCCCACGCGGCATGATTGGTAATTCACACAACGATATCAAAGGCATGACTACGAGTATTACCTCGGATAAGAGCTCGGACGACGATATCGGAGAAATCGATGAATGGTGAGCCGCCAAATGGCTCCAATGCCCATGGCTCATGGCCTCATCACCCCTCTCGAGGGTCAGATCTCCATCTTAAGTCCGTCTTGTACACATTCCCAGCCGGACTTAAAGCTCAGGGGAGTATGACGTGCTTTATACCCCACGACACGTCGCATCAGCCGTTAGACACATGCCACCTGGAAATGTGTGGACACGCTCAGCAATTCGCGATCCGCGATGACGCGATCCGGTCCGCGTCTAACACCACCAGCCATCCGCACGGAACCCTCCGCCAGACTCACAAAAGCCTTGGTATTGCGCCTTGGTATCACACTTTAGACACCACATGGCACGCCCTAAATCCGAGAATCTGCCCGTCGCCGTGCCGAGTAGTGGGTCAACCGTCGGTTCCTAGCCGGGCCCTGCGCCCTGATCGTGCCGTCTTGTCCGGATGGCTCACATCTTGGGTGACCTCATTCTGGACACTACCAGTGATTGGGACAGAAAGGACTCGCGCAATCACATCCATGTTACTTGCCATCTCTCAAACCTCCGACCCCGCAGGTTGGATTACAAGTAGACAGGTTGGATGAGGGGATGACAGGAGCCGCTAGTAATCCTGCGAGTTTATAAACCGCCTGGATGCCAGGCTTTTGAATGTGAAGGATTTCCATAGCCCAGGTTGAATAGAAACCCAGCACTACCAAACCAAAACCAGCAACACTATCACAATGGCTCCCTCCGCCGTCGAAGTCGAGACCATCACGGTCCCCGATGTCTCGGCCCTCAAGCTCCAGTCCCTCAGCGGCCAGTACAAGGAGTTTGTTGCCGGCAAGTTCGATCCCGAGGCCGAGGCCGGGCTGAAGGAGCACGCAGCCGCCAAGGTATGCAGGCGGCGATTCTCCCGTTGTTCCATCAGACCACCCCGAAACTAACAACCGAGGACTCAGTACCCCCACTACCTCCCAACCTGGGACCGCACCCAGAAGTACGCCCCTCTCGAGCCCTTTGAGCACGTCGAGCACGGCAAGGATGCCGACACATCGTACCCGAACCTCCTTCCCCAGGGCGTCGTGTCCGTGAACAACCTCACCCCGACGATCGGCACTGAGGTCAGCGGGATCCAGCTCAGCAAGCTCAGCGCGGCCGGCAAGGACGAGCTGGCGCGCTTCGTGGCCGAGCGCAAGGTGGTTGCCTTCCGCGGCCAGGACTTTGCGGACCTGCCCATCCAGGAGGCGCTGGATTTTGGCGGTTATTTCGGCCGGTATGCCCCACCCGCCCCCTTACCCGCCGTTGAGCTGGCCATACTAACCTGAACCCAACAGCCACCACATCCACCCCACCTCGGGCGCGCCGGAGGGCTACCCCGAGATCCACCTGGTGCACCGCGGCGCCGGCGACAACACCTACGACAAGTACTTTGAGAACCGCGTGTCGTCGGTGGCGTGGCACTCGGACGTGTCGTACGAGGCGCAGCCCCCCGGAACCACGTTCCTGTACATCTTCGACAAGCCCGAGACGGGCGGCGACACCCTCTTTGTCGACGCCGTCGAGGCCTACAACCGCCTCAGCCCGGCCTTCCGCGAGCGCCTCCACGGTCTCAAGGCGCGCCACTCGGCGCACGAGCAGTCCAACTTCAGCCTCGCCCGCGGCGGCATCTCGAGGCGCGAGCCCGTCATCAACGAGCACCCCATCATCAGGACGCACCCCGCGACGGGCGAGAAAGCCATCTACGTCAACCCGCAGTGTACGTCTTCTTCCCCTTCCCTCTTTTCAACCGAGTACCCTGACTAACTCCCATCCGCCCAGTCACCCGCGACATCGTGGGCCTCAAGAAGGAGGAGTCGGAGGCGCTGCTCAAGTTCCTGTACGACCACCTCGCCTACGGCGCCGACTTCCAGACGCGCGTCAAGTGGCAGGAGGGCACCGTCGTGGTGTGGGACAACCGCGTGACGCAGCACTCGGCGCTGATCGACTGGAAGAACGGGCAGCGCCGCCACCTGGCGCGGATCCAGCCGCAGGCCGAGCGGCCGTATGAGACGCCGTTTGCCGCTTGAGGTGGGGTCGTTTGGATAGGTGGGTTTCGGGGAGGTGGATGTGTGATGGAACTATCAGTACTCTTGAGTTGGTAGATTGTTTATGAGTCATATGAATGGGATTGAGTTGAGCGCTGCTGCTTGGGTTTCCGAGGTCTTGGTGGTGCTCTCTTGTGCTTTGGTCTCGCGCCGTCGTTTCCGCTCCGCTCGTCGGGCTTGCAGTCCGGCAAAGACATCTTCGTCGGCATTGTTGGGTGGTAGGTCGGCTGGCTCGCTCAGAGGCGCGACGTCACGCAAGCCTTGCCTTTCCGTGGCGACTTTCCTCACAATTGGGGTTTCCGCGTTGTGAGGCCTGGATTCTGCACTAGCCGGGGGCCGTGAAGAAGATTGCTGCGGAATTGGGGGCCTGGCAGTAGGCTCCGGGCGTCGTGCATTTCGTGTAGGAGGCCAGTCTGGTTGACCGTCCAGGTCATCGTCCTCCTCGGACTCCGTTGATGATTCCCGATTCAACCTGGTAGAGACTGCCCCATCTCGCCGAGCCGCAGTCTCCGTGCTGTTGTTCCGTCCCGTTCTGTGAGAGTCGAAGCCACTTGAACGCCTTCTCGATGGACTCGCATCGACCGCCTCCCGGTGACGCGAACCCGGGCGTGATCCCGGCATCAAAGACAGCGGAACATTCTGTTTCCTCGGACTGTCCATAAGACCCTGCAGCGAGGTGGCTGGCCGCCTCGACGACTGTTTCTCGTCGTGGTTCTTTGACGCATTCCCCGTGGCTCGCTTGTCCAAGAAGTCCGCGATCCCGTTGCGTTGCCTGGAGGCAGTGTTGAGAGCGGCATGCCGTCGTTTTACGGGGCCCGTCATCTCCCCCGTGACAGGTCGCGAAATATTTTGGATGGTCTCAGCATTCTGGGACTTTGCCAGACCCTTGAGGCGCTGATACTCGGCGGCGTGGAGGTGCCGAGTGTGGTCTTTTGCCACTGCCAGAAACTCGTCCTCGACCATGCGGTACATGTCGTCGTGAGCAGCGCCTTCAATCATGAACCTGCCAAAAATCAACTCCAGCACCAACAGCATACCCGTTGAGGACGGGGCTGAGGACTGACTTACTCTTCTTTGAGGGGCTCGGGCGGCGGCGAGGTGGACGGCGATCGAGCTGGAAGGTTAGCGTTGGACGCAGTTAGAGATATTATTTTTAGGTCAGTCAATACAGAGATCATACCTGAACCAAGTCCCAGACTGCGACGAGCCCTTTTGCTCGGGCCTGGCGTGGATTCAGCTTTTGGCGTAGGGGTGGGGCGGTGAGACGATGGTGCAGGGCTGCGGCTGGCCGACGGGGCTGGGCTTGCTGTGCCTTTCGTGCGCGAGGGCGTCTGCTTGGTGGCCGCGCCGCCAACTTTCCATGGGAGTTGTCGGGGCATGCCGCATGTTAGAACTGAGGTTGGGCGGGTCGCGAGTGGTTGTGCCTTGTATTCTGTAGAGGTGTTCAGTGGTGTTTAATGAGAATTGAAAGTTGTTCGATGATTGGCCAGCAACTGCAATCCCGCTGCGCCCACGTGATTCTGTGTCTGACGCACTTGTTTGCCCCAACGCCAGGCAAAAAGTCTATGATTTGATGATCGTGCCTGAGGTTTTACGGTTGAATTAGTGGCATGACGATGTAAGAGGCATGTAATTGAGCGACGACCGCAACACACCTCACATTGGTGTTGGTCGAGATGCATTTCTTAAATTCAGGAAAATTACCTTACCTTAAGCCCTCCCCTGCTCATCCCTCAACAACTTCACTAATTATCAACAAGTCTGAGACTGTTCTGACCTAGAAAGTTCAGAACTTGAAGCTGTATATTAATAAGTGGTTCATCAGAGGAAATAAAAAAGCTGCGGCTCCGAAGCGCTACCCCAAGAACAAAACACACTTGACTCAACATAACGTTAACAATTAGTTAATTACCGGTGTAACGTATTTTATAAGCGAGTGGGCCATATAAGCGAATGGGCCACTTTCCCACGCGACGCGCTACCTCTACCCCAAACACCAATTTTCTCATCCAC
>FTCU01000350.1_pt1 | contig 16518 bp, 16 predicted proteins | sample 1639521 | NCBI WGS metagenome assembly FTCU01 (sample SAMEA3914864, study PRJEB12502) | metagenome | biome: forest; material: soil | place: USA | collected 2012-03-12 | depth 0.3 m
ATTTACGGTCGCTGAGGGCACGGACCGCATTTTGCGGCAAAGGGGCGCTCAGCCGCTGATTCAGCCACCCAAGGCCCGCCGTAGATATACCCTTGATATTTGCGTGGATTGACGCGCTTGACCTCGTTCCGCTGTTCGGGCAGGAGCGGGGTGACCTCGTATTACTTTCGTATTGTCAGCGCTTCAGGTCTTGGCATATCTCGTGGCAACCCCTCGGCGTCGATGTGGTTTGTGGCTGGGAGATTCCGCTCTAATTAGGTATCTGTGGTGAGCCCCGCTGATGCACTGCTTAATGCACTTCGCCTTCCCTCCGAGGGTCGATTGTCTTGACTTGGGCTGCCCTTTTCACCAATTCTTATTTCCCCCCCCTTCCCATTAACATGCATAATGTTTCATCAAACAACCTGCCCCGATGCTCAGATCTAACTCCCTCCTCTACTTTTCCATAGCATCCATTAGGTACCTACCTTATCTTCATCTTAGCGGCAATGACCACCGATACACTCCCCTCTTGGGCGTTGGTAAGATCCGCCTCCTCAGGGGCCATGCCGGAATAGAGGCGGATGGGGTGTCTTTCGATCTCATCCACACTTTTCTCAGCGCATCCCCCGCTTTCACCGCGTTGTCGTACCCATGGGGCCACCCGAACCCCGAAAAGCAAATTCGTTGTTCAGGGTGCAGAGGAGGCAGAATGCCAGAAACTCGGTGGTTTGAGACGGAACAGAAACTGGGAGCGGGAATAGCGTCGAATAGTAGTAGCTGGTACCTAACTCCCGTCAACTCATTTGGACTTGTCTCCCATAGTGTGAAACAAAAACCTTGTTCAAGCAGTCCTTGAAAATGGGTGCGTTGGGCAGTCCGCTTCCATGTCCCCACGTTCAACTTCCAACCCCGAGAACGGTCCCTGGTAATTGTGACGGACCGTCAATTATCCCGACGGTCCGTGGGCGGGCTGGAAGATACCTTAGGTAGCGAGTGGGACCGCCCCTACAGGCTCCATCTTTCACTGTTCCAGTTCCCCACTGCCCTTTCTTCCACACGCAACACCAGAAACAGGAATACACCGGTTCTGCTCCGCTTGCCTGCATCCCTCGCGACATTGTCTCACCACCAAGATTGCTAATAACGCCATCCCTCCTGTTTTTCGCATTTCTTGCTGCTCAATCTTCCCCGTCTATCGACCCGTCCCCTGAATTTCTTCCAATCTTTCTATCGACTGCTGACCTACCCATCCATACGAGATGCCAGCCGGCTTCCTGTTTTGATTTCCTTCGGAGCTCGTCCTCCTCATCATCAAGGCTTGCGACTCGACCAACGACGTTTTGGCGCTCACAGGGACCTGCCGCTATTTATACAATGTGGGCCGAGGCTACGCGGTCGCGCGCGTCGCGTCTTCTGCAACGATCCGCGCGATCCCATGTTTCGACGAGGCGGTAACTGCTGTACGTACTCTGTCCGCTCTCATCTTTCTGTCCGAGGTAGATACCTACCGAATTCCGGCCTGATAGACTAACATGCCTCCCACAGGCCCGCATGACTCAGGTGGTAGCTGATGCCGAGCGCCGGGGCCAACTGCCTCCCCTCAGCATGTCCGACCTGATGGCCGCGTTTGCCCTGAGCCGGCTCGCTGAGGCACTTGAGCATCGTATCATGTCTTTAGATCGCTGGCTTCCCGACGACAGGCCGTATACTGCGCTGATGCACTACCCTCCGGAAGCCCCCGAATACCTGCCAGAATGGAGAGTCCGTTTTTGCAGGGCGATCTACAGGACTCTCACCGTTGGCGCGGCCTTGGTCGGGGCGTACAATGAGCCCATGTTTCGAGCGCCCCGCGACCTGGGATTGGACAAGGCACAAGAGGAGACAGTGGCCCTCTCCGAGGCGCAGTTCGAGTTCCTCCGGAAATTTGCGGTCTGCCGCAAGGAGTACGATGCCGAGGCTGACGAGGCCGTGTTCGGTTCGATAGCACGCTGGCTGCTCCGGGACATCTTGTCCAACGACGAGGCCAAAGCGGCCATGGCGAAGCGCTTTACAGAAGGCTTTGGCCGAGCCAAGTACTGCCAGAGCCGGAACGGCGACTGCCCTGTGGCATTACTCGATGGCGGCACCCACTCTGATGCCCACCTCGTCGCTTGGGAGGTGATGCAACTTCTCTGGCTTCAAAACAATATCCACGAGGCGCTGTGCCGCCCTGGTTCCTTGGGATATCCCGAGGACGAATGCCCCACGAATGATGGGCGCTCTCGAGCGACAGCGCAGCCGCCAGGCCGCGAGGTGACGGCCGCGGTCGTGCTTTTTGGAATCTTCAACACTGATCACATAAGCATGCCCGAAGTCTTCACAAGGCAAGATGTTCCCGTTTTGTTTGCCCACGTCAACGACGGACCTGCAGGAGAATCAACGGCATACCTCATGGAGGACGGAAATGACGGCGTGGGCAGAAGCGCGCAAGTCTTCTTCTGGCGGATGTACAGGCGCTCGCAGCTGCTCGACGATCCCCCTCTCACGAGGGAGATAGGGGATCAGCGGAGGCTAAAGTTCTTTCAGTACTACTTCCGTCGTCACCTGGGACTTCGGTTTTTGCCATGCGGCGATGAGCTTAGTGCAACCGATCCCGCCGACTTCTTGACCTGCCTTACGCTCTTTTCTCATGACGACATTCACAGGCGTACAGCTTATACGCATGGCACAGACTTCATGTCTTGTGACTTTCTCGATGGCACCGAGATGCTGATAAAACCCGAGGTGCGACATGGCTAACGGCCTACGATAAGACAGGCGATGCGGTGTTTTTAGCCCGAGGATAGAAGCACTTTGTTCACAATACCTCGATTCTGTGTTCTTGCCCCAGACCATCATTGAGCGGGACACTCGCCGTTTATACCGTTACACTCGGTAGTGGTCGCGTTTCTCTGCTGTCGGCTAAGATTCCCTTCGGTCGGTCTGTGATGGATGATGGACTTTGGTTGTTTTTCCCGCATCTTGTGTGGGCGAGGAGGACAAAGCAGTCGACACAAAGGACGGCTTCAGCACAATGCGATTGTTCAACTTGGCACGCTAAAGATTTGGCTATCATCAGACGCGGATGGACTTGGAGTTTGTAGATTCTGGCCCGAGAGGTTCGAGCAGCCTTACTCGTACCCTAGGCACGCCAGGATCCGAGCATTGCGTTTGAGGGCGATGAGGATGGCACAGACCGCTATCGGGAGTGGCTCGTTCAGCACTGTGACGAGGCCGAGATCTCACCTGTGCCGATTCTGTTCGAGAGAGGTTTGGGATTTTGAGCCGGGACGATTGGGGATTTGTTTACGAATGAGTTTCCAGGCTCTCAAAGCGATGAGGCTCCGGGGAGTCGCCGACGGAACACATCAGACCTCAACTAGCAAGGGACAATTAGTGGGGATTTGGGATGGGAATAACTTGGATCATTAGAGAATAGGACCTCGTCAACATTCGGAAGAACGTGCTCGTCAAGATACAGCATTAACATCTCACTCACTCACCTGACTAAAGTTGGCAGTTTGCGGTGCAGTTGGTGAGCACCACCCAGACCGTCACGCCTAGAAGTTGAAGAAAATTCGTTAGAATTCCAAGTACCTATGCCTACCTAATTACCTAATGATCCAGAAGACAAAATGCTGGGACAACTCCGGTCCCGACTGGAAAATGGAGGAGGAGTCTGCCTTTGTTCCAAAGGTCCAAGACCTCTTGAGACAGTCTTGCCTCTCCGTAAACCTGTAATTACGAGATAGCGTCCCAAAATAGGACGCGAGAAAAATCCGAGGCGACAAAAACGTACCAAACACCGGCGTCGCAATGATCAAAAGAAAAAAATGCCCAGAGCCAATACTGAGATCAGGCTGCGGCAAAAGCCAACTACGCGAACTTGAGTTGAGATCGGGTTCGCGCGAGAGTCCCCTAGGGGGCTCCTTGTTCTGACACACCATTTAAGTCGGGGCGACAAGGCCGCCAACAGGCTCAGTGGGTCCCCAGAGTTGCGGCGGGCCTGGAGCACCGCCGAGGGCCGTCCGAGACCGCCCGGCCAGCGAGCTACCTAGTTGCTGTTAGCGCCTGGCAATGCAGGGGCAGCGGTAACCACACTGCTGGGAACGGGAACGGGCCGAGGCGGGGCAAACGCAGCCCTATGCCCCTCTGCATCCATGTTCGCCCACCGCTGGAACATGTCCCTTACCTCCTCCTTCTCCATTTTCCAGCTAACCCTGCACACGGTTCTCATCATCGATTGTTCTGCGGTTCTCATCATCATGCGAGAGAACGCGAGCGCTTGCTCACGGTACGCCATGTAGTAGAGGACAAAGGCCCACAGCGGCTTCTGGACGTAGCTTAGCTGCACGTCCGGCGGAAAAGCGGTGACTTGGGCGCGTCGCACGGCGCTCGAGCGGCGCACGTATCTGTCGATGAAGGCCAGTGCCTCTTCTTTGTCTGCCAGGAATTGGCTGAGTGGGTGGGGGAGCATGGAAGCTACGGCGATCATGGCCGGGTCTTCTGCTGGCTCAAAGTAGCCGACAGCGTTTTGGGGGACGTTTTTGGGGCCTGTTGGAAGTGTGACAGGCCCGAACCGTGATGGTGGGTTGCTCGTGAGAGCGGAATTGGGAGACGGAAGATTTCCTGTCTCAGAAGGGGTGGCGATACCCAACAGAAGCCTTGTGTTGGCATCCCATAGAGTTGTTGCTTGCTGCAGCGGGGATGGGACGCTCTCGTTGGGGGCGGCGTTGCGCCGCTGGTTGGGGTTGGAGGACATGATTTGAGAGTGGCTATGCCGGGTTGTGAGTTGAAGGGTAAAGGGGGACACTCAAGCAGTGACAGATGGGGAGATGGGTGCGTATTTATAGTCGAATGAGTGCCAAGCATCGAACTGTCCAGGGGTGTTTGTTCGCTTTACACTGCCTTCTCTTGCTCAATAGCTACAACTGCTCTCATGACAAGAGGGTTATTCAATGTTTAATTAGTGCAAATTATTTACGAGACATCCCGACCAAGAGAGGATTCGTGAGTATGGAATGTAACAGTCCAGATCTGAGTTGTTCATTGTTGAATGGGGACGTTCTCAAAGCATCCAAGTTGTTGTGCGACATCTTATTCTTGATTTGTGGGTACTGGGTGACAGGGAAGCCAACTTCCCCCGATTCAAACGGTTGCTATCTTGGGCCCTATAAGATTATTTACAGTGAAGCACTACTGTCACAGCTAGTACGAGGATCAGGTATATTTAGGCACCCGCCGTGGGATCCTGAATCCGGTTCCGTGCCCTGACGAGCAGGTCTACGACTTGGGGGCTTCTTTTATTTCGCGTGTTGATCGTTGGCCGACTGTGCCTCAATGCGAGATATCTAAATGCTACGCTGTTTTCTGGTTGGTGAACAGAATTGGGTTCAGGTTGTATTTTCACAGCTGTCTCAGCATGGTTGATTAGTACATGCAGTGCAGGAGATAACCCAGTCCGCGCCTTAACTCCGCGGATCCTACGGAATCTTTGCGACCAGAACGTTGCCCCCCTGCTCCCAGTCATTGCACAGTACACATGCACATCGCCTTCTCACTGTGTCCGTTAACTCCGCTAAGCCCTTTGCGAGAGAAGCTTTGAGATGCCAACCACCGCCCAAGCTGGCGTGCCAGAATCTCAAGTGCAAGAACTTGTTTCCCTTGGCCGACCCTCGAATATCACCGTTTCATCGCACGTAAACAGACAAATCCCTTCCAGTCTTGCCGACAGGATAACGACAACAATGATGCCATCCGAATATGCCGAGGATCAGCCGCAGGGCTTCTCGAACTACATTGAAAGAATCGCCCTCGTCGGGGTATGTTGACTCGTTGCCGTGTATTGAGTTCAATTTGTGAGGGTCGTTTCTAATCCGGAGTTCCTACGCAGGCCGGTGGCCAAATTGGTGGCCACATCGCCGCGCAACTGATCAAGGCGGGCAAGCATATCGTGACGGCCATCTCGCGTCCCGACAGCACCAACAAGCTCCCCGATGGTGTCCACGTTGTTCGTGTCGACTACAGCGGCGATGACATCTCGGGATTGGTGGAAGCTCTTCGTGGCCAGCAAGCCCTGATCGTCACCATGGCCATCTCGGCCTCGCGAGACACCATGAGCAAGCTCGTTCGTGCCGCCGCTCAGGCCGGCGTGCCGTACATCCTGCCCAACTGGTTTGGCCATGATGCCGCCAACGACTCGCTTTGCCGGGACAGCCTCCTTACGCAGATGCGCGACAGCGTTCACGATGAGATCAAGAGCCTGGGTGTCAGCTCCCCGTTGTTTTTGGTCTGCAACTTCTGGTACGAATTTAGCCTGGGCGGCGGACCTGACCGCTTTGGCTTCGACTTCCAGAACCGCTCCCTCATCTACTTTGATGATGGCGACGTCGTCATCAACACCAGCACCTGGCTGCAGTGCGGACGCGCGGTCGCTGCTCTGCTCAGTCTCAAGAAGCTTCCCGACGACGACATGGACCAGTCGCCCACGCTTTCACAGTTTGAGGGGGGCCTAGTGTACATTTCCAGCTTCCGGCTTAGCCAGAAAGACATGTTTGAGAGCGTGAAGAGAGTCACGGGGACCACCGATGCGGACTGGACCACTACCAGGGAGTCCGCCAAACAGCGGTGGAATGATGGCACAGCCGAAGTGCTGAAGGGCAACTTCGGGGCTTTCACCAAGATGCTGTACAGCCGCATGTTCTTCCCTAACGGCGATGGCGACTACCAGTCTAGACGGGTTCTTCACAACAACCTGCTCGGCCTTCCTGTTGAGGACTTGGACGCCGCCACAAGGATCGCCGTGCGTATGGGGGAGAATCGAGAGGTGACAGCGAGTCATTGAGGGTTGAGGCAGCACACGGAATTAGACCGGTGGACGCCTGTGTCCGTTCAGTTTGCATCGCGTTTAGACTGGGTCTAGCTTCATTATTTCAGACACGCAACTTGTCAAACCCGCCAGTGAATATAGAACAAAGATCATTGGTGTCCTACTTGAGCCTGCTTCCGACCCGGGTTTCATTATCTTTGGGGCTGGCTATTGGTATGCGCTGGCCCCGAGTCTCTTGGACACTATAGCATGACGATCACCGTTGGGGCCGTCCAGCGAGCGACCGCTGACGCTGCACGAAGCAATAGTACGTTCAAATGCCCTCTTCCGGTAACTACCACGGTACCTACCAACAGAGTTCTCGGCCCAAATCGGTTCACACGTCCCAGTTGGACTGCTGGTCCGATCCCGGTAACCCGGATTTCTCAAGGAACACAATACCTGGTATCTTTCATGGAGGGGGTATTTTTAAAAGCAAAATGTAAACTGTTGCAATTCAAGCTAAGAGAGAGGATCTGGGAAAGAGAAAGCAAGGTCGAGATGGCCTGCCACCCAATCACCAAGTCTAGGAAATAATGAGAAAACTTACCTGGACCAAACACTTGGTTGTGCGGTCACCACCACAACCCTCAGCTTTCCTGTCGGTCAGCATCTCCAAGGTCTCAAAATAGATCAATACCTCCAAGGACGAGTTCGTCATACAAATCGAAGTCGAGATCGCCGCAGTCAATACTGAAGTCTAAGGCGCCGCCCAACTGAGCCATCACGTTGGTCAGCAATGCTGCATGTTGAGCTCTTCCGAAATCGTGAGTTTCGTTCGAGTCTGCCATGTACTCGTCGGAAGCACCCTGGAAACTGTCAGCAACAGGGGAAGAAAGTAAGCTGTCGTCGTCATGCACAGACACTCCAGACCGGCCACAGTGGCCAAGGGAAATTGGAGCAGCGGCGGCCATCGGAGCAGGGGTGAGGAGTTGGGCCTGCCTGGCGTGGTGGATCACAGGCGGCTGTTCCGCAGCGGGGTCCAACTCCGCCGTCAGGAGACGGACGAGAGCGGATTCGATAGGGCAGTTTGGGTCATACCACATGGGGGGCTCGGGCGGCGGGATGGGAGCAGACTCGACGGGCGCAGGAGGATCAACCTCAATGGGTGCGGGAATGTCAATCTCCATGCCGTCTTGCTCCATGGCCTGGGCAGGAGCGGCATCGTGAACAGCAGCATCACCACCGGCCTCCTCTCCCTCCTCTGTCTCCATCTGAGACTGAGAGCGCGGGCTCCGCCCCGCAGACGTGTTAGCCTGCTCCACCTCCTCCGCGTCGGCGAGGGCCGCGCGGCGGTTGGTGGTAGTAGCAGGCAGGACGACGTGCCTGTTGTTGCTGCGAAGGTTGTAGCGGGTGGAAGGCATGTTGGCGAGATGGTCTGCAGAATGTGCTAGGCGTGATTGGTGTTGTTGCCGTGTGGGGTGGTGATGAGAAGTTTGGGATTGTTGCTAGGGTGAGGGTGTACATTTTTATAGCTGCCAAAGGGTTGGTTCGCTGTCGAGTTCAGACAAAGGCGGTCCTGTCTTGACCAGATCTTGTACTGTTTCCAGTGCTGAACAATGGCATTATCACGCCGATTGGGGACAATGGAGTTGTCAATTGGACAACCGTATGGCCCGGTTTTCCCATGACTGACAAAGAACAGAAACTGCAAATAACGACGATCATAAGAAGATTTGCAGCAAGGCTGTGTGATTGTGCCTTCTTTTGTCCTTGAACAGTTACACCTCATTAGGTACCTAGGTACCTAGGTGCATTTGTGAACGGTTCAGTCGAGCACTGGGGTTTCAATTCCGGAGAGTACAGCTGATAATCGAAACACCATGAGTTGACAACACGAAACTCATAACTTCAGATATTCACGATAATACCTTGCGTCCGGGAGGGGTGGCGGGCCCGTGTCACCCTCCATCAGTCCAGCCCCTCACGAGGCTCTGTCGCAATGGAGGAATGGGTGGAAATCCGAGCTCCTCCGCCGCCCTCAATCACATCTTCATTCTTACCGTTCGGGACAGTAGGAAGGGCAGACACCTACGTAGGTAGTTTGTAAACGGGATTTCTTGCATTTGATTCTGAACAATTCGGAATCCAGGACTGCCCTGTTCGACGTGCAGTGCCTTCCACGACTAAAGGCTCAACGGGCCGCTTCCCTTGGACACAGCCCCCACTAGGCGTTCTTGCGGAGGCGCAGCCATGCGTGGCTCGCGGGGTAGCGGACGGCTGACAACACCCAAGTTTTGGGAAAGACCCGGCTCTGGTCTCCTCACTCAACCTGCTCTTCGCGCCGATCCACCCTTTCCTTGGACGCAACGCTTGATCCCCAATCGACTTTCCCCTGAAATGGGCCATCATGCCGCCTCCATCACCTTCAATTCCTTTGCAAGACCTGCCGTCGGAGCAACTTGCGCCGCCCTCCAACAACCTGGTACCGTCCAGCTCGCCCGCGCTCGATGGACCGCCAACTCCATCGGCCGCCGGGGAAGGCTTCGCAGCATGGCGTGACAAAGTCAAAAGTCTCACGCCGCAGCAACGCAAGGAATTCCTTGCCCACAAGCGTGATGACCTCTCGGCCTACGTCCAGGAGTTTGAGAACATCGCCAAAAGCCAGGGACGCCGTCGCGCCCATCGCATCGCCGCCAAAGTCAGGCCTCTGTGGGGCTTCAGCAAGTACCTCGCGTCGGTGGCGGCGGACCCTTGGCTGTCCCAGCTGGATCCATCGCATTCCTCTCTGGTCCTAGGCGGAGTCAGCTACTTGCTGTCGTTCAGCGGACAGTTTCTCACCTACTATGACAATGTGCTCGCCTGTTTGGCCGACATGCTTGAGCGGCTGCCCGTGGTCGAGAAGATCGAGCTCCTGCACGCGGACCGTCCCGACCAAGACCTGTGCGACGCCGCCGTCAGTATCTGCGCCGATGTTTTGCAGTTCTGCATCGAAGCGTCGGACTTGTTCGTCGCCAAGAATGGGCGTGTCCGGAACAGTGCTCGCCTGTTCTTCGCCTCGTTGAAGTCTCCATTCGACGACAAGTTTGGCGACGTGAAACGCGACTTTGAGAGACACGTCAAGAACTTCGAGACATACGCCAAGATAGCCATCGATCGAAGGCAAATCGAGTTCAGGAGGGATTGGGATTCGAGAAACAAGGTGGAGGATGAGGCGGCAGTGGTCAACACCGAACGCGAACGCCGGTTAGAGCTGACCGAATCGAGCAAGCAGCAAGGCACGTCTTAGCTTTGGGCCTCTTTTCTTTTATTTGTAGGCACTTATTTGCCCAGTTACTAACATCCTTCCAGAAGCAAGGCGGCTGGCCATCTTGCGCAGGATTCCTGCCCTGGACTTACAGCGCGTCCAAGACGACAGGCTTGAGGACTGTCTCGAGGGCACTGGGCAGTGGCTTCTGCAGCATCCAACGTTCCGACAATGGATGGATTCCCCAAATCCTCAGCGCCTCTGGGTTTACGGGAAGCACGGCTGCGGCAAGTCCCATCTCGCAGCGCTTGCTATCGACCACATCTCGAAAGCAGAAGCAGAGGTGCATGCCCTGTCGTATGTCTACTGCAACTCTGTCGACGCATCCCACGCGGTTCGGAGTTCCGGGACGTCCAACGACACTTCCGCAATCGACGTCGACCAGCTTGTTGGAACCATGTTGAAGCAGCTGCTCCAATCCATCCCAGTGAACGAATACCCGCAGTGCTTGGAGCGCCCTCGCGGAACTGCTGGTGACAATCCGCCAACCCGAGAGCAGATGAGGACGGCAATCGTTGAAGTCCTGTCTCAGCTCCCAAAGGCGTTTGTCGTCGTCGACGGGCTTGACGAATGCCACAAGCTTGGCGACCGAGCCTTCGGGAGGCTCTGCGATTTCATCGGCTCCCTTCCCGGCAAGATATTGGTCTTCAGTCGTCCCAACTACGCCGAGATAGACAAAGGATTGTCACGTGCTTTGTCTCTCCGAGTTGATGGGGGTGCCAACGCGGAAGACATTGGGCTGTTCGTCAACAAGAAAATGTCTGGGATCAACGTGTCTGCAGGCAAATTGGATGAGATATCCAGCAAGCTGGTTTCCCGGGCCGATGGCATGTTCCTCTGGGTCGACCTCGTTTGGGGAACCCTCAAGAACGAGGGCAGTGTCCGGGGAATTGGAAAAGCCATCGAGAGCCTGCCAGAAGGACTCGATACGGTCTACGAGTGGTCCATGGAGCGCATCTTTCGGCAAGGCCATGCCGTGAGAGAGAGGGCCTTCAACTTGCTTCTGTGGACCGCCAACGCCCAACGGCAGCTGTCCCGAGCCGAAATGATGGAAATCCTTGCCATCGAGCCCGGAATGACCGATTTGGACGAGGATACTCGCCTTATCGACGATCACGGCTTCGTCACGGAATGCGCCGATCTCATCGTGCTCTCGCGAGAGGGGTATTACGAGCTGCTGCACATCTCCCTTCAAGAGTATCTCCAGTCAACAACGAAGACGACGAACCAGTCAACGTCTCCGGCGATTAAGCACTACACCGAGATGCAGCGGCGTGCGGGGGCGCTCATGGCCGGGACATGTCTTACTTACCTCAACTTTGGAACCTTCCAGAAAGGCCCGGCCGACACGCCCACGGCGTACTACGAGTTCCTGAAGGCCAACCCCTTCTTTCGCTACGCGTCTCTCCACTGGGGCTTTCACATGGACTCGAAGTGGAAAGTATTTGACCCAGACGTGGACGAACAGACACAACCAAAAGAGCCAGTTCCGTTGGCGGAGTTGGCGATTCGATTGGTGCTTTCAGAGCCTGCTCGCAACGCTTGCTTGCAGCACATCTTAAAATCCACCCGTTGGGTCGTGCCTCCGTATGGGAAGATGCCACGTTTGTTCCCTTTTGAGCGTGGCTCGACGGCTTTGCACATCCTCGCTTTCTTCGGGTTGACACGTCTCGTGGTGGAGAATCCATCCCTTTGGCGGTTCGTCTACCAAGCGGATGGCTACGGAAATTATCCTTTCAAGTACGCCATCGCGATGAGTGAGAACGATATGTGCCATTTACTGCTGGACCTGGACGAGGTGGGGGATAGGAACGACGGATGGCTTGCCCGCCGCAATGTCTTTTGGTTGCGCAACAGAGATGCCCTGCATTTCGCTTCGCACTTCAACTGGCCTTTTGTCATGGAGCGAATGCTCAAGCGTGGCCTCGACCCCGATGCTCCGGCGGGTACCTGGGATCCGCCACTTCATATTGCAGCCCAAAAGGGGTCTTCCCAAGCGCTGGAGGTTTTGATGAAGGGGGGCGCAGACTTGAACCTGATGACCCAGGAGCGCGAGACGGCTCTGACGATTGCGACGGCTCGGGAAGACGAGGATATGGTTGCGCTCCTCATCGAGAAGGGCGCCAAGGTGAATGTCAAGTCTGGGCCGCGTAACCAAACGCCTCTGCACATCGCCGCGAGGACGGGGAACACTGGCATCGCTCGACTCCTGTTGCAGCACGGATGCGATGCCAACGCAACGGATGACATCTGCTTCACGCCCCTCATCCAGGCTGTTTACTCGGGCAGGCTCGAGATGGCCGAAATGCTTGTTCGCGAATATCAGGCGGATCTGACGGCTACCTGCGGTGGTGGAACCGACAGCCTCCATCTCGCCGTTGGGAGTGGCAACTGCGAGCTGGTCAACCTTCTGTTGGACCTCGGGCTGCAGCCCACCACCACCCCAAAATACCAATACAGCATCTTACACAGTGCTGTCAACTCAATCGGCATGCTCAAAATGCTGCTCCAACGATTCCCTGCCATGGATCTCCGAGCCATAAACACCTACGGCGAGACCCCCTTGCACTTTGCCGCCACCAACGGGCACGTGGAGTCGGTGAGGCACCTCCTTGCCCTGTACCCTGCTCTTGCCACAGTTTGCACGCCTTTGGCGGGTCTGCCACTTCACAGCGCCATCTCTGGAAACAAGCCGGAGTGCGCGGAAGCCTTGGTCACGCGCGACAACGTCAACGCCAAGGGGCCCAAGGGACAGACGCCGTTGATCCTCGCGGCTTCCCTCGGCCACCTCGCGCTCGTGGACCTCATGATCCAACAAGGTGCCAATGTGGACGCCACCGACACGGAAGGCCAGACTGCCCTGCTCGCCGCCGCTGCAAGCGGGCATCTTTCAGTTGTCGACCGCCTCGTCGAACGTGGGGCGGATCTCACAGTGGCTGACAAGAACGGCTGGGGACTGCTCCTCCACCTGCTCTGCAAGGACCACTTTTCCGCTGCGGGATGTCTACTTCAGCGAAGAGGTGTTCAAGTCAATGAAGTCACGTCAACGGGGCTCACTCCGCTCCTCGCAGCATCCATGCTCAACTGGAACCCCTTAACAGCCCGGCTTCTTGAGCTTGGCGCCAGCCACACGCCGCAATGGAAAAGGAACGGCCGAGACGCTTTTCTCCGCGCCGTCAGCAACCATAGGACCGCAAGCATTGATCTGTTTGAGCGGCGAGGGGCTGCCGACTATCGCGTAGTCGACCACGACGGGGCGGGTACGGCCCACTGGGCCGCCCGTGGCGACAACCTGCCCCTGCTAAAGCGAGTCTGGGCGGCCGACGAGGCACTTGTTCGCCGTCCCGATTACATGGGGTCAGACGTCCTCAGCGACGCTGTCGCCTATAATTCACAATCCACCGTCCGCTTTCTCCTTGGCGCCGGCTTCGACCCCGACGGCCTCCAGCCAAACTTTGCGGGCTGCACCCCGCTGATGCGTGCGGCTTGGAATGCCAGGGCGACATGCGTCAAGTTGCTGATCAAAGCCGGTGCAAATGTGACGAGGGTTGGCGGGGCGCCGTGGCATAGGAATGCCGGACACTGGGCGGCCACAAACGGTTGTCCCCGGACTACTGCGGCGCTCCTCAAGGCGGGGGTAGATTTTGCCTCCAGAGACGCCTTAGGATACTCGGTCGCCGACTATGCACGGATGAGTGCGGCTGTCTGGCGGAAGACGAAGCGGTATGTCCGGGAAAGTCCAAGTCGGGAAGCGTTGGGCCCCGAGCATCAAGATCCGGGGCGAAGGGGCGACGCCCAAAGGGTATTGCAAAAGACAATCGTGGACTGCGCAAACGCCCTCCTGCAACTCAACTGTGCTCTCCTCGACAACGCAACATGGGAGCGGCAGAACGCAAGCCGCCCACCCCAAGCCGCTCAGACGGAAGTCCGTCGTCGGCATCACCTTGCTTGCCTTGCCCTGGCTCTCGACCGTCTCCACCACCTTTGGTCCGACGATTCACCCCACGGGGCTCACAGACCATATTACCGCGGCAGCGCACTTGAAGACGCATGTCTCTGCACCCAAGAAGTTTGCCGATCCCAATACACATCAACTCACGGCGTCTGGTGGCAGAACTGCGCTTTGTGCAAGAGCACCTTCAGCGGAGAAGCGATATTCAAGTGCAAGAGCTGCCCGGAGAAATTTATATGCAACACGTGACACTCTGACTACGTCAAGTGCGGCCAGAACGTGCCCGAATGCGTCCGCGCACAGGACAAAATCAACCTGGAAGTCGCCCCCTTCCGAGTTGCGCTCGAGCCGCTCCGGGGCAACCTCAAATTGCTCGCCGACTCTCTGGCAGTTCGCTCGCCTCTCGAGGAGTGGTTTCTCCGCTGCCAGACCATGTTCCAGAAATGGGACAGCACGTACACCCAATATGGGCTCAGAGGAGTGCCTGAGTTCTACGACAACCCAGGGCGAACATTCATCTCAATCATCACACGAGCGATTTCCTTGAGGGAAGAATCGCTGGACCCAGACCCTTCCTTCAAAATCAAGACGTCAGAGTCTCCCCAGTGGCGAACCAACTCACCGCAAGAGCTCATTGACGAGAGGTGGCTTGCGCTCAGCAACGATCTGACAGATAATTACATCTCTGGCCATCTTCCGCAAACCAGCGGCGAACGGATGCATATCGAATACTGCAAAAAACACGACTTTGTCAAAATCCCGCCGTTTTTCGACCTGACCGAAGCCCAGAAGACAATGTTTGACTCGGAAAAGAGGTTGAAGGACGAGTTCTTCCGCGGCATCTTGCAGAGATATCCGCCGCTTGTTGATTCAGGAGCAGCCAGTCGAGACCCGGGGGGCGAGGATGTTGCGAGTCAGCTATCTGTGCCCAACGGTCAGACAGACAATTTCCAGCAGAATCAAAACCCTCTCCACCCGGATGACAGAGTTTCCAACACATCACCTGGGACCGTCTCTCATGAGGAACCCGCAACGCATCGGGATGACCAAAGTGGGCGTGGTAATGGTGACAGCAAGACGTTATCCGAGCCAGCGGGAGAGGCAGACCAGCAAGGCAGTATCAAGGAAGATGACGGCTCCGATGCTGCCAATTCACTTGAGTGGGACAGCATGTCTGACAGCATGGTTAGCAGCAGCAGCGAGTACGATCATGATTCCGATGACGAAGATACGGACTGTGACGGTGACGACGATCTCACAGTCCCGGAATTCGAGCGTGAGCTTGACGACATACCTCGCGAAGTATACCCAAATGTCATCGCAATTTTCCTCACCCATCTCTTGAACTCGTCAGATCGTCATCATCGCCAGGCCTTGGTAGCGAGAGACTTTATTTCCTGCGTCGCAAAAAGGGTCGGGCCGTGGCCTCCGGTAACGACCGCTGCCCCCCCTGAAGCTGTGTCTGCAGAATAGCATCGACCAGTCCGCAGAGCATTGCGATCAAGGTACCTACCTATCCGATTTTTCTGAATTGGCACCAATGAACATCAACATTGCAATCACGTTGGCTGACTCGAAGCAGGTGGCTTTTCCTTTGTGTCTAAACCGTAATGATTCATCTGGGGAATTGTCATGGGCTCCGACACTGGTTGTCCCCGGACTCCTTTTCATTCCTTCCCTGTATCTCTCGTTTTAAGAGAATTTAAATTGATGCTTGCGGCCCCGTCTCTGTTCGGCATTGCCCCGCATTCCACCTCCAGGATTTGAAACTCGGTCTTTTTGGATCTCACAAATAATACCGCTCACCACATGGCAGTCTACTCCAACCGAGGTCATGCGGCGCAAATAAGAGTCCAATGGTCACAAGTTTCGGTAGGTACCTTGATCTCCTATTAACCCATCCGATGCTCAATCCCTTTCCCCCACGCCCTCACCACCCTCCCCACAACCACTCCCCTCCCCGATATCCTCCCTCCTCCCTCCTCTCCCCTTCCCCCAAAACACACACGATCAAAAACCTAACCTCAATCCCCAACAACGCCCCCACACAATCCCCCTCCTTAAAGAGGCAAGCACTCTCCACCCCATCCACCGTGGTCCCGAGACCCAGATCCCGGCATCACTAATACCTCAACCTGCCATCCAAGATTTGTTCCGCCAACATCATTTTTTACGCCGCTTTGGAAATTTTTGCTGTCCCTGCTGCTGTTGCTGCTGCCCTAGATCGGCGCTGTGGTCGGCTGCTGCCGTTGCCGCCGCCGTTGCTGTTCCGGCGGCAGGGACGGGGTTGACGGCTGATATGGCGACAGATGACGAGGAGAGGAGGAGGAGGAGGAAAGTTTGATTGCGGGTTGGTTTGCGGGTGCGGATGCACATCTGGCGGGGTTGGAACTGGGTATGACGGGGCTGTTGTCGTTTGCTGTGGGGGGTCGGGTTGGCGTTGTGTGAGGC
>FTCU01002876.1_pt1 | contig 16502 bp, 13 predicted proteins | sample 1639521 | NCBI WGS metagenome assembly FTCU01 (sample SAMEA3914864, study PRJEB12502) | metagenome | biome: forest; material: soil | place: USA | collected 2012-03-12 | depth 0.3 m
GGTTGGGCCTTCGAGGTTTGGGAGGAGGGGAGTGGGAGGGGAGGTGGAAGAGGGGTTTGTTTGAAGGGGGGGGGGGACTGATTTGGTTTGGGCGTTGGAGGGTTGTTTGCGAAGCGAGCGGCCACGGCTTGATTGATGGGTTATGTGTTTGGATGGGGCTTGTGATGGGTTCCTATGCTACGACGGATGCTTGGGTTGATAATAAGCGGCGGTACGGTTTATCCTACCTCGATCACTTGATTATCGTTGTTTGCATGGTTAGCAAATAGCACGTAAATTCGAAGGCTATGATCACCGTTTTAATGGCCAATGGTTGAGGCGTGGAGGAGGATGGGCAACTGGAGATTTTCTGGTTTGTTGACGGCCAGTCTATGGACGGAAATGATCAAGAAAGCATCGCAGGATCTGGGGCATAAGATGGCCCTGTCACACCCCTCGCAAGCAGCCCATTCGTCCAGTGAAGTCATTTGCACTGCTCAAAGCAGTAATCTAGATACAATTTTTGGTGTTTGCCCTCCACCCCCCGGTTTGTCCAGCCATCATGGTTTCCCATGCCCCGTTTGGGTTCCCGGGGCACTCGCCAATGCTATGCTGCTGAAGTCGGCGGTGGGGAGGAAACTGGTCGGCTTGGGTTTGAGGTAACCCCGGACTGCTGATGCAGTGGGCCAGTTCTCAAGGTTGTCGTCTCTTTCGCCAGGAAAGCCTCCTGTTAAGACTGAGTACGGGAAGCCTAGTTTAGTTAATAAGACCAATAGATACGACCGCCCGGGTGCCACCTACGAATTTGGCTGTGGCGACAGCCAGACAAAATTTGTCGGTGGCGCGCTGTTCACTCCCGACGAGGTCTCTTTTGCCCGGAGGTGCGTCCAGGAACTGGCATAGGGCTGTTCGCTTCGTCGTTCTCGCCATCGGCTTGTGCCCAAAGCTCACCCATCAACTCGCCCCAAGTCACGGCCTCCATGTGCGGAACCCATCGGGTGCAGATGTCGGGGTATTTGGAAGCAATGCCCTTCAGGGCGAGACATGTGTAGGTCTTTTCGTTCATCCGGAAGTCCGTGTCCTCGAGGCGCTCCTTGAGATAAGTGATCCGGGTCAGGAAAGAAGCGAGGGAATCAAAAGCTTCGCAGCGGGCCGTGACGAGTTCGTGATGCATGTCGAACGACGTTTCCAGGGCACCTCTCTCGAAATATCGGATGACGAGATTGAACGTTTTCTTGGGGTCCGTATCCTTGGCAGACCAACCAAACGTTCGCAGGGTATTCCAGATTTCGGGATCAGAAACCGTGGCTTGGATGTACTCGTCAAGGTCAAGTCGGTCGATCAACCAGCTTCGCCGAGCGGCAGGATCTTTTGGCTCTGGAATGTCGGGGCCTACGAGGTACTCTAGCAAGTTGAAGTCGTACAGTACCATGACGAGCATGCCGCGCCAGGTTTGCAAGTCTTCAGCCCTGGAGAGCTTTGGAATGAGTGGGATTTGGCGGATGTGGGTCGTCTGCTGCCGGTTTTGGACCTGGAACTGGGTGATTTGCTGGGACAGGTGGGCGAGTTGCTGTTGCTGGGCACCAAGCAAGTCGGCCAAAGCTGCATCGCTTGCAGAGGGGGCGCCGTTACCAGCCATCTTGCGGCCGACTGTGCGCGGAGCAACAGACGGGTCGCAACCAGTTGGGGGGCGGCTAATTGATTGCCTGGTGTTGTTTTGGTGTGTTGAGGGTTTGTTTATGGAAAGCAAGGAAGAAGGAAGTCGGGTGGTCTGAGTGGCCGCCTGCAATTCTGGAGCGCAAACCTTCTGAGAACCCTTGACGACCTCCGGAGCCCCCTCCGGGCGGCAGTTCACCCCCGGCCGAACGGGCCCCACTTAAGACGCCGAACACCGGGCTGCCAAGGCGGGCCCTTCTCCACTTTGCACTTCAACTCCGGCCCATCAAGATGCACGGCACCAGAACTCTCACTCATCACACCGCATCCAGCCACAATATACGACTTTGTAATCACAACTTTTCCATCTCAAACAGTCACAACCAAGTGACTCCACCAAACAGAAAACAAACAGAAAACAAACAAAAAAGAAAGAAACCAACAGACAGACACACAATGCCAACCCGCATCCCCACCGAAGCCGACTTCACCCCCATCCTCTCCACGCACCCCTCCCACCGCCCAGGCGGCCCAAACCCCATCTCCCTCGTCTACCCCAGCCCTCCGGAATCTACAACCGCCATCCTCCTCCTCTTCCGTACGCTTACTTCACTCACAACCCCTTCTCCTCTCCCCAGAACTCACAACCAAAACCAGACGGCCTCGGCGACGCCCCCGGCGCATTCACCTCCTTCGCAAAAGCCGTACGCAACCCCTCTCTGTTTCTATCTCACACGCCATCTGACTCATACCATAAATCAGCTCTCCCTCCCAGGCGTCCTATCCATCTCCATCCAAGGAACCGCCCCCCTCCCCGCCCTCCTCGCCGACCCCGCCGGCGAGCGCCAAGGCTACCACTGGGGCGATGACATTGTCTTCACTTCCGGCGGGGAAATTGATCCCGACCCGGGATTTGAGACTGCACGGCGGTGGGTGATGGAGAAGTTAATTGGAGAGGTGTTGGTGCAGGAATGTGGATGGGAAGTGGGGGATCTGATGCTTTTTGGGTTTGGGCAGGGCGGTGCGGTGGCGGTTGGGTTGGGGAGTTTGCTGAGGACTTGTGAGGGAGGTTTACTTGGTGGTAATGGGGGCAGGGCGTTCAAGGGGGTTGTGTCGGTTGGCGGGGCGCTGCCGGCGTCGATGATTCCGTCTGGTGGGGGTGGTGGGAAGGCGAAGACGCCTGTGTTGGTGTGTTGTGGGAGGGAGAGTGAGGCGGTGGATGAGGATGCGGTGGAGGTGTTGGAGCGGGAGTTTGAGCAGGTCAAGGTGGTGAGGTGGGCGAGGGGGGATGATGGCATGCCGAGGAGTCGGGAGGAGGTGTTGCCTATGATGCAGTTTTTTGCGGAGCGGTTGAGGAGTGGGTGGCTTTAGATGGGTGGCGCAATTTTGTGGTGTTGGTTGGAGAATGATAAGTCGGGTGGTGAAAAAAGGCAGACGTTGGTTGGAATCATGCACATTTGAGTGACCGGAAGATTTATCTTTTTTTTTCTTTTTTTTTCTTGGAGGGGTGACAATGCTGGAAGGCGACAATGTCGGGAAGCTTGCCAGTGCGAACCCCCTGCCGGGAGCAGTTCCGGTGCTTGTAAGCGTGGGGAGGGTATATCAGGTCGCCTGTTGCACTCCCTTCCAACAGAACCCATTCCACCCCGTGGTGCAGTGGTAAGGATTCATGAGCCAATCTCATCGCCCTCCGCAGCGCAAGCCATAACCTCGGACTGCGCGAAGAGACATGCATCCCTTTTTGTTCGATTCCCAGCGAGAGCCCAGCTTTTTCTTTTTTTGTTCTTTTCTAATTTTCTTTTCTTTTCTTTTTTTACGCCCTGCAGATTTCAACTCGCTCGAAAGGGCCGCGTTACCAACAAAACAGTCATATATGCCTCCTCAAGAGTCGGAGGAGTAAAACATTAATTCATACTTTCCTGTCGTGTCGAGAGAGGAGAAGGACGCGGAGTTGGGTGGGAGTGAAAGGTTGAGGGGGGGCTGGGGTTAAAAACTAGATAACTATCTCGCAGCGGCGGTGATGCTAGGAATACTATGATCGAGTCCTAGGACTGGAATGAAAAGAAGAAAGAAGGGCAGATGAACTCTTCTGAGCCTTCCGGCTTGAGAGCAACTGAGAAAAGCCGCAAACCACCGAGCAAACCTCCAGGCAAACCTCCGAGCAAACCACCATGACCAACCCGTCGTCCCGTTCCCGGTCGCCATTTTTTGTCTGAACCCGTTTCCGCACCGATGGTTGTCCGCCTCCCAAAACAAAACTTTGCTCGTCCTGCCCCAGCTCTGACCATCCGCCAAAAGGGACACTGCCAACCACGCAGCACATCCCGGAACCTCCCCCAAGCCTCAGACTCCCATTGCGTCCATTCCATGCTGAGTTGGTGAGCCCAGGTGTCAGACACTCTTCTGAAAAAGATTTTGTCTCACAGGCCACTCCGATGCGCACCTTGTCGAGCTCGTCGCCGACGATTCAGTCTTCATAACCATTCACGGGGAGCTCAAGCACCTCGATAGCCGTCTCCAGGCAGTCATCCAAGTGCAAGGTTCTGCCTAGAAACTTTTGATAAGGCCTCATGAACGTCTCCAAGACTTGGATGATTCTGCGATGGCCCCGACGGGGAGTTTGGTTCCCCACCACCACACTCGCCACGGTGGAAGGCTTGTTTTCCATCCTGACCAACGCGTTCCATCTCTTGCTGGTGGTCGAGCCGCTGTCCTTCAGGTCCAGAGCCACAGCCTTGGTTATAGATATGACTTTGCTCATCTCCTCCGTCAGCTTGGCGCATTTTGCTCGAACCCGTCGAAGATCCCGAATCTCAAACCGCTGGGCTTCCACGACAGCCGTGGCGCAGTCGAGAAGAGATCTGTAGGCATCACCTCCATGATATATGCCTTTCATCTGAAGCGCCATTCCATCGACGTCAATGTACTCCTTTAGAGTCTTCTCAATTTTCTTCCTTGAGGGTTGCGCTTGCGAATCCCGCCGGATCTCCATGACCATGTCGTCAAAGTCTTTGTGGAAGTTTTTGTTCCCAAATGAGAGGTCGAAGAGGCGGCCAGCATGGTCGATGCCTATGTCGCTTTTGTTGATCGAAGGTTTCAGCAGGTCACGGAGAAATTTGACCGAGGAAAATGCCGTAAACGCGACATCCCTAGCCGTGGGACTGGGCAGAGCTCCGTAAGGCGGGAGGTCTTTCGCGGCCCAAAGTTTCCTCAAGCGGAGGATCTCCTCCCGCTCGGGAGTCGTATTGATCCATGGCGAGTCGGCCTTCAACGGTACCCCCTCGGATTCTTCATGATCCGACTCCTCTGCCTCGACAGTCGCAGGCGACGAGGAGGAGTCAGACATGTCGCCAGAGTCCCCCATCTCATCGTCCTCGGGCTCCTCACGCTTCAGCCTGCCGACTCCCCACGTCTGGTCCACCGTGGCATCATAATCCTCCTCACTACAGTCCGCGTCGAGTTGGATAGGGGTTTCCCAACTCGACGATGCGCCTGCGCCCTTGAAGGTCCTCCAGGAATCAGGGGGCGCATTCGTCGTGGGAGTCGACGCCGCAGCCGGTGAGTCTTGGTTCAACGATGCCAATCGGTTGGCTAGCCAGGTCCCAGGGCGAGCGGAATGTCGTTGATCCATCGTTCGAGATGAAGCCGGGTGTCCCACAAGACTGCGCGAGTTGAAGGTTGAAGACTGCTTCCGAGTCGAGGAGAGTGGGATCCGCGGAATCTAGTGGCCTCGGTCAGTCTCTTTAGTTTTCTTCTTTTGAAAGAAAAAGAGTGAAGAAAAGAAAGAGAGAAAAAGGAGAAAAAAACAAAGGAGAAAAAAATGGATGGAGAAAAGTAAGAAGAAAAAAAGAAAAAAGAAGGAAAAGAGAAAGGGAAAGGAGAAAAAGAAGTACGAAAAGAAAAAAAACATGCTATTTTCATTCCTTTTTTGTTGCCTCATTTTCTGCCATGAATGCTCCTCCACACTTTTGCGTCTCGACAACAAAGCCCGGCAGAAAACACAGCACAGAAAATGAAGCAGAGAAATGATTAAGCAGTAACTTACATGTCAAATTCGACGCTGTGTTGCCGACTGGTCTCGCAGTCCAACGGAGCAGAAGTTGTGTTTTCGGGTCGGTTGGGTGTTCGAGAAAGGTTAATCGCGAGGTACGAGCCCAGCTTGGTTGCTCTCTCCGGCTCGGGTCCGCGAGAAGGATAAAGGTAACGAGAGAGAGGAAATTGGGGAGAAGTTTGGTTTGACCGAGTGAAGTATTTTCTGTGGCTTTTGCGATTAATCGCCTTTCTGCCCTCCCGCCAGCTAGAGTTGGGAGAGGGAGAACTGTGTTGCCAGTGTGTGATTGAGGGAGATGGATGGTCAGAGAGAAGAAGTGGGTGGTTGGAGGGAAGAAGAGGGTTGTTGAGGGGAAAGGGTGGGAGGAAGAGGAAAAAGCAGAAGTCGGGTGGAGGGAGAAGGGAATTTATGGGAGGTGGGTTGTAGGTCTGCGCCAAAGAAACAAGAACCAGTAGGTGGTGAATGAGGCAGAGAGAAAGAGAAAGAGACGATTCTTTCGGCAGAAGAAACCGTTGAATAGAGTGTGCAAGGAAGGAAGGAAATCAGACCCCGCAGAACCAGTTCAACCAGTGCACCAGAGTAACTTCTGGAAAGATATTTTGTGAAAGCGAGCAATGTTTACCTACCCCTTTACATTTATCGAACCTTCGACTGATGATACACTCACAGCTCAAAAATCTCCCCGATCCCCTCCCCGCCCCCCCTCCGGTTCTCCACCAAATCCAGCCTCCACCCCTCCCAGTTCTTCAACGACCTCTTGATCTCCTTGATCCTCTCAATCCGATTCTTCTGCTCCTCCTCCTGCGCCCGCCGGAACGCCTCCTCATCAAACTCCATATCATCCTCCTCCAACAAGTCATCATGATGGTGATGCCCATGCCCATGCCCATGCCCATGCCCCTGAGCACCACCACCAGCAGCACCCGTCAACGCATTCAGCCCACTAGCAAACAGCTCCCCGAACCCACCACCTCCACCACCCGCCGCCTTCCTCGCCGATCCACCTCCTAAATCAACCGTCTCAAACCTCGCACCACCACCACCAGATACACCAACCTCCTCAGGCCCAACCTGCATCTCCCGCCGCTTCTCATGCCAAATCCCCCTCCTCAAATCCGTATTCTCCGCCTCCAACTCCCTCACCCTCTCCTCCAACCTCTTCCGCTCCTCCTCCTCAAGCTCATCAACCCCCTCATCATCCCCCCCCCCCTCAGCCGCATCCCGCTTCCTCAACCTCACATTCTCCCTCTCCACCCTCTCCACCCTCTCCCTCAACCCCTTGACCTCCTTCTCCACCAATTCCTTCTCCCTCCTTAGCGTCTGCATCCGCCCATCCTGCTCTTTATGCAACACCCCCAACGCCCCAACCTTCTTTTCCAGCCCCTCCACCTTCCTCACCGCCTCATCCCTCTCCCCCCTAACCTCCTTCACCTCAACCTCCAAACTCCTCAGCTTCGTCTCAGCGCTCGCGCGCTCCGACCCCTCCCTCACGGCGCGCTTGCCGACGTGCTCCAGCTCCCCCTTCAAATCAGCCAGCTCCCGCTGCGCCAGGCCCGCGGCCTGCTCGGCGCGGGCGAGTTTTTCTTCCAGTGCTAGGGTCTGTTCGGACGGACTGGAGGAGGAGGTGGAGAGGCGGGAGATCTGGGCTTGCAGGCGGGAGAGCTCGAGGGACATTGTTTCGAGGGTTTGGGTTTTGGAGGCGAGCTGGGCGGTGAGTTCTGCTGTGGTGGTTGTGGTTGCGGTTGCTGTGGCTGAGGGGTGGGAGGTGGAGAGGGAGGGGGAGGGGCCGTGGCGGCGGGTGAGTTGGGTTTGGAGGAGGGTGTTTTGGCGGGTTAGGGCTGTGAGTTCGTTTTTCTGTTGGAAACGAGGGGTGTTAGTAGGGAGGGATGGGTGGTGGGTGGTTGGGTTGATGGGGGGGGACGTACCAGCTTGGCGAGCTCGCCTCCCTCTTCCCCGGCGGCACCCTCCGCCTCGCGGAGGTCAGCCAACTCCCCCTCAGCCTTCTGCCACCGTCTCGCAGCGTCCGCGGCATCCTTGGCCAGCGTCTTGTTCTCCCTCTCCAGCTCCTCGATCCGCAGGACATGCTTCCGGTAGATATCCGGCGCCGTCTCGCCCTCGGGACTGAACAGCCCCAGCCCCGCGCCGGGACCCACACCAGGCGAGAGCGGAAGGGAGATGCTGCCCTGCCGGAACGAGGTGGACCGCGCCTTGGACTGCGCGGAGAGCGACGGGGTCGAGGACGGGGAGGTCGGCTTCAGCTCGGTCACGGCGTCCTCTGGGGCCTCCTCGGCGGGCTTTTCTTCGTCTTGCTGTTCTGGCTCCTGCTTCTCGGGGGCGTCTGGGACTGTCGGCTCGGCGGTTGCTGGCGATGGCGGGGCATCGTCGGTCGCGGGGGCGGGGGTCGCAGCTTCGCCCTTCTTGCTACCGGTACCGCCCGCTTTTTTGGCCTTTGACTTTCGCATTTGCTCAAACTAGTGGTTATCGCGAGGCGTCAGCACATGGCATGCTAGATGGTCGTGGAAAGGAGGAGACGAGGGGGTCGTGTACCTTCTTCTTAGCCGCAGCGACCTTCTCGGCCTTGGCCTTCTCTTCGTCCATGATGGGCTGTTTGCGAATTGGAGGTTGGATCTCGAGATTGTGTTAATAATTGGGAGAAGTTTGTGCAAGGTGTTGTGCGCCAATGTCAACTCGATGGGTTGCGGTGTTGAATGGAGCTGTCGCACAATGAGGGTGCGAGGTGGCAGTTACGGAGTGACAGGCCAGTCCCACGCAGCGACGCAGTGGGACATCCAGCACCAGAAACGACCAGGGTATACGAGGCCCCACAATAGCTGTCGCAGTGGCCGCAGCTTGACGACCCCTGTCCAGCCACAGGGGTACTTAAAGACGACGACACTCCCTTTCAACCTTTCCATGTTGCTTCACCTTGACACGACATTGGCACGCATGAAGTCTATTTGCTTCCAAGATCATAAGGGCGCTGCTCGCATAACTGACAACACCAGACATAACCCTTCCCTTCCGACGGCGATCAGCCCGGACCCATTCCTTTTCCCTCCCAAATATGTCTATCGCTATATCTCCGAATTGTTCATCTGTTCGCTAGATATACGTCTCCCTCTCACCCGCCGGCACCCTCGTTTAGACGAGCTGCTGGAAAGCGCGGTTGATGGGCGACCGGACGTTGGGCACATCCTTCCAGAAGTCGACGGTGGCGACCGCGCGCTTGGCAATGCCCTCGGGGGTGAACTCGAACTTCTGTTGGAGGCAGACCGGTTAGCAGGGGAATCAATCGACTGCACTCAAACGGGGGGCAACTTGCCTTGTACACATCGAGGTACGGGCCCGACGCGCCGAAGCGGTTCAGGCCGAACTGCTCGTGCGTATACCTCTCCCAGCCCATGGTGGTCATGACCTCGACCGACAGGGACGGGACGCCGTCGGGCAGGACGCTGAGGCGGTACTCCTTGGACTGGGCATCAAACACCTCGAAGCAGGGGATCGAGACGACGCGGGCCTTGATGTTGTGCTTCTCGGCGAGCACCTTGACGGCGTCGACGCAGATGGGCACCTCGGAGCCCGTCGACACGAGGGTGATGTCGGCACCCTCCTGCTCGTGGAGCACGTACCCGCCCTTGACGGCCTTGTCGATGACGGAGCCCTCGAGCTGCGGCAGGTTCTGGCGCGAGAGGGCCATGATGCTGGGGGTGTGCTTGGAGACCAGGGAGACGTAGTAGGCGGCGCTGGCCTCGTTGCCGTCGGCCGGGCGCCAGACCATGCAGTTGGGCAGAGCACGGAAGTGGGCCAGCGTCTCGATAGGCTGGTGGGTGGGGCCGTCCTCGCCGAGGCCGATCGAGTCGTGGGTCGCAATCCACAGGACGCGGACGCGCGAGAGCGCCGACAGGCGGACAGCGCCGGCGGCGTACGAGACGAAGTTGAGGAAAGTGCCGCCGTAGGGGATGACGGTGCCGTAGGCAGCCATGCCGTTCATGATGGCGCCCATGCCGTGCTCGCGCACACCGAAGCGGATGTAGCGGCCGGCGTAGGTGCCGAGGCCGGTCGAGGGGGGCTGGAAGTCGATGGCGCCCTTCCACCGCGTCAGGTTGGAGCCCGTCAAGTCGGCCGAGCCACCAATCAGCTCGGGAATGGCGTCGAAGATCTTGTTGATGACGATCTCGGAGAGCTTGCGGGAAGCGACGGCCGAGTCGGAGGTGGAGTAGACGGGGAGGTTCTTCTCCCAGCCCTCGGGCAGCTCGCCCCTCAGGCGGCGGGCGAGGTCGGCGTGCTCGGTCGGGTACTGCTCGGCGTACTTGGCGAACAGCTGGTTCCACTCCTGCTCCAGGGCAGCGCCCGAGGCGGCCGCCTTGTGGCAGTGCTCGTAGACGGACTGGGGCACGGCGAAGCTCTCCTCGGGGTTGAAGCCGAACTTCTCCTTGAGCTGCTTGATGTCGTCGGCCTTGAGGGGCGAGCCGTGGACGTCGTGGGTGCCCTGCTTCTTGGAGCCGAAACCGATGATGGTCTTGAGCTTGATGAGCGTGGGCTTGTCCTTGACCTCCTGGGCCTGCTTGATGGCGGCCTCCATGCCGGCAAGGTCGTCCTGGCCGTCCTCGACGGTCAGCACCTGCCAGCCGTACGCCTCGTAGCGCTTCAGGACGTCCTCGGTGAAGGACACGTTGGTGTCACCGTCAATGGTGATGTGGTTGTCGTCCCAGATGGCAATGAGGTTGCCGAGCTGGAGATGGCCGGCCAGAGAGCTGGCCTCGGAGGCGACACCCTCCTGCAGGCAGCCATCGCCGAGGAAGCAGTATGTGTAGTTGTCAACAATGTCGAAGCCGGGCTTGTTGAAGACGGCGGCGGTGTGCGCCTGGGCCATGGCAAGACCGACGGCATTGCTAATACCCTGGCCGAGGGGGCCGGTGGTGACCTCAATGCCGGGGGTGTCGTGGGCCTCGGGGTGGCCGGGGGTGATGCTGTCAACAGTCTAGGGGCACATGTCAGCGAGGACGCAGCTTGGCTGGGTGAACTCAGGGGAGCTTACGCGGAAGGCCTTCAGGTCATCCAGAGTGAGGGCATAGCCGTAGAGGTGGAGGAGGGCATACTGGAGCATGCAGCCATGCCCGTTGCTGACGAATCAACTGTCAGCCAAGTGACCAAGACCTCATCAACGAGCTTGACCAGCCCGTCATGGTGGTGCAACTTACGAGAGGACGAAGCGATCCCGGTTGAGCCAGTCGGGGTTCTTGGGGTTGAACCGCAGGATCCGGTTGAAGAGAACGTGGGCGATGGGTGCCATGCCCCTAGACTCGGAGTTAGCGATTTGTTTTGCGGTCCGGAATCGGCGGCATCTGCTGCTGCTGCTGCTCTCGAGAAACTTACATGGGCGCGCCCGGGTGACCCGAGTTGGCATGGGCGGTCGCATCGGCCTGAATTCGGGGTTTTGTCAGTAGATGTTCATCTTGCTATTCCCATTGATGCTCGCGCGCAGCTCTTTGCCCTGCGACGGCTGCGCTGTGCTCTCCCTCCTGCCACGGTGTGGTGGTGGGGCAGAAACGCTGCCGTTTTGGCGGGGGCGGGGTTCCCTTTTTTTTGTTGAGGGGAACGAGGGGCAGCAACTTACAGCCAGCACACGGATCGTGTTGACCGCGAGCGTGTCAATGTCGGAGTAACCCATGATTGCGGTGTTCGGGACTGGTTCAAGCTGCAAAGGGGTCGGGTTTGCTTGAGGCAGAGGCTTTGGGAGGATGCAAAAAGGGAGAGGGAGAGAGGAAGAGGGCGGGAGAGTCGAGGAAGGTGGGGTGTTTTAGTTTTATCTTACTGATGAGTGCCACGCCAGGAACCCGCCTGATGAGCCCGCCCGCGTTGGGGGTGCCGGCACCCTTGGGATCAATGGGAACCAAGTGGGGTAGCGTTAGTCGCGCCCAGTGCCAGTCCTGCCAGTCTGAGCCAGTCTCCCAGCAACACCCCGCCTCCCCGGCAGCCTGCGCTGGTCTCTGGGAAGCAGCAAGCTTGCCAGGAGGTTTCTGGTTCGCCCGGATGAATGCCACGGTGGGGTTCGCAGGTGACTCGGGTTGAGCTCGACCGGTTCGCGCCCGCCGCGCCGTCTGATCAGTGTTTTCCCTTCTTTTGCCTCCCGGCTGCCCCTGTTGCCCTGTTGCCCTGTTGCCCTGGTGCCCTGTTGCCCCCCAAATGACGGTGGGAGGGTGGCCCCGGGATCGGGTTGTTTCCTAGCATCGGAGGGTTTGGCTTGTCCACAGTACGGAGCAGCACAGAGCACTGGCGGGGCGCTCTGACGTCGAGGATTCGGCGCTGTGCGACATGCCGTCGATCCCCGCCGTCCCTCGCAGCCCCTCCATCCTCCATCCCATCGAAGTTGTGCCACACCAACGAGATACCCTGACTCACCCAAGCTGTGCGAGAATGCGAGGTGAAACAGTAAAAGAAGGATCAGGGAAAGTCCGTGGAGATATCGGTGCTACGATGACCAATGCCAGGCGGCGTGGGAATCTTGCACCATGGCAGCCAGCCACCTTGGGCCTCACGCTCACTCAGCACCTGAATCTCCGCGGTGAGCCTAACTTGCTTTACGTTTACCTACCCACCCTCCACCCCGGCGGTCCGTATCGGTGCGGCCTTTTCATGCCATGCCCATGCCAAGACATACAGGTCTCCTTTTCATGATGTCCCGTTGTTGCAGCCCGATGCAAAACTGGGGTTTCCGTGCTCATGGCATGCCGCTTGCGGACCATGTTTCATGGGGTGGCGGGGCACAGGAGCTGCCGCGCCCATATGCTTGCGGCGGCGAGCGTCATTGGCCACTGCTTCGCCTCCAATGCTTGTCAGTGTGCGATGGAAAAATTGAGACCAGCACTGCCGGTTGCGGCACTGAAACGTCTCGCTTATTACGGTGTGGTGTGTTGTACCATTTGTACTGTGCAATGGAAGAAGTCAAAGATCAGAATTGGGAATGCCGAGCTGGGCTGGCTGGAAGCCCAGAAAGTTCAACCGAGGGTTAGGGTCTGGTTGCGCGTCTCAAATTTTCGAGTGGGGGTGGGGTCTTGCACTTCGACATCGGCGCTGCTTCATGCCTGCCGCAGCACACAGCCTTGAGAGTGAATTCAGCCTAATTCCAGGATTGCAGTTCCAGGCCGCATCAATGGATGCCTGAGCCTGTTAGGTAGCCTCCACCGTGAGATGAGAGTGACATGAGGCTGAAAACATCAACGCCAACGCCCAAAGAAGCAATATCCAAACAAACCAAAGGCCAGGATGACTGGCAAAAAAAGAAGCGCCCCCAGGGCCGCAAAGAAGACGGCCAACGCCACTGCCAAAGCCGCCAAAAACAATAAACCGCCGAAAAAGACCCCGATCCCGCCAGCCTCGTCCACGCCGACGCAGGATGAGCTCGATCAGAAGCAGGCCGTGTCCGACCAGGACCGGAAACACCAACAGCGTGTCCTGGATGTGTTCCGGCACGCTTTCAACGATGCCCTCTCTTCGCCCAGTCTGACGGCCACCCTCCAGTCCGTCAAGCAGGCACTCTACGACCGGGACTTTGCCAGGGCCTTTGGTGATCCAGAGCACCTGGCCGTGTATGCGGCGAGATGGAGTCCGACCAGGGCCCTCTGCTATGCCTCGGTGTTGGACGGGATCTCGGAGCACCTCGAGCCGCTCGCCACGTCGTCTCCAGTCGACAGCCCAGAACGCGGTGATCAAAACGAGGACGAGGAACAGACCACATCAGCGGACAACATACAACATCTCAACGTCCTCTCCATCGGCGGCGGCGCAGCCGAGCTTGTCGCCTTCGCCTCCTTCCTCAGCCAGCACCCCACCCCCCTCTCCGGCTCCATCACCCTCCTCGACTCCGGCCCCTGGGCCACCGTCATCTCACAGCTCACCACCGCCCTGACCACCCCGCCACCCCTCTCCAAATACGCCAGCGCCGCCGCCAAGCTCTCCAACGCCGCCCTAATCCCGCCCTCCCACCTCACGCCAACCTTTCTCGAGCAGGACGCCCTGGCCCTCGACAAACCCCAACTCGCCCCCCTGCTGGGCACCGCCCCGCTGCTCGTGACCCTCCTCTTCACCCTCAACGAGCTGTTCACGGCGGGCGGCATCGGCAGGACCACCACCTTCCTGGTCAACCTGACCGCGACGATCCCCTTCGGCTCGCTGCTGCTGGTCGTCGACAGCCCCGGGAGCTACTCCGAGGCGAGCGTCGGGAAGGAGGCGAAGCGGTACCCGATGCATTGGCTTTTGGATCAGATTCTGCTTGATACCACCGAGCATGCGCCGGTTAACGGGCGGCGGTGGGTTAAATTGGAGTCGTGTGATTCAGTGTGGTTTCGGCTGGCGAGTGAGGGGTTGGAGTATCCGATTGGGTTGGAGAATATGCGGTATCAGATGCATCTTTACAGGGCGGAGGATGCGAGCTTGGGGGATGGGGAGGGGAGTGAGAGCGGGGATGAGTAAATGGGAAGGGGTATATTACGGGTTGATGTGATTGCTCTATGCACACTGACGACTACGCCCACACCAGCTTCTTGATCGAATGCCCCAGCTGCTCCAGCAGCGTGGTATTCCGCCGCGCCTCCGCCAGCGAGATGATGTCGCCCTTCTCGATCAGGCTGGCCTCCTCCGGGCTCTTGCCCGCCGCCCGCGGCTGGTTCTGGATCGCCAGCCGCTCGATCTCGGCCGCGATCAGCACCACCTGCTGGATCTCGGTCAGGCGCGTGATGGCCCCGGGCTCGTCCTGCTTCATCTTGGCCAGCGGGTCGGCCGCTGACGTCTGACTGTGCAGCGCCTTGAGCGCGATCTTGCGCGGCGGGGGGGCTTGGGGCCGGCGGGAGAGGAACCCGGCGATGCCTGAGGCGGGCGGGGCGGAGTCGGCGTCCGGCTTGGCGGCCTCGCCGGGTCTGAGTGTGCCGGATACGGAGGACAGCGACCGCGTGTTGACGCGGGTGATGTCCGTCAGGCCGGGCTTGTATTCGATGACCAGGCCGACGTTGCGCAGGTCGTCGGTTTGGGTGGGGGAGATGGTCGATGTGATGTACGTGCCGAATTTGATCTTCTGGACGTGGGCCAGGTCGACACGCTCGAAGGACGACACCTTGTCCAGGGTCCAGTCGAACCGGCAGAGGTACAAGGCCACGTCGGTCAGCAGGAGCACCGCCTCCTCGAGCGAGGCACTGCGCACTGTGTCGGGCGCTTCTGGTGTGAGTAGTGTCCAGCCGCCGATGAATTCCTCGGCCTCGTCGGCCACCACGCGCTTGTGGCAGAGCTCGATGGCCTGCTGGCGCATGTTCTGCATGGACACGGCGGGGTCCTTGGTCATCATTGTGGCCTCGAACTCTTCAAACACCAGCGAGGTGACGTTGCCGAGCAGGAAGTCGATGCTTGCCTGAAGGAAGAAGTCGTTGAACATGCTAGTAGTCGTTAGCACGCGCTCTAATGCCAAATACATAACGTGAAACTCACCCGTTGAACAACCGAGTCAGCGACAACCCGGCATCGGTCAGCGCGCCGCGGTAGTTCCGCTTCCTCGTCCGCGTGTAGTCACCCTTCATGGCCCCAGTTGAGGCGTACTGCTTCGAGATGGCATCGCCGTTGTCAGCCCACAGCGTGTTGAACCAGGCGTTCTCCTGGTCCTTCTGCGCGCCCATGTCAAAGCCCTGGTCCTTGAGCTGCAAGTCCAGCATGTGCTTGGCAAACGAGCTCTGGCAAACGTTGGTCCGGTCCAGACAGTCCATGCAGTTTGTCCGGAGCACCCCCTTCTGCCGCGTAACGACGTGGTCGTTCACAGACACGGAGCTTCCAAAGCTCTCCAGCCGGCTGCCCAAGATCTGCAGGAGGAACGACACGTTCTCAAACTTCATCCCCCGACAGACGGCGTGAAAGTCAAACCACTCAAACCCGACCTTGTCACCCTCCGCGCCGGACTCCTCAATCAGCCGCTTGATGGTCTGCTCGTACAGCTCGCCGATGGGCGCCTCCACACCATGCTTCTCCACCAGATTCACAACCTGCACGTCGCCGTACCGCGCGCGCAGGCCGTCGAAGTGCTTTTTCAGCGCGGCAAAGTTGGCGTCGGCCGAGTGCCGCAGCACGGGCACCGGCTTGAGCGAGTACGGCGTCTGGGTGAAGAAGAGCGGGACGCTGCCGCGCGTCTGCACAAACGAGTAGACCTTGGCGGCCGGGTCCCAGGCCGCGTCGGCCGGCGCGAGCAGCTGCTCCGACTCGACCGAGTTGGCGACGTTGCCGTCCTCGTCGATGCCGCGGCGGAGGTACCGCAGCCCGGCGCGCTTGACGGAGCGCCGCGAGATGATGGTCATGTCGAATTTCTTTTCCGTGGGCCGCATGTCGGCCGTGAGCTTCTCCGGGGGGGCGGGCGACGCGGCGCGGGACGAGGCGAAGTCGCTGAGCTCGACCGAGTCCTTGTTCGCGCCCTCGTCGACCTGCGGCGGGTGGCTGTCGACGACAAACGTCCGCTGTCCGACGAAGCCCTGCATCAGCGGCAGCGCGAGGCAGTCCGCGCCGGCGTCGATGAACGGCTGCATGATGTTGCGGTTCCAAAAATACGCCGGCTCGACATGCTCGTGCAGCGGCACCAGCGGCGTCTCAGGCGTCCTGGGGTTCGCCATGCTGCGCGTAATGTCAAGATCATAAGCAAAGTAAAACGTCTTGCTCGCCCCAAACAAGATCTGGCTCGTCCGCAGCAACTTCGGCAGCAAACTGATCGCAGCAGCACTCCCATCCGCATCCTCCAGCTCCGCCCCAACCACCGCCGCCCCCTTACCCGGCACCCCCCCCTCCACAC